>Ga0307515_10005597_pt1 | contig 25389 bp, 27 predicted proteins | sample 17_EM_MG_FD_194513 | JGI IMG/M metagenome (GOLD analysis project Ga0307515, IMG submission 194513) | Populus trichocarpa ectomycorrhiza microbial communities from riparian zone in the Pacific Northwest, United States - 17_EM | ecosystem: Host-associated > Plants > Roots > Unclassified | place... | reverse complement strand
GCCATTTCAAGACGGCTGCGCTGCCTCCACTAAAACGCGTTCTCGGTCAGCTGACCCCGGTACCTGTCAACGGGCCAGCCGGATCTGTCAATACCACACACGGAACAGGGGGCCATTAGGCTCAAGTAATTATTATGCCTTCCGCCTCGAGTCATGTTACGCAATCATTCGCCCACCCAAACACCAGTCATTCCCTGTAATCCTGCCTTTGGGGGAACTGCTATACGAGGAGACACCCGAGCACAACTGAAGCATATTCGGTTGTTTTCCAATTTACAGTACTTCATCCGGTATCGGCTACAACGTTACTCCAACATACGTGGTCCGCGCTTATTAGTCAACTAAACCACATAAGCTTCTTTATTTGAAGTGCGGGTTATGGCTTTGTAGTCTCTTTCAACACGCCGGCTTCTCTCATTCCATTGCAACTTGTCACTGATATCTCTATTCCCAAACTGGACACTGTTAGACTGTATGATGGGGTCACTCGTTCAGTGTCTGTGGCCCAGCTAGGACCCCGCAGCACACTTACTTTCTCTCTTGTAGCTTGAGGCGCTCCGGGTGCCATGGCTAACGTCCATATCCTCCAATGACATGTAAAAGTTCAGCAATGCCTCCTTAATCGTCCCGCACGCCTTCTGTAAGATCATCGCCAATTCCTGTTCGAGAAGCAAGCGGACCTCCTGAGTTTGCAAAGAGTCTACCCTACCCTACGTATCCAAAACGGGTCAGGATATCTCAAGCGCTTGATCATAGCTTCTTCGTATTCAGCTTCCATTCGCCTTGCCTCAATAAGGAGTTTTCGTCTGCCGGGACTTTGTCGATGAAGGTAGGCCATACCGAAGCAGGACACACCCGTATGAAATTATCATCCTTTTTAACAGTCCGATGACAGTATCCGCCTCGCTAAGAAGCGCGTTGACCCGAGCGCTGGCGATCACTTCTTTGGACGGCCTTTGGACGGCCCTGGGAAGACCACTAGCATGGAGCTCCGCTCGAAGTTTGTCGCGCCATACTTGGATCGAGAACTGGTCATAAGTAGTTCGTGGGTCTTTCACCCTAGAATTTTGGTGGCGCACTAGACGGTTATTCAACGCAAGCTATTGAGAACAGTGGTCGATGTATATGATAACCCAGAGCACCCTTATTCCAAATGGCCTCGAACGGAAGTTTGGTAATATTGGATCTGTCGAGCAAATCCGAGAGAAGCAAGGGATCACACGATTGGCGTTCAAAACGCCTTTCAGCCAGGGTGTCTTTGTCAAAGCCCTCAGTTGCTCATCCATATTTTCCTGCGAGACTTGGTCCAGGTGAGTGCAGACAACCACGTTCGCCCCCCCAATGAACCCGCTTGTGATAAGTTCAGGGAGGCGCTTCCAGTCACTACGCGGAATCTCCTTGAATGACACAATCGGCACGATCGCGTTCGGGTCAGGTGCCACAAGAGGGACGAGCGATTCAAAATAGAACTGGGGAAGTCAGGCGTGATCACTTGGCAAATAGGAAGCCTCACGGCACGGGGGCCTTGACCGATACCCTTGTGGTGCGCCTACACTTGGAGATAATCATTGGTAAGACAATGAGCTGAATATGAGGGTCCGCAACTGGGAAAGGCTGCCAGGGCATTACGACCCACCTCGTAAATACCATCCATTCGGCGACCACGCAGTGAGTCGAACTCGACTGTCAGCAATGGCCAGTCGACCCCGCTCATTTAAAACTTGAGATCGAATCGTAGACACAATCGGACGATATTATTCAAGTGACCTAGCTGAACACAGAATTCGGTTGAAAAGAAGATTGTCCAGCGGGACACGAAACTGACCGAATCCTCATATTCTGTTCCCTTGGAGGCAACCTAACTCAGATGTCTCAAACTTCCGCAGGTTATTGCGAGTAACAGCGTGGAAGTCACTCCACTGGCTATATATCGTCCTGGATAGGCTGTCTTTGTCCGATGAGTCAGACAGCGCGTCAGAGATTCGTGCTTTGAACATACTCTTCTCCGGAGGTCGGTAGGTCTGCATCTCCTGGCTCATACTGATAAGCCTGAAGCTTCCTCAACGCGACGAGGAATGGTTCGGCCTGGAACTGCAGTTCAGGGACCGCCTGGCCTTCGACATGGCGAAGCCGGCATGGCCACACTGTAGATGAGAGATCTGCAGTGATACTCAATATAGAGTATGGCGTACAAGAATCATCAGACTCACTATCCGGTGGGAGAATCATACGGCCCACAAGCGCATTCAAGAACATTGGGTTGCCGGCCTTGATCATTCCGTAGAACGCAATCGCGAAGCATTGCTTCTTCGAGCGTACGATTGCCTCTTGCGACGCCCTTTCCGGCTCCTCCACTGCCCTCTCGAGCTCTGGTCGGGGGAGTACGCACTGCGCCGCTTTAGTTGCTCTACTGTCCCACTCCATAAGATCACAAACAGCGACACTTGCAAGGCACCAATGTCTCGAACCTGCGCATTGTGTCTGCGGACCCAGGCCTTGCCGATTTGTCGAGCTAGCTTCCCGTGTCGAGTGACGGTTTCGTGATTGTGGTTGAGGATCGCATATGTAGGCAGGTTAACTTGACTATCTCCTTCTAGTGAGACGGCAAAAGGATGGACATGAAAGGCGTGAAGGACGGAATCGAAGGCCTGGCCGGACGTGGTCCTGAATATTGGCGATGTTCCCGACAGACGGGCGACCAATCCACTGCTGAGAGACCACATAAAGGTACCATACATGTTTGGCGGTGTATTCGTTGTTCTGTTGGCACACGAAAATCTCAGAGGTCGCATCCTTGAACCCGCCAATAAACTCGTGACGGTGTTCCGGCTGGAAGTTGGTCTTGAGGATAATGAGTGCAAAGTTACGAGCGTTTCTAGGTTCTTAACTTGCTCCCGGAGGAATTCATCGTGGTTTCATGGATTGGGTCGGGGGGCTTATTCTCAAGCAGTAATCGCGTAGCCCGGAGCGCTCTTTCAAGGTTTTCCATTGCTCCCTTTCCGCCCAGTCTGTGGTATTGCCAAAAAAATTTATTAGCTCTGTGACCATGTGAGCTTGTTGGGCGAAGCGGGTATAAGGAGAGCTCTCATCGAGATCGGTGACTTTCTCCATAGCACTCAGGAGGACCTTGTATACCGTCGTGTCAGAATTAAGGCCCTCGACCCCTTACGAAGCTCTTTCAGGCCGGTCGCACCTCATGGTCGAGGTTCAATGCCTTGTCGATCTCATCGCACACCGCTGTGGCTGCTATGCCAATGACGCGCAGAATGGCCAGAATCATTGCGGGATCCGCTATGGCGGGAGGTGGGTGAGGTTGTGAAAGGGAGGCACGTTGCCAAGTCGCCCGCCTGTACGGAGAGGCACCTTCAAGTCAATATGCGATATGGGCATTATGTTCACCGTGGACACAGCAAATTGTGCAGGCGACAGAAAGCCGGGGAGAATCACTTGATATCTACGGGACCAAAATATTATTCTCTATTTATATTTGGCGTCTTTTTGAACGCAGCCTTGAACGCTTCGCTGACGCCATCTCATAGTCTGCTGCCGAATATTACGTCAGTATTGTAGTTTGATTGATGTGCTCTTTATCGACCAACTAAATGAGCGCACTCCTACAACTCTCAACTCTTGAGACGCACACTCCTCAAGATGAGATCTGATGCTCACGAGTTCTCTCCCCTTGTCACACGTCGCGTGTGTATTGAAAGTATCCATCTCTCGTGGGGTACCAATCGTGTGTTGGACTGATCCATGCTAGTCGCTAAACAGACCCGAAAGACCATTTGAAATCTGTATCTCGACAAAGTGGAACATGTCCAACCTATATCCCAGCCCAAGTGTGACGTTGAACGGTGTATAGTACTTGGTATATGGTGGCAGGACGCCCTTTTCGACTCCCGGGATTCTTTGCTGAGGGTGCTAGGACGTCGTGTACACAACTACACAGGGTATCCCCCTGATAGGTACGACCTCACTCACCTGAGCTCCTTTTTGTCGATGTTGGAGGAGCCCTCAAAGTCATCCCTTCAGCATTCAGTCACAGTGTGCAGTCATTCACCTCCACCCAAACACCAGTCATTCTCTGTAGTGCTTCCTTTTTCGGGGACCCCTACGAGGAGACGCTCAAACCCGATCAAGTGATCTCCTGTTTCCTTACCAATTACTTCTTTACCCTCCCTCCGATGTCGACTACAACATTACTCCAAAACATATACACAGCTCGCATTTACCAATCACCCCACGCATCGCTTGCAATACCAAACTCACTACCCACTGGACCAGTAAGTAAACCGCATCGACATCCCAAAGTTCCTATGTTGGAAGTGCGTCTTATGGTCTTTGCAGCTCTGTCCACCTTCCTTCCTTCAACGCGACGCGCCCATTCGTCCTTTTAACTTTTCCGTCCACAGCTTCTATCTCTACAATGTCGCTTCATCGGGAAATCTTCACTCCCCACCAGTCAGTCATGGTATAATCCAAGCTTACATAATGGCCTGCGTCTCCATCTCCCACTGCGTAGCCACTCCACTACAATTCGGACTTGATCTCCCAATGAACAATTGGTTTCATGGGTTGTTGCTCCACAATAACCCTAGACTAATACTATCTAATAAAAGCGAGAAAGGACAATGAGAATAGTGCCTTGGGCTGCAAGCCCCAACCCCGAAGGGTGGCAACTAGACTGATCGTCCTGTAGAATACTATTCTAAAGAACAGGAGCATATATGACTTACTGTGCACTGCAGGTTGAGGTACTGAGATGTTGGTTATGGTCTGGTAGCTGTATGCTGGAGCGGACAAGAGGTCAAAGCTGGAGAGCTTTGGTCGTTGTGTCCGGTCCTCCTTATATACTAATCTGTATATACATCCAAGTCATTACATTGAGTCATTGTCCCAATCGGGACTGATCAATGGGTTTGCCACCATGAGTGGAACCCTCCCAGTCTCGATTGACAATAGCTGTTTGGCCCATCGGGGTTTTAACCCTGTTAGCTATTGTCCGAAAAGCGAAAATTAATACTGTCCCTGACAATTGGGGTCAACACAATGTCTTGGCGTGCCTATGGTCTTGGTTTTGCATGGAAATACCTATGGTCTATGGTCTATGGTTCGCTGTTCGTGTTATCTACCCATCCTACCCCACTGACAGTGACGTTGACATCAACTCAAGGGTTCCTCACCATGCAACTATAACACGCTAAGCGCACCACCACTTCAATGTCCCTGCTTGGGGGAAGCAATTCAGCTTATGCTTTTGATCGCCTGTTCCTCTCTACCTGCCTTTGTCGCAAGAACAATGCATTTGTGCCCTTGTGCCACCAACCTTGTCCTCATCACTCGATCCCTAGTTGTCCCTCCTCAGTGTATGGCAATCTGGGGGTATCCGATATACTAAGCGACCCTCTAGCTCTCTGACACAGTCATCTGGGTCTGGTGGTGATTACAAGGGGTGGAATGTTAGGTGGAAAAATGTGGAAATGAGTTTCACACATAGATGGTCTTGTCATTGGATCCAGAGGTAATGCACTGTCCATCAGGAGTGAGTATGCCCCTCTAGAGGCTTGCCAGCTGCAGTGTCAGTATTGGTACCACAAGTTCAAAAGGCCTTGTCATTGGACAGAGAGATGATGCGCCACCCATTGGGAGAGTAAGCGACAGACCACACATGGTCAGTTGGGCCCTGATATATATATAGCGGTTGGAGTTTGCTGGTAATAGAGCACAAATACTTAACCCACATCTCTACTTTTTATTTAGGGCACAGGGAGTGTACAGTTCATCCATTCATCGTCACTTGAGGTCAAAGAGATGGGAGATAGCCAGCACACACGATATTATAAATCACAAGAATAGTATAGGCCCTCGCAGAGCCTCGACCTGAACAAGCAATTCCTTCAATGCCCCTTCAGCCGCCATGAGGTTGCTGTATACGGCCGTAAGATGCCCCACTCTTTCTTTGCCAACAAGCTTTGCCTTTGCCTTGTCATCTAGTTCTCACTTGCACTGATCTTCTCTCTCAAGAAGGGCGGAGGTGATCAATTCCTTCACAGCCATCAAACTCACCTCAGTGGTACCGAGAAGAGCTTTCTCTCCTTCCTCTTTCAGATTCCTGATCCATGGATTGATCATCTTGTCCTTGAATTGGTCATGAAGAGTGTCCATCTCGATGCTATACTGCTGGTTAAAGAGTGACAACTGCCAGCTGTTGATCACTCCACGGATTTCTGGGAAGGCAAGTCTATCAATGTCGAGGGAAGATGGTGCAAGGCTGCCTAGGAAGGAGTTAGAGGATTAGATACGGAAAGCAGGAATAATCTTACTGATACGGGTTTCCCAATTCTTGGGTCGTGGCCGAAGCTCAGCCTGTTTGATGATACCTCATACAACTTTGAGGAGTTTCAATTTTGCCATACCAGCCATGTCAAGGATCATTGCAGTGTATTCTCTCTTAAGTGCCTCAAGAACTGAGTTGAGCTCACATTCACTTAGATGTAAGAAATCCTTTGCCCGAGCTTTAGTCTCTGTAATGAGGACTTTGCTGTACTAATGGCAGTATGTTGAATGAGGATCATTGCACATACTCCAAGCAAAGTGACTCACCTTAGCTTCTGTAGAAGAGGATTCTTGTAATCCATCATTGGTACCTCCATTCTCCAACCGGACACCCAAAGTCTGCATCAGGCCACTCGCTCAGTGTCTGGGTCCAGCCAGGGTACTGTAACACACTTACGTCTCTTTTGCCACTTGAGGTGTCCTGGGTGCCATTACTGACGTCCATATCCTCGAGTGACATACCACAATCTAGCAATGTCTTCTGAATCGTCTGATTGATCAACCCACACATCTTCTGTGACATCACTCCTAATTCCTGTTCCAGAAGGCCACGGATCTCCTCAGGCTGCATAGACTCTATCCTACCCCACATATCCAAAACGGCTTTGGATATCTCAGGAGTTTGATCATAGCTTCTTTTTGCAGCATTGTATTCGGCTTTGATCTGCCTTGCCTCAAGCATGAATTTTCTTCTGTGGGGACTAAGTCAAACGAAGGCAGACTATACCAAAGCAGGACGCACTCGTATACAGTGCTCATTTCTTGTATCTGTGTGATGACAGTACCTGCCCCACTGAGAAGCACATTGATCCGAGCACTGTCGATCATATTGTTGGTCAAGGTGTAGAAGGGAGTGGCACGAAGTTCTGCAAGGAGTTTATCGCACCATATTTGGATGGAGAACCAGTCATAAGTAACTTGTGGGTCTTTCACCCCTAGAATTTTGACGGTGCACTGGACGGCTAGTCAACATAGGCCATTAAAGACAGTGGCCCACGTACATGATGGCCCAAAGTACCCTTATTCCAAATGGCCTCGAACCGAGGTTTTCTTATTGTCGATCTGTCGAGCATATGTCTTGCACTTAAACCCGTGAGGGGGCAAGGGATCACACGATTGGTCTTCAAAATGCCTCTTGGCCAGAATGCCATTGTCACAGTTTTCAACTGCTCATTCATATTTTCCTGCGAGACTTGGTCCAGGTGGGTGCAGACAACTACGCCCACCCTCCCAATGAGCCTGCTTGCGATAAGCTCAGGGAGATGCTTCCAGTCACTATTAGGGATCTCCTCGAATGACACAAACAGTATGATCACGTTCAATTCGGATGCCACTTGGTGGATGAGTGATTCAAGATCACCTCAGGCACTTGAATCTGGGGCCTTTCAGGCCCAGCTAAGCCTAGTAAATTTACCCCCTGAAGGGGGGTCGTCAGCAGTCAGCAGTTGGCTTCTAGATGAGGACGTCAGCTTCTAGATGCTGACAGCCGTCCTTGTCTCTCCCTCCGTGGGTGGGCTGCTGGGGTCGCAATAATTTTTGTATGCACTTTAGGATAGTCTGAATACAAATATATAATTTATTGTATAATTTACGTCATCTAGAAAATGTGAGAGAAATTGAAAGGGGAACTGTCATGACGGCCACCCTTAGATGCTTCTGGTCTGTCATGACAGCCGCCCTAGGTGCTGACGGGCCATCATGATGGCCACCCTTAGGTGCTGACAGTCCGTCATGATGGGCGCCCTAGTGCTGATGGGCCATCATGACGGGTGCCCCTAAGATGCTGACGGTCCGTCATGACAGGCCCCTTAGGTGCTGATGTCCCATCGGTGGTGATGTCCTGTCATGACGGGCACCCTAGGTGCTGACAGCCCATCATGACGACCCCACTGAATGCTGATGGCCCATCATGATGGCCACCCTTAGGTGCTGATGGTCTGTCATGATGGGCCCCCTAGGTGGTGATGTCCTGTCATGATGGCCACCCCTAGGTGTGACCATCCGTCATGATGGCGCCCCTAGGTGCTGACGGTCCGTCATGATGGACGCCCTTGGGTACTGATGGACCATCATGACAGCCACCCTTAGGTGCTGATGGTCCATCATGACAGGCCCCCTAGTGCTGACAGGCTGTCATGACGGCTGCCCCTAGGTGTGACTGTCTGTCATGACGGGCCCCCTAGGTGCTGATGGTCCATCAGGACAGATGCCCTTGGGTACTGACGGTCCATCATGATGGACGCCCTTGGGTACTGACGGTCTGTCATGATGGCTGCCCTAAATGCTGACGGGCTGTCATGACGAGCCCCTTAGGTGCTGACAGGCCCCTATCCATCAGCACCTTAAGGGGGCCCATCATGACGGACCATCAGCATCTAGGGGCGGCCATTATGACAGACTGTCAGCACCTAGGGGCAGCCGTCATCAGCCCCTAGGGGGCCTGTCATGACAGCCCATCAGCACCTAAGGGACTGTCAGCAGCAGAAGAGCCATCTGCACGTTGTCCTGGAGCTCCAATAAATGTATAAAATATTCCACTGTAGTTTATTTATGTATTTACTTTGAATTTATTTGAATAATTGGATGCATGTGGCAGCCCAAATCACAGGTTTTTGTGAAATAAATTTACCAAATTTCAATGCTTGCATCAGTAATAATGTAAATATATTTATTTTGAATATATCTATGCACGTGGTGGCTGTTTCCAATGGCCTATGTAGGTCAATACAGTATGCGTCAGGCTGATAGGCACCTCAAAGTTTGTATTGCCAGTATTGCAATACCGAAGGCAATTGAAAAAAGCCACCACACAGAATTGTGTCTGCGTCTCCTGGGAATATGTCAGATATTCCCAACGCCGCCGCCACCACCACCTGCCACCACCACATGATAATATTTGTATATACTATAGGATAGCTTGAATAAATAAATAAAATTCATATTATAATTTACATTGTCTAGATAATCTCAGAGAAAATCATAAGTTGTAGAAGCTGATGGCCCATTATCAGCATTGTCATGACACACTGTCATGACAACACATGAAAGAAATAGGATGTCCAATGCAACCTGTATAAATTATAAATTACACCACCATAGTTTATCTTACAACCCGTTGCAGCAAGCTTGACCAAATTTTTTTCCAAGTGCTGGCCACTTTTGGCCAAAAAATAGGATTTTACTTTGTTGCCTAATTAAAAATCATAAAACATCATTAATAAATTCTATATTGTATATGAAAAATCATGGGCCTGCGCCGCTTGCATTTGAGTGAGATAGCAACTTCTGAGAGAAAACCTAAGGCTAGGCCGATGAAAAAAATTATTTGGCACTCTTAATGTCTACAACAGTTCTCTCTAATTACAAGGACCCTGTTGAAAATTTTCTGGCTGTGCCTGAGGAGGAGGACACACTGTCTGAGGAGGAAACACTCCACTTGCTATTGCTAGACACAGAGGCCTCAAGAACCCCAGAGAAAAATACAAATGGGGCACACCATGAAACAGAGCATGGTGTGGCTACCCATATGGACAGTCCTGCTGAAATAGCCCCACCAATGTTTGAGAATGCTGGGCAGCCACTGAAATGATGTCAGGGGTGCCCACAAAAAATATATTTAGCTTCTAAATTGCATGGAAATCAACTCTAATACTTCACAGACTCATGGGCCAATGCCAGAGCCAACAGCCCCATGATCTTTGGTACTGGGCTCTGACTTGGGTCCAGTACCTCTGAGGACTTCTACTGGCACTCCAAAGCAGCCCAATACAAATCTAGCTCAGAATCTAGTTACAAAATGAATGGAACAAGCCCCCTCCTTCCTGCATGATCAAACCTTTGCAAGGTCAATGAGGTTTTGGGCACTGGCACAACCACATCTGATGCCAATATCAAACTTTTTTGTAAGTGTTTGGGGTTCTGTCAAATGAAAATGTCTCTGTCCACTTCTGAATCTTCAACCCAGCTGCTGTACAGATGTAAAACTCTTTTATTCCTCCCAAAGGAATACTGTTGAAAGTACAAGAATCACTGCAATCCCTTTTGCTGCACTTAGGGAAACACTCCGACACGTATAGATATTTATTTCCAGCCAAAGGTGGTGCTTGGTGGAACTCGTGGAACTCGTGGATTGAGAACTTGATCTGTTTGTGTTGTCGTTGGTTTTTTCCCATTTATTGTTGTTCCTGGTGCTCTTGTACTTGTACTTCAATAGGAGATGGCATATGTTGGACTGGGATATTTCTTTGGTGCAAGTAGGGTTGTGGATTAAGAGGTTGGTTCTCCACTGGTGGTGTGTGGGGGTGAACACCTTCTTCGTGTTGTACTGGTAAGACTCTGAGTCTTCGTCGTCTGGCGTAAAAGGTCTCTGGGTCAAACTCAACAATTTCAACCCCTCCCTCATGTTCTGTTACTGAGGCGAGTGCTAATGCAGCAATTGTAAGGAGTCCAGTTGCTAAACTGCTAAGTAAAGCAAAATTGACCAAAATTTGAATTACAATTGCTAGCAAGAACTTGAACATTCAATGACGGGCTACTTCAAACAAGGCACCCCTGGGTGGTGAGACTTGTAAGTTCCTCCTAGGTCTAAGTGACTGCCTGGCCTTTCTGTTTTCCTCACTATAAGGCACTTTCCTTGTACCTCTTTTAGCCCTTCTAATGGCTCCCAACCTTTCTTCTTCCTTCTTTTCGTCTGCTGGGCTTAGGAAACCATTCTCCAATGGGTTCCAAGCGTCCCTAATCTCCTGCACAAACTGTTTCTCCTTCAAATCCCACTTCCAAATCCTAAACACTGAGTTCTGCTTATTGTAGATACTACAATCCTTTTCACAAATCTCCTCCCCATGTTCTGCACACTTCCACCTCTTGTAAGCTTGTGGGGGTGCTGGTAATGGGGTGTAGTCTCTTCTCCCGTTGTCTGTAGTGGTGATGTATCCCCTGAGGCTGAGGACACAGTACCTACAAGTTGCTTGACAACAATAGCCATTGGTGTTGGGAGTCTTGGGGCACTGGTAATGGTAAACTGGGATATCGCAGTCTTGAAGAAACCTGATGATCTTCCCACTTTCAACTTCCGAGATGAGGCTGGCAACCATGTTGTCCTGGAATCCTGAATAGAATGGCACTGGGATCACTTGTCAGTGTACAGTTCTCCAGCCAGTCAGGTAAGCCAAAGTCGTGTGCACAGAGAGGAAGAGTTGTAAAGGAAATACCCCCCATACAAATACACAGCGGAACTCTCTCTCTAATAACACAGCCCTAGATGGTCAAAGACCCCTTTGGCACTATGTCTAGAGAGGAATTCTACATCTGACATGCAGATGTAATGGGTTGGGGGAAGGTCCAATAGTCTCTCTAATTCTCTGGCTTGCTGAGGGTGGGTGCAGGAGTAGCCCTGTCCACTGCTGATGTTGACAGGCAGCAACCTGTATGAGGCCTAGGTCCTGACTTACTAGTAGACTCTGTCTTGTGTAACAAAAGTTGCAGGTAGCTGATGTGGGCTAGGTGCGAGTTAAGAGTGCAAAGACAGAGTGAGGTTCCAGACCCCACTCTGACATGTCTTAAGTACTCTACATCTAGTATGTACATGCGCAAACAAATGGAGTCATCTATTACATTGCGTGAGAGAGCAGTTAGTAAGCCACAATAGAGTATGACATCATGTGGGAACATATGAGGTCATCGGCTGAGTAATCACAATACAAGATGATGTCATGGGAAAGTATGATGTCATTACATGAGTAAGCACAAAAGAACATGACATCACAAAGGATGACATCATAATGACATCATAGGAATGTTCCATGGTGTTCTGTGTGACTTCAAGAGTCACTCCCCCTGTAGAAATTCAGGGAATTTAGCTAGAAATTCCTGAATATATGCAAAATGCACCGAAAAATCCGGTGAAAAATCCAGAATCATCACAGATGAGATGCTAGAACAAATGCATGGTGCAAAGATCTTCTCGAAGTTCGATCTTAAGATGGGTTACAATCAACTCTGCATTAAACCTGAGGATATCTGGAAGACAGCCTTCATGACACCTGACAGACCCTATGTAATGAACGTCATGACCTTCGGCTTCGCAGGAGCACCTCCTTACTTCCAGCACTGGATGACAGACACCCTATAGACAGTCACAGCTCAACAAGTGGAGAACTACCTTGATGATACAGGCACACATCACACAAACTTGGAGGATCATGTACAGGTTAATCGCGAAGTCCTTCAATGTTTCAGAAAGGAGGGACTCTTTGTTAACACCAGAAAATGTGAGTTTCACAAGGATCAGATGGAATTTTTGGGAGTAGAGGTATCTCCAGATGGATTTGAGATGGAAAAGCTGAAAGTGGAAATGGTGGCAGATTGGAAACCCCCGAGGAATGTTCAGGCTGTATGGGAATTTGTAGGATTCTGTAACTTCTATCAGCAATTTATTAAGTCATTTTCTGAAATCATGTGCCCATTACATGACCTCACAAAGGTTAATCAACAGTGGACATCAGCAGGACAAACATCTGCTATGTAGTGCTATGTAGCCTGGTAGCAGGTATCTACCCCCCCTCTCTCGGTAGCAGCTACCTAGAACCACCCCCTGTCTAGGTAGATGCTACCTAGTACCACCAGAAGGGTATAGCCTACTGCATGAAAGTAAACATACAGCTATGTAGCAGCTCAGTATCAGGTAGTGGCTACCTACCTAGCTGCTACCTGTTATGATGCACGTGTGATAACCTTAGTAATCGTAACGTACGGTATTCTGGGGTTAGACCTGAGAACTATTATTTCAGTCCTACGAATATTGGTTTAGCGATTCACCAGAAGCGCTTCACGGATATTCGCTTTTATCGATGTAAGAGTAGTGTAGTTCATATATATTAACTTCCTAATGTCTATAGAGAACTATGACCTTTTAATAATAACGCTGCGCGCACCTCAGGATATGACTCCTCAGATGGTTTGTCAATGAGCACAGAGTGACTACAAAGGGTAGTGCTGGATAGATAAAGGTAATCGAATGCTATGCGAAGTAGAATATGTAATAAAGCTTATTTACTAACTATCCTTTACCTATTGTCCTGCACACTCCGTATCTCTTATGGATCGGCTTGCAGATGGGCTACTTAGGTGTTTAGGATGCGTCAGAATGTGAATGGGTAAAGATTGGATGATATTCAAACTCTGCTAGGGGCCGCCCCTTTTATAGGCAAGCACCCATAGCGAGTTACTAAGTACACAGCCGAGTCCGCATCGCCGATTGTCATAGCGATGCTGCGCATATTCATTTACATGGATACCAATGCTGTGTAGAACCCGTGTTCAGCGCCTATTCAGTTCCTTTGTGCACCACTGTGGTGAACAAAGCCCATGCCGAATTGGACTCTCAAGGGCAGGCACGCGATCGTACAGCTCGCGTGATGATGCCTTTACTCAAGAGACAAAATTACAATAAATAAACCATTCATATCCAACCCCCAGTGCGCTAACTAATCGATGGTATTGGCGAGCGTACATAAAGGTATAAATAATCTGCCATTCCCGCTTGCCCGATCCCATTCCATAACACTACCACTCCCCACTGTCTTGCTGGTGTACTTATTTTCACACAATAAAATGGACAAGGAACTATAGCATTATTTACTAGGTACATAATATACTTAATTATGAATAACAAAAATTCACAATCAGTGGAGTTGCAAGGGGAAGCCAGGATTGTGAAGCATAGTGGAGTGCAATTGTCAGGTCTGAGATTGAGAGGGGTGGGGCAAACACAAGTACAAGTGTGGGAGCCATAGACATGAGTGAATGCTAACAGAGACCATTAGACACATGTAAAAGGTGACAATATGACTGATCAACATGTATAAGAAGTGTGGCCATGCACAGGCAAATCTGACATGGGGGCAAACTAAACCAGGTTACAGGAGTTCTGGATACCATGGGTTGCATGCTATATAGAATTAGCAAGAGATCAGCAGCTGGATTGGTAAACATAACTTGGGGCTCCAAGGGGTCTGAGTGGCCTGCGCAGGTCAGGTGACTGGAGTGGCAAGTGGGTGATGCTGGTGCAGAATGAGCTGCAGTCAAGTGGACTGGACAGGCCAGGGAAGGAGGAGCAGAGGGAGCCGGGGCCTTGTTGCAGGAGCCTGAGATGCCCAATTTGTCCTGTTGCTGGTACCATGTCAGTGGGATCAGTAAGCAAGGTTTGTGTACATACTGCTCCAAGCTGCTGCCTTGTCTTTGCAGACTTCCTCAGATGCATGCTGTGCAATCGGGGACATATCAATTGGTATATGAAAATTAAACTGAAGGTGTAGACTTACTGTGGACCCAGACTCTGACTCTGACCAGGGAATGTTGTTGTTTGGGGCACCACCACAAAAACTGCAGCAGAGCAGCTTGAGACCACTACCACAAGGTAAATCCTAAACTGTCATATAAATAAAAAACAAATTAAGTGTGAATATCATGATGGTGAAGTCGAGGGCATCTAGAAACAGCATTACACCTACAAAATCTTGTTTGCGGTTTTTCTTGCATCTTGACCTGTGACATCTGACATGCAGGAACATCACCAAAGCTTGTATACACCAACGACAGACTTAGGACAAGACATATTCAGACATGGCATGTAGATATGAACAAAATTACCTGACTCTAAACATGAGAAACCGCATGGTGCAACCACCAACCACTGTGGTTTTTTTTTGGCAGTTTCGAACCGCACTGCCACCATACCACACCGTGACATTCCCTGACTCCAACCAAGGCCATGAGTTCAGCTGCAGTCCTTTGAACTGACATCAGGCCAGATAAGATTGCTCCATGTGCATATAGCCTGGTAGAGACATCAGTAGCAGCCACTCCTACTTTGCAGGGATGGCTGTCTGGTTCACTGGTACTTGCTTGAGACAAAGGATTAGACCATATGCCATGAAGGAAGTGAATGAGCCTGCTTACATGTGCATCAGTCCTGCTTCGACTTCAATCACCATGTCATAACCCACAGCCTGGGAATATGGACCACTTTGTCCATAGCCTGTGGAGAGGAGAAGGTTCAGAAGCTTTTGTGGCTGAGTGTGGAGGGAGAGACATTTTACAAACCTGTTATAGATGCATAGATGAGATGCAGATTGATAATAATGGAGTGCTTGTTACGGTTTACAGCAAGGAAGTAAGCCAATTCAGGGGGGGTTGATAGCACAGGTGCACCCTCCACGATGGGTGCTGCTGGTGTGCAATATGCTCCTATTGAAGGATTTACACCTATTCAACCTCATTTGATAATGGAGAGTGTACGTGTGTCATTGCCATTCTCAGTTTCTTTGACCTTGATCACATCTGCTCTGAAAGTGGAAGTCAGATCATTGTCATTTACATTATTTGCCCTAGGTCTGTGAGTAGCATAGTTGCTGTCGGTCCTGCCAGAATGTGTGTCAAGTCAAGAATGCACACTCCTTTCAGAGGTGGTGGAATGGGACGAGCCCAACTCAGCCAAGAAGAGGCATATCTTGTTGATATACAATGAACTTGGGCAGCTAAGACTCTACATGAGAGCCATAGAGGTACAGGGTATGTATGGTCCTTGGCCAGCCCATCCACCAAGGCCTTCATGTAGATACTAAACTGTTTATATTATGTACATAATAATGAATGTTTAATTATGATTTTGTGTGCAAATTTCGAGTTAATTTCGTTGAGAAATGCACCCACTATGACGCTTGCAATTTATGCCTTATGATGTTCCTTGGCCAATTGCTCCCTGGGGCAATTCATGACTGATTTTTGCGCTCCAAGAAAAATACATAAATTCATTGAACCATACTGGGATCTATATCAGGTCGATTCAGCATCATCAGCGTCGTCACCAGACTCCCACTCATCACTATCCCCAATTACATGCTCCTGTGTGGATTTCTTTCGCTTGCTCACAGCTCTGAATTGTGCTGGAGTATCCTTACGCTTTGGTTGAGTTGGCTTCTTTGGTTTTCGAGCACCTGGGGGAAGTGCCTGGCACTTCAGCTCCCACTCTGCAATATTCTGGGCATGCTTTTCTGCTTTATCGGCATTAGCCTGTGCCCTCCATGTATTATACGCAGACCTGAGATCCCTAAGAGCCTTGGAAGCCTCTTTACTACTCTCCTTGGCCGCTCTTACTTCCTCATCTGCAAGCAATGCAGAAATCATTGCATCTCCAGTAAGAATCCGCCCTGAATTGGTGCCCAAAAGCTGCTGGGCATTCTTCTTTCGACCCTTTGACTTCTCTTTTGCTTTCAAAGCCTGCCGCAACCTGCCACAATGGAGATCCTGCAAAACATTCTGGGCAAGAACATTCTGGTAAGACTGATGAAGCCCAGTAATAGACTGCTTAATAGAATCCCACTCCTCCTGTGAAGGAGGGCTAGTCATTGCAGTAATTTGTGTAATTAAATCATGAGGAAAGGTGGTGGTTTCAATAGGGGGGAGCTCATCAGCAGAGGTGATGGGATTGTTGTCCACAAGGAAAGATGAGTGGGTTGTTGCAAGGGAAGAGATGATCTGGTCAGCAGCAGCAACTGCACTAGGGGCCACCCCAACTGCTGGTGACTGCACAGAATGCATTTGTGCAAGAGTCAGGCTCTCAATGGGGCCAGCAGTGAGTGAGGTGAGTGCATCAGGGAGTGGATGGTGATGAGAGGGAAGGGTGTCAATAGGACTTTGTCCATCAAGTGGGCTGGAAGGAATGGGATTGCTGAAGTCTAAGGGGGAGGGGGCCAGCAAGGGAGAAGCAGTTGATAGTGTTGAACCAATGTGCATTTGCTTAAATGCAGCAACAATGCCATGAATGGGAGATGAGGGTGGGACTGGGAAGGTCTCTTCAGGAGCAAAGAGTTTGCTACATCAGCGGGATGGTGGGGAATGGTAGCAGCAGTAGCAATGGTAGCAACTAGGTAGCCACTACCTGATACATAAAAGTTGAGATTCAATATGTCAGGTAGTTCTTGAGTCAACCATAGTGCTTCATATAATCTGCCATTCACAGGAGAGATTATTATAACATGCCCTTATGACTTTATCAATGGTAGCACTACATAGCAGTCTCAACATATGATTGGATATACAAGGGAGACAGATAATAGGTCAAAGATGCAATATGTACAATGATATCTATATAGTTCAATTAAAAGGGAGCACTACATCAGTGCACCAATGGCACCCCAAGGTACAAGGTCAGCAGTATCACTGTGAGAATTTTCCCATATAAAGTGGATGACACCAATGTACAATGTGTCAGTGAGCTTGGAGTAACACAAGGGCTATTGGGTACATTGCCAATTGAAAATTTGATAAACCTGTAGAGATTTCAGCAGCCAATGGAGGGCGAATCTGCACCTATGGGTCTGGGACCTTGCAAGTGACAACATTAGCAAGCAGTCTGGAGCGAGGATTTCTGAGACGTATACTGCGCACCTGGTGTTCATGTGTGGTTGGTGTCGCTTGGGAAGCTGGAGGGTGGGAGGGTGGAGACTTGCAACCAGGAGGGGACCTGTTTGCCAATGTCGAGAAGGTAGATAGCATCTATCCTGTGTGACTCACCATGATTCCACTGTGGTATGGGCTAACTACTTGGATGATCAGGGGGTGAAGTAGAGATGACTCACGATGAGTTACTGAGGCATATTGACAAGGCCACTTTGGTGGCCACGGCAAAGGATGCTGACGGCGAAAGAGCGACGATAAGGACCTGGCATGGTCTGCTGGGACATCCATTGTCCAAAGTGGTTGTTGCGTTAGCAGGGAGCGGCGCGAACAGCATGCTGATTATGGACTGACCAGCGAAGGTTCCTCGGCTCGACGCGATGCCCTTTGGAGGGGGGCCGAAATGCTTGATGAGGACACGACACTGGCGGTCTTCTGGTAAACTGCCTCACTGCGCTGGCCAAGGGGCTTTAACTCATTAGGCCTCGATATTCAACCCCAAGGGGGAGGAGAGCGGACAGATGATATGTACAGGCCCGGCGATGACAACGTTCCACAAGCGCATGTTGTCCTCCGTGGGGGTGATGCCCTGTATCATGTGAGAGGGAAATAAGCGCAAGCGTGAATGGAACAAGAGCGGGAGAGTGGCGGGAAGGAGGGAAGGGGGTAGCAACATACCTTGATTGGGATGGAATATACACCTGCAGACGCCAATGCATATTGGGATGGCACGTGCGGCATGGATAATGAATGACCCAGAGCAGACTCCATTTCTCCAGGCTTGTATCCTTTTCTCAATGGGGCTTCACATAAACCAAGATCAGCATGAGTCCATTTCCAGAAAGCGGAGACAGTGAAACCAGTCCACCCGATCCAAGAACCATCGTTCCTGTGTGACTGATCGTTGGAAATTCAAGCAAACAGAATGTGGTCGAACAAGCAACCTTGTGGCCCTTAGGGCCACTTCCTTAATAGGATGCGCTGAAGAGGCCGTCGTTTGATACCGTGTTTATCCCAACCCCAGTGATCGCCACTAGCGATGTGTCAAACTTTCCACCAAGGTGCAAGCTCTTTATTTGTGAAGGCTAGGGATTCGCACTTCCAGCCAAGAGAGGTACTTGGGTATACCAGGACATAGGAGTGTGCAGATAGATGGATGAGCTAGCCCACAAAGAGAAATACTCATCTATGCGTGACCTGCTCCAGTAACTCCACTCCCCCCCCCGCTATCCCAGCTACAAAATACATATCTGATGCGCTCTCTTCCTGTATCACTGGTTTGATCAACATCTACATTGGTTGATCCAAAGTCGTCCATACTTGCTCTGGCTCGTTGCGATGGCCACAGTCATAAATTCGTGCCAAGGACACATGTGACAGCATGTTATGGGTGTCGTAGAGGGTCAGTTTTGTGTAGGTGTCCCCCACAGTGAGGTCAACGAAGAGACTCGAAGTAGTTTGGTCCAAGATACAGCCCTTTCTGGATTCCAGATTTCGCAACACCTGACATCCCCACTCAGATGGTCTTACGGAATGTGGAATGTTCCAATAGTTGTTTCGTATCATCATTGATTCCAAGGCTACATGATGAGCGCAGTGCCACGAGTTTGGACAAGTCACACCACACCTTGGACCTGACCTCTCTCACCTTGCCCTGGTTTGCTCTACATACCAGCAAACAAACGGATGGAATGGAATGCTCACCATCAGCAAAGGTGAGTGCTTGATACATGCTGCAATGTGATGCCACTTTCCTTGCAATTCCAATGCATCTTGCCCATCGACAACTCGCAAGCATTGTCCGTCAACACCTCATGCATCTTCTTCCCAGACTCAGTCTCCACCACCACCTTGAAGACCTGGAACACGTCCGCTGCCTCCGATTTTTGCCGGAGCGGCCTTGTGTACACTGCACGTGAGTAGTCATTGACGACGACGAATAGGTATGCTTGACCACCAGCTGACGTAACAGGCATAGGGCCCGCAATGTCAATATGTACATGCTCCAGGTACTCGCTTGCCAATGTGCAGCCCTCCTTGTGCGGTAGGTCCATCGACTTCCCTGCAACACAGGCTACACATGCACCGAGACCCGGAAGCTTTGCTGGTATGTCAGTAACGATGATCCCACTAACACCACTCCTTGCTAATTCAATGATGGTCTTGAACGACCCACCACCACCACCACTCTGTAAGAGCAAGGCCTCAAGAGCAAGACCTCAAGAGCAATCGCCAGCCGCCACTGGCAGCGCATCCAAGGTACACTACCAACGCAAACACAAATGGCCGCAAGACCATTGGCACTCCCCTCACCCCCTCTTTCTCCTGAGGACAGACCCGCACCCAGCATACATATGCTAACTGAACTGTAGTATGACCTGAGTATCCATTTGCCTGCGCAACCAGTCAAGCGCCTTGTCTTATCCAGTTGAGCACCAGTCTTGTGGACCGCCCCCATGTTGGATTCTCCTGGAACACGGACGGGACATTGGGATCCTCTTGAGAGCATCTTAGTGTCTTCTTGAGGTTTTTTTTGTCACAACAGTTTCCTCTGCTACTTGTTGCACCAGACTCCTCGTGAGGCTCTTTCATGGCATTGCCTTAGCTTATTGGTGGGTACCAGCTCTTTGGGTTGTGTTCTCCCTAGAAATTCCTTGCTGACACAGCGCTTAGAACTTACATATTATAATTATGCCCAGACGGCCTGCCACTGCCCACACCTTGGACCGGACCCTCTCACCTCACCCTGGTTCACTCTACATACCAGGAAATAAATGGAATGGATGGAATGCTCACCATCAGCAAGGGTGAGTGCTTGATACGTGCCGCAATGCAACACAACGTGATGCAACGTGACACAATGTGACGCATTGTCTACTGACTCTTATGCCACAGCTGAACTCGCAGCCTTGGTAGGAGTCCGAGTCTGGGTCCAAGGTAAGTCTACACATTCAGTTTACATTTCATATACCAATTGATATGTCCCCAATTGCACAGCGTGCATCCAAGGAAGTCTGCAAAGACAAGGCAGTGGCTTGGAGCGGTACGTACACAAACCTCACTTACTGATCCTGCTGACATGGTACCAGGTTCCCGCAACAAGGCCCTGGCCCCCTTCCCTGTTCAGTCTGCATAATTGCAGCTTGTTCTGCACCAGCATAGCCCAGTCATCACTCCAGTTGCCTGACCCGCCCAGCTCAGATCTGACAATTGCACTCCCTGACTTCTCCCCTCGTGACTATGCTGATTGTAAATTTCTGGTATTCATAATTAAGTATATTGTATACCTAGTAGATAATGCTATAATTTCTTGTCTATTTTAGTGTGTGAAAATAAGTATATCAGCAAGACAGTGGGGAACAGTAGCAGCTATGTAGGTAGCCACTACCTGATACTGAGCTGCTACATAGCTGTATGTTTACTCTCATGCAGTAGGCTATACACCTCTGGTGGTAGTAGGTAGCATCTACCCAGACAGGGGTGGTTCTAGGTAGCTGCTACCTAGAGAGGGGGGGTAGATACCTGCTATCAGGCTACATAGCACTACCTAGCAGATTTTTGTCCCGCTGATGAATTACTTAAATAATACACATGCACCATAACATAAATGTTTATCCCAAACCCAGTGATTGCTGCTAGTGACATGTCAAACTTTCCACCAAGGCACAAGCTCTTTGTTTGTGAGGGCTAGGGGTTCTCACTTCCAGCTAAGAGAGGTACTTGGGTATACCAGGACATAGGAGTGTGCAGATAGACAGATGAGCTAGCCCACAAAGAGAAATACTCATCTCATGCACCCATGCTGCAACCTGCTCCAGTAACTCCACTCCCCCTGCTACTCCAGCTACTAAGCCCATATCTGATGCACTCTCTTCCTGTATCACTGGTTTGATCAACATCTACATTGGTTGATCCAAAGTCATCCATACTTGCTCTGGCTCATTGCGATGGCCACAGTCATAAATTTGTGCCAAGGACATGTGTGATGGTGTGTTATGGGTGTCGTAGAGGGTCATTTTTGTGTAGGTGTCCCCACAGTGAGGTCAAAAGAAGAGACTTGAAGTAGTTTGGTCCAAGATACAGCTCTTTCCAGATTCTGGATTTCACAACACCTGACATCCCCACTCAGATGGTCTTACAGAATGTGGAATGTTCTAATAGTTGTTCTGTATCATTATTGATTCCAAGGCTACATGATGAGTGCAGTGGTACAAGTTTGGACAAGTCATGCCCACACCTTGGACCCATCTCATGCCACAACTTTTGATTTCAACCACAACACCCAGCAGCAGTGGATCCCCAGAGCAACCCAATGCTCTGCAGGGGGCATATCATCCTCACTATCAAGACTATCAAGGTGGGTTACATTCCAGTGCCCCACCCCATAGTGGCCCCAGCTCCCTTGACCTGGCTGCTGTCTATTTGCTCATTGTGCTCATTTTTTTACAATGGTTAAACAGTAGATACACAAGGATACACCAATGTGATGTTTGCCAGCCCATCACACAATTCAGGCTTACCCCAAAATGGAGTTCTCCCCACCAAACCCCAGCAGCCCTGCACCAGTCAATGGTGGGACAGCTGGCCAGCATGTGTATACTGCTGGACCAGCTAATGCCCTGCCCAGTCACTATCCTCCTGAGATGTCCACCCCACTTGATACCTTGAACCAGACTTATCTCTCAAGGGCTTGCACTTGGACCTACATTCACACCATCCCTCATGGGTCCTAGCTGAATTGATTCCGTTCATCTCTGCATATGCCATGGTCACCACTGGCTTGTCTGGTGTGACCTAGCTTGGGAACACTACAATGCTGCCATGAACTCCACTGCTGTACATACGGCTTCCATGCACTTGCCCACCAGGACTTCTGATGATAGGCAAGGCCCTAAAGAGCTGTCCAAGTGTTGCTGACTATCTCCTCACTTGGGTGAGCTATGTTTAATGTGTGCAAGACCTCTCTCACCTTGCCCTGGTTTGCTCTACATACCAGCAAACAAACGGAACGGATGTAATGCTCACCATCAGCAAAGGTGAGTGCTTGATACATGCCGCAATGTGACACCGCTTTCCTTGCAAATCCAAACCAGGGATGGTACCTCACTTGAGTAGGAGTGAGATTGATGTTTTACAAGTGTTGGTACCACACATGACTGCAACGGACTTGGCCGCTGTCCCCTTTCCGAACCCCAGATGTTTCTGAGGTATGTACAGATTCTATCCACTGTGACTCGCTGCTCATGTACATCAGTTCTATCGTTTACTACCGGCTGGGTAATTGTAAAGAATTCTATTGAAGAGACGTTCTGAACAATGTCAAAAGGATGCAAGGACATTACGATGCCGGCGAGACACAGGTCGTGACCCAGCTTGTTGATTTGCGGCGATCCGCATGCTGTTTTGATTTTCACTATCACTTGAATCATCAGTGCTGCTCAATATGTCTTCTTTGTCATCTCGGTTTGGATTTAGCGTGGTGGGTGTGTAACGTGAGGTCGATTTAGGAAGCAATGATTGCGTCACTGTTCTGGATAAACTTCTTGTTATAACAGAAAGCCTTGGAAGAGACTGCGACGGTCTTAGTTGACGAGGGAGCGGTGAAGGAGTTGGGGTATCTGCCACCTTCTGAAGGTCAGCATGGCTCACATGTTCCAGAAAACAACACACGTGGTGGAGCGTCTGGATTGGCTCCAGGTCCTCATCTTGAGGTTGGTTAATCTCGTCCGACTCGATAGACATGTCATGCGGTATCAGCGACTTATGCTTCTCGATCACTGGCGATTCGGGTACCTCGAGCGATAGATCAACGGCCACCGAGATTGGGGACGATTGCGAGAAAGTTCTCTTGGGTCGTGGGCGGATCAAGGGCGCTGGTTGAACAATCGGAGGCGCTGGAAGGGAGATTGGTGGGGATTTGGGACTAGGCATGTCCTTGGCAGAGGGTGGGTCACTCAAGGAATCGGATTGGTAGGATTCCGACGATTCGCGACGTGCTTGACTGAGAACCGAGAACACTACTCGCCTTTCGTCATCGTCTGAATTTCCGCTCTCAGCTTTCGCACCTTCATTGCTCGTCTCGTCTATTTCAGCGGAGGGACGCGCCGGGATGGGTGTAGGTGAGAGGGAGACCAGACTCGCAGCGATGTTCTTCGCAGATAATTCGAGCAATAGCTCAGCGGCGTCATCCTCGCCATAACTCTCACCATACTGTCCGTGAGGAGAGGGTGGTGAGCTACTTCCTTCCCCTGGTGACTGGACAGTGATTTCCGACCTGTAAGAATCTACGATAGATGGTGGAGTGGAGCCGTTCGGGGCTAGGAAGGAGCACTGGTGAGGGAGATGAAACTGCTCGCCGCAAGCTGGGCACAGACGGGGGGGTGGATTTACTGGTTGTGGGACTGCTATTTCAGGTGCTTGAAGGGTTAAACGTCCTTCAATAGGTGTTGCCACTGGTGTGGGGAGGGTTTTGTTGGACGATTTTGATTTTTGCGCGGGAGGCGGTTGGACCTCGGCAGTTAGCGGACTGGGCTTGCGTACCGGCGGAAGAGGTTTCCGCGAAGGTCTATAAGTGGTTTGGTTGGATTTTTTGTTGTTGAAAGCTGCAAGGATTTCTTGGGGAGTACGGCGGTCGGTACGGACTGACTTGATGATTTGCATTACTTGTGGTAAAATTGCTGACCTTTCCTCCTTCTCTAGTTCGGGTTCAACGGGGTGCTGCCTTTTCTTTCCAGTGACCTTTTTCGTCTTCTCCCACGTTTCGGGTGCAATGGGTTGAAACAAAGCCACCGAAGTCCCAACCGTATCCTTCGAAGGAGACTTAATTAGCCCATCAGATGGGGACGCTTTGGGTAGGTCGAATTCTCAGTACAAAAGATGGAAGGCAAAGTCAATCCACATACACGAGACAAGGTGCACCTTCTTTTTGGGTTTCAACTTGAGGTTCGGTGCCTTTGGTTGCTGATATTCGGTGAGAGTCTGCACAGAGGGCGGCGGAGGAACTGGGGTTTGGGCGGGAGCAACAAATTTGTCGAGCTCTGTATGGGATTCTTTGCTGGTAGAGATAGTCGCAGTTGCGCCAGATTTTGACTCGGTCGTATGGGCCAAAGTCTCCTGAAGAAGAGCACCCTTCCTCCTCTTCTTTGTCGGTGGCGGCATTTCCGGGAGAATGGAGGATGTGGTGGTCTTAGAAGCACGAGAGGTAGGCTGGGGAGCACCACCGTCTTGTGGAACGACCAACACGCGCATATCGGCCAAGGGGTTAACTTCGAGGGCGACGCGAAGTGCCTCAAAGTCGTCATCTGTCGTATATATTTAGGGCCATCTCAGCGGGTGGTGGACATCGTTACCATCTTCAAGGACGATAGAAGAGTTACCGCGAATTTGGATAAGCTGGACATCAAGATCGCCTGCGAGACCGAGTTTTCGGCGAACAACGCATTTGATATCATCAAGAGAATGCTCTAAATCAACAACAATCCGCTTGATTAGGGATTGTTCGGGGCGTGGAAGGGAAACGGTGGCGAACCCTGGAAGAGGCGTTCGAATGTCTTCGAGGGAGCGTGATAAGTAATTCGCGCGTCGACAAGGGGATCC
>Ga0307515_10005595_pt1 | contig 25392 bp, 11 predicted proteins | sample 17_EM_MG_FD_194513 | JGI IMG/M metagenome (GOLD analysis project Ga0307515, IMG submission 194513) | Populus trichocarpa ectomycorrhiza microbial communities from riparian zone in the Pacific Northwest, United States - 17_EM | ecosystem: Host-associated > Plants > Roots > Unclassified | place... | reverse complement strand
GAATGTGATTTATGGATGCAAATGTACTGATTCATAACCGCCTCTGGAACGTTTGATTGGTTGATGATTAGCTTCGGCTAATGGCATCTGAATGGATGATCGGGAGAAATCATTGATTAGCTTCGGCTAATGGCATCCGAATGGATGACCGGGACAAATTATTGGTTAGCTTCGGCTAATGGCATCCGAAGTGGGTGGTCGAGATGAATAAATGATTAGCGGAATGAACAAATGATTAACTTCGGCTAATGGCCCAAGCGGATGACCGGGATGAACAAATGATTATCTTCAGCTAAGGGCACCCTAAGTGAATGACCAGGATGAATAAATGGCTAGCTTCGGCTAATAGCGTTAACTGTAGGAACTAATTATTTTGTCTTGCCCAATAGGTTGATACTAGAACTTTATAATTGTTATTTTGTTCTACTATGTTAAGACATCATTTCCATTTTATTTAGTATTAAATGAATTTAAATTTATTATTGAAGACAAATGTTGTTCTTTATATTAATAATGTTTTCATGGATCTAGTAATTATACGAATGATTTGTATATACCTGAATTTAAAATGCCCAAGGTCAATATAAACATTAATAAAATTGAAATAAGTATTAAGAAACTTTGATTGAATCGAGGTGGTTAATATTTGACTAAATATTTCAAGGATTATCTAAAAAAAATTAAGATTCTCTATGCCTCTTAGAACACTACATCTAGATGAAACATATTCTCAAGGCTTAAACATTGAATGTTTAGCTTGAACCTTAAGAAACACAAAATCTTTATAAATTTGGTAGGACATTATGCATCAATGATATAATGACCTCTCATGGAAATTATGAATGACATGTTGCTCATAATTGATGAGCTTACTAATAACTTGGAAGTAATATATGATATTTATTCCAAGAAATGACTTGAAGCAATGGAATTCATGTACTAATCAAGTTTGGAACTTGGTTGATTCATTTGAATGGATAAAACTCAATGAATCTAAATGAATTTTTAAGATAAAGACTAACATGAAAGGTACTGTACAAATATACTATGCAAGCTTTAAGGAGTAGGAATATCCAATTTTAACAGCATAATCAACATATTTGATTTCATAAAAAATATAGATAAACCTTGTGTTTACAAAAGGTTAGTGAGATTGATATCGTTTTCCTAATGTTATATTCTTAAACTTAAAGAAATTAGAAGAAACACTATGAATAGTAATCCATGTCTCCTAAATAAGAATTTAAGAGATTTCACACAAGTAGTTCATGTAAATTATCATTAGAGACCATACAATTGGACGTCTTATGATTTGCGACAACCCAACCTTTAAGGAATTATTCAAAGCTAAAGAAGATCAAATCTTCAGATAATAAATCTATAAACAACTCTTAATCTATCTAACAAGATCCTAGAAACTTCTAAATAATTTTGTTTTATAGTTTTCACTGCATATATGATATTCAAAAACTCGAGGAAAATCAACAAAAAAAAGAAAAGGTAAAGCATGCCTATCTTTCGGCAAATGAACTGGAAGTGAATTTAGACAGGACTTGGGAAATCGGATGCGCCATGGGCATACCTGATACTGCCCGGTCAGCTTAACCCGATTCCTCAACATGTGTTGACACACTGCATGTGCAAAACTGAATGATCTCACAAACAACAGCACCTCGGCATTTAAACAGTGGCAAGTTTAACACATTCTACTTAATCATAAAATTTCAGACAGGATCAAACCCGTAAAACTTTGTATAAAATAAATACTAAATGAGAGTGAGGAGGCTGCCTCTATAATAATACAAAAAACACTCTTTTATAAAGTGTTAATACATCACCAGCACACTGTTACATAGGGATGCCCTCAAACAAACATGTAGAGTGAGATGCGGGACGGCATCATTTCACAAATTACTCTCTTCCAAGTAAATGATTTCCATCGCCATGAGATCCTAGGAACTTCAAAGCAAGCTTACACCTTAGAGGAGCCCAACTCTATCTTTATAGTATAGAACATGAACAGAAATTTTTTCTTGGGGCCTCGTCCACCTTTTTCTCTGTTCAAAAAAAATAAAAATAACTTATAGCAAGCACATTGGAAGAGAGGGAAAAAAACCTCAAATTAAGGCTGTATCTTATTACAGATTGGAGTGTTCATCTGAATGAAAATTCAGATTTGATTACATGTTTTCATGACCAGATTATCTCGATACTGACACAAAAGATGTTCTCAAAGGTATTATTCCTTGGAAGACATAATACGTCTCTTCAAAGAGAACAAGATGAAGCACATAAAGAATACCAATTCCAAACATGATGTTACCATGCGAGAAGGCACCATGTATTCATGTGTTAAATACTTGAGCATAAAACTACCTGCTTTTGCTTTTGCTAAAGATGGCTGCACTACAACATGCATGGTGATGATCTCTTTCGGGAGGTTCCCAAAAGGAACCCTACACTGGCCAACAGTCTTGTTGTTTTCCAAGATTTTCCCAGCATTTATCAGTTTGATGTCATTTGCTGCCTTGGGTGCAATTTTTTTATCTAAGACAAGTTGAATTTATAGATCAATTGTTAGGAATAGAATTAAGAACAATGTTTAATATATGTATTTCTTACTTAACAAAGTAGGGATAAGTTAATGCCAAAGAAAGAAAGAAGATGACTCTGAACAAAGAAATTAAATCCCATACTGGAAATGTCAATCAAAACCATATCATACTAGGAAAATGAAAACGTTAACATTTGATTTAAAAGGGATATTCAATTTCTCTAGAGCAAAAAGAAAAGGCTTATAATCATAATCACCATGAACTTAATCTTTAAGCATGCTTATAATCCAATGATTTCTAACAAATGAAAATTCTAGTCACCAATCAATTAGCAACAAGAAAGATGCTTAGCATGTGGTTTTCCCGGTCCAAAGGCACCAACCAAAGCCAAGCGTTACACTCAATGCAGAGCGAAGACGGAACCAAGTCAGACCTAGTATAATGCTAATTACAGAATAGAATGAAATGCTTCAGCATACACAAGATTCCAATAATATATTCTATCCTCCCTAAAAATGCACGTCTCAATTCCCCTTTCCTTTCATGCACATAGAATAATACTAAAGATTTCAGAGCATAAGTTTTCACTTCTCTCATCATACCATAGTATCCTTTTGAGAACTTTATCCTTTCTCTAAGGAGGGTAATTTTAGTAGAAAGGTCCAGAAAGAGAGAGTTACTTCTGAAATTATATTTTTCTGTACAACATGAAGACATTGATAAGGACACTACCACAATGGAGGCCACAATACACATTGAGAAAGACCAGAATGTCCATGCCAACTCAAGGTCATCATGTTTCATTTTGTAAATACGAAGATGCACATGATGCGCTCTATTGAATTTAAAAGCATTTGAGGTAGCTGAAAGTCAAATTCCATTTAATCATGGGTATGGCACAGCCACACAGGCACCCAATTTTGGAGAGTGTATAAAATCCCCAATTGGCCAAACTGCAGGATAATATTTGGCAAACCAATTCTAAGTGTAATTTATTTCATGCAAGATATTTGCATTGGAGGATAGAATGCATTGTCGTCATCAACAATCAAGTCAGAAGTGCCACAGTTTCCTTTCCTGATTCCAATTGTGACACTGGTAATCTGAGATAGAGGTAGTCTGATACATGCATAAAAGGGTATTCCTTATCAGAGTTTCACCTTCATACTTCAATCACTCTTGCAGCTCCCCATTGCATTGGAAATGCTATATTTCCATTATTAGATGCACTAAATATTATGCAAAAGAAAATCTTGACGAGAGTAGGAAAATATTTGCAGTAGGATAACAAGATTACTTCAAGAAAACATCAAAGAGACTTGTACCCTGTCCTAACAAAGAAGTACCTTTAATATAAACAATCAATTTAAATTGATAATAAGGGGCAGGGAAGTTATGCATGCATAAAAAAACAGATTAGAAAGAATCAATGCCCCCTATGCTTTAATGGAACCCAATTATCATGGCCTCATCAGAAAAGCACACATGAAAAGGATTGGTAACAGCACAGCAAAACTTTGGCCTTGCTACTCTGGTGTCTTTACTTGATAAAAAGCAGTGTGAATCCCCTAGGGGAAAGAAATGATCCAATATCATTGACATGATTATTGTCGACCTACTCAATGCTTGAGAAAAAGAGTCCTCTGCTTGGTAGAGGAGGTGCGGGAAAATTTATTTTCTCAGAATATGCATCAGATTGAAGTAGAAATAGCAAGGATGCCAAATAAGAATGGAAGCTAAGGACATAGTTCTTAACATGATGACATGTCATAAATCAAGACTACATATGTATAACTTTTCCCCTGCCCCAGTCAACCAAAACAAAATCAAGTAAACATGGAACCTATATTGTGCCCAGAGAGTATCTGGCGAACAATAACGTCTTGGTTTCCTAAGCAAATGAAGAATATAAAATAGCACAATAACAATAACCGGGAGAAAATTAGAACAACATAGCTAAAAAAGGTATTGTCAAGGGAAACAAACAAGATAAAAAGGTTCAATCCAGTTTTAAATTAACATTGAAAAATAAAATGCAGCCCGTCTGAGTCTCTGCATCCAAAACATCCTCAAACAACATTCTCTATATTCTGAACTAACAAGAACATACCAACAGGACTAGACATATGTAAATCATATCTTAGTTGCCTATGATAATTTCACGAAGACATGGCATGGCTTACTCCCCATCCAACCACAAAAATAAATAAATAAATTACTAACCCAAAATATAATGCCCTCATCAAACTGGAACCACATATTGATTCACTCACCAGATAAGTTATCCAAATCATGCAACTAAACGACCATACAGCATCGCAAGGAATTGTTCCAACCCTTACTAAGCATATCAATATGAAATTTATTTATTCACAGCCTTCATAATTGCGTTGCACCAAATTTTCAAGCTAAACTAAGCAACTAAAATAAATAAATAAATAAACAAACGAATTTGCTTGAGTAAAATAGAAACGAAACTTTGTAATTGAAAAAAAGAGAAAATGATGAGTGAAGTAATTAAAGAATAGCAGAGCAGACAGACCTTTTGGCCAGTCGGCGACGATTCTTTCTTTGAGCATAGCAACAGTGGATGCTAGTGAATATCTAAACGGACCGATATCCGATCCATCGTACAATCTAAACTTGAGTTCTACTAACTCCTCCTCCTCCTCTGGCATTTCCACCAACTCACCGTTTCAAAATTCAATCACCAACCCTCTCCCTCCCTACACTACAAAAATTCCATTCAATTCCGTTAATAAATAGAAAGAGCACAAGGATAAATTAGCAATTATTGAATGTGAATGACAAAATAAATTGATAAATAAAATACCTGGAGGACAAATTGTAAATTTTCCTCTAGGGTTTATGAGAGTAAGCAGCGGGAGTGATAGATAGATATTATCATGCTACAAATCTGATTAATTAAAAAATAAATAAACAAATCAAGGAGTAGCTTTATTTTTATTTCTATTTTATTTCTGGTTTTCTTCGTTCTTTTGTGGTAAGCCCGATCGAGACTGCAGTGAGACAAAGATTGAGAGAGCGAGCGAGCGATCGAATTCTGGTCCGAATTTGTGTGTCTGAATTTTTATATTTGTTTTTGCCTATGTACGCTGTAAGATCAGAGTTTGCATCTTCTGTTGCAGATTTATTTTTCTCCACGTATATTCACTAATTAGATCGTGTTTCATTTTCACTTTGATTACGTGGCTGTGGTTTAAAGGTGGTGTTGAAGAGTGAGAGTAGCCATGGGTGCGTGTTATCTCTGTACATGTGTTCGGTTAATGGCAGAGGTCACATTTGAGTTTTGACCAGATGGGTATTTTGGAATGAGGGGAAATCTAAATTAGCGCGTCGGTGTAGACGCGGAGAGCTTTTCACGAAGGAATATACTGTTACCCTATTATTTTCCTTTTCAATACTCAGACTTCTACGGCGAGCTTTTCATAACCCTCTTGATATTTTACTTATATATTATTTTTTAAAGTATTTTATATTTAAAAATATATTAAAATAATATTTTTTTTATTTTTTAAAATAAATTTTTAATATCAGTATATCAAATAATTTGTAAACATAAAAAATTTAATTTAAAATAAAAAAAATAAATTCATTTTCTTCAAAATTATTTTTGAAAAATAAAAAACAAATCAATTCTTACATAGCTCAGACCTAGTTTATTTATCTACAAATTTCAATAATATTGATATATGAAAAATAATTTTTAATTTTTAATTTAATTTTTCTTCATAAATAAATAATAATAAAATAAATCAAAATGATTCTAAATTATAAATATATTAATTTAAAATAATTCAAAGCAATTTTCTTGAAAATTAGGTATGGTATAAGTAAAATCTACAAGTTAAAAGTTGAAAATCTTAACTTTTCATTAAATCAAAATTCATGAAATCAAAATCTTGAATCAATTTCATAACAAACTTTTGATTATTTCTAACCAAATATTTTTAAGATTTTCTTATAAATAAAAAATAAAAAATAAAACAGCTTAAATTAATTGGCAGAAGTCATACTAACCGTAGTGTATTTACGAACTTATTTTTCTATATTGTAATTGAAAACGGGAATGATAATTTGAAAAGCAAATCTCTAAGTAACGTTTGTTATTTTATTGGATCATATAGTCAATGCATTTTAGATATGTCAAGTAGTAATTGTATTTACACTTGGTTTTGAGGGGAAAAAAATGAATGGAGGAAAAGGGAAGAGAATGATATTTTAAGAGTCTATTTAGCAAGAAGTGAGATTTGATTTTAAGTTATAATTTAAAAATTATTTTTAAAAAATAAATTATCATAAGATAATCTAAAATGACTCTGTGTTATAAATATATTTGATAAAAACAACTCAAAACATATTTTATAAGGAATAAATCTGGTATAACTAGAAAATAAATTACAATTAAATCAATTTTATATCAATTTTTTATTAAAATCAAAATTTATTTCTAGCCAAGTATGTTTATGACTTTTTTATAAATTAAAAGTTGAAAAATAATTTAAATCAATTCAAAAAAATCATATCAAACATATCCTAAATCATATCCTATATCTTGTTTAAGATTTGTAATGGATAGAGAGGGAAAATTGAGGTTAATTTTTTACCATCATTACCCTTCATGAAAGTCTCATCCCCAATTTTGGTTGTAATAGAGGGGAAGATAATGATTTTAATTTATTTTCTCATTGAATTTGATGTTGTCACATGAAAAACACAAAAATATACTTGTGAAGGGAATGACATGGGCTTCGGCCACCTTGAGAGAGGATAACAAAGAAAGACCCTCATGAAGATAGTAATGAGTGATGGTTCCTCTTTAACAATATTTGATGAATGTGTGATATCGTTATAGAATAGAAACATTACATGTTTCCCTTACTTCATAAACTTTGGAAGTGAATTTGGTTGTGGTTTATGTCCAAAACTAGGTTGAAGTATGGTCTTTAGGAGGAAAACTTGGTATTGACCATATGCGTGAATTTAGGGAAAAGAAATGTTAGAATGACTTATTTTTCGTAGATGAATTTCAGTGTTAGAATGACTTAGTTTTTCATTGATGATTTTCAGTGTAAGAATGACTTAGTTTTCGTTAACGATTTTCAGTGTCAGGATGACTTAGTTTTTTGTTGGTGATTTTCAGTGTCAAAATGACTTAGTTTTCGTTGATGATTTTCAGTGTCAAAATAACTTGACTTAGTTTTTGCTAACGATTTTCAATGTCAAAATGATATAATTTTTGTAGATGACCTACATTAAAATTAGGGACAAATGTCTTGTTACAATATTATCACTGTACAATTATACAAACATGGGAGATGCTTGAATGAATATATATATGTGTTCTGGTATATGTGTGGAAATGGTCTTTGACATTACCTAAATAAAAATATATTAAGTAATGGACATTTGATGTATCAGGAGGCACGACTAGGATTAGATCTTCAACCAGACGAGGACAAACTACGAGAGGGGCAGGTAGGTGGTTTCCACCTTTAACTAATTATTATTAAATCCTTGAAGTATTTATATATAATGTTGCTACCAAATTTTAAATCGATTAAAATTACTCATGAAACACAATGAATAGTGATGTGATTAGTTTCAGCTAATGGTACCCATATTGAATAATCAGGATTAATTGATAAGATTAGCTTTGGATAATGGTATCCATATTGGATAACCAAGATTAAATGACATGATTAGCTTCGGCTAACGGTATCTATATTGGATAACCGCGATTAAATGATGTGGTTAGCTTCGGCTAATGGTATCCATATTGGATAATCGGGATTCATTGATAAGATTAGCTTCGGCTAATATGGTATTCATGTTGGATAGCTAGGAATGAATGATGAGATTAGCTTTGACTAATGGTATCCATGTTGGGTAGCCGAGAATAAATGATAAGATTAGCTTTGGCTAATGATATCCATATTGGATAGCCGGGAGTAAAGGATGAGGTTAACTCCGGTTAGTGAGGTCCATACTAGAATTACTGGTAATGAGTGTTGTGAACCAGCTAATTTGAAAGTGTTTACTAATATGATGAAATAAAGAGTATGATATGTTGTTCACAATTGAAATTAATGTTTAAAGAACCATATACAGAATTGATCAAAATTAGGAATGAATAGTTATGCATGGAAGAATTATATATGTACAAGGATTCTTAGACCATAGTACATGTCATCAGTTGTTTGTTGAACATAGCTCAAATAAAACAATGTGGTATAAGGTTGTATGAAGATGTGGAGTAAAATATTAAAAATAGACTCGATAGGAAGAAATTAATAGCTGAATTTGTTGGAAATCAAATGGGTTTGCTAGAATTATTGGCATCTGCGAAGGGATGACCGGATTATAATTAGTGGCCATAGTATCGGTGACTAAGGATGAGATAAAAATGATACTTAGTGGCCGCAGTGTCGGTGACTAAGGATAAGAAAGGAACGATACTTAATGACCACAGTATCAATGACTAAGGACAAGATATAAATTGGATTAATTGCCAATATCTATGAATATGATAACTTTTGATGTTTAGTTGCCCAAAAGAATGATGACCAAGGAAGCAAAGTACAATTTGGTTAATTATCAAATGATGATGTAAGCTCTCATTTCCTTTTACTTCTATTTAAGTTGGCAAGTCCTTTAAATTAAATCATGGGCAACAAAAGTTACTTCCTAGTTGTCCGTAATAAAAAGGAAATTCATGTGGTTGCCTTTGTTTTGAATGAAGATAATTGTGTTGTTGTTTTAAATGAGTAGAAACTATGGTGTTGTTGTTCCCAAATAATGAAAACCATTGAAACTATCCTCGATTGTAATGAAAACCATTGTGTAAGACCGTTAACCGATGCTTAAAAATGTATATGACAAGGGGGGTTGATTGACAACTTAAGATATAATACCGTTTGGTTACTTCAAGGATTGTACCTAAGAAAATCTGTAATTAAAAAAATAAAATATTAATTATTGATTTGAAATCAAAAATTAAGAAAATGAGTTGCTATGTGGTGACGTATAGTCGACAACTTTAGATTTGAATGTATTATGTAATTCGTCGTAAAGGCAAAGTCGAAAGTAACAAATATGTACTTAGACGCCATAACAACTATTGCGTAATTCAATAGGTATATGATATAATCGATGCTAAAAGAATTCTCAATAAGCATATTGTTCTCCTTCCTTACGAAAAACCACATACATGTATTTTATAGCTAGATGTTAAATTTGTAAGGTTATTTTTAGTTGCAATAATGAGCACTTGTCATATGAGTTGAGGTATTATTGAACTTGAGTGGAATGTTTTGAGCAAGATTGTTAGAAGTGCTAATAGACATAATGATTCCTTTCCCTCATAAAAAAATCATGAGCATAAGTCTTCTTGACGACTAATAACTCTTATAATACTATATATGTTACAGGTCTATGTTACAAAGTGGGCCAACACTGATTGTGTCATTTCATTATTTATAATTTTGTTAGGTACTTATTTATATGTATTATGAATACTTAAAATTGTCTTAATAACTTCACCTTGAAATGTACTAAATGGTATGATTGTATTTTTAGTATTTGGTCATTGCATCTTTTTTGTTTCGTGTGTGTATCTATCACACATATGTTTTAAGTAAATAAAAAATAAAAAGAATATAAAATGAATTGTGAGAAACAATGTGAAAGAATCAAATAGAGAAACAATTGAATTGGAATTGGTGGGTGACCGAAGGCTATTGCATGTATTCAATAGGGTTATTTGATATTGTGTTATCTAGGAGGATAAGAAAAGAACTAAGAAAATATATAAGTTATAGAGGAAACTTTACTGTAAATTTGGTAAACCAAAGAATCAATAATGAGATGTATTGTTAGACAAATTACCAAAAAAAAGAATTACCTCATTAATTATACTAAGATATGATGATTAAAAATATGAAAATTAGATGAAAAATTCAAGTCATTATAAGCACCTAGAGTGGGATCGTGTGTAACTGGAGTAGCTCGATTAGTTGGAGGAACAAGTAGGTGTTTGACACCTTATCTCCTTACTTTTCTGTAGAATTTATATTTAATTTTACATGTATTTGTTATGCAATAAATAAATAAAGAGAAAAAAGAAAATGAAATATGTGATGGAAATTGTTATGGGACAAAAATGGGAAGAAAGGATAATGTTTAAAATTAGAAAAATATGATAAAATATTTAATGGCATCATAGTTGGACATTTAGACGTAGAATATGGATGCATGTAAAGTCTGTAGTACTGGACAGAGACTAATGAAAATGACAAATTTTATTGTTTTGGATGGAGATTAATGAAAATGGCAAAGTTTTCCCTTTTGAATGGAGACTAATGAAAATGATGAAGTCCAACGTTTTGAATGGAGACAAATGAAAGTGGTAAGGTCAACCTTTGGGCTAAGACCAATGAGATTACATAGTACTATAGTTGAAAGTTTGAACATAACTATCAATACTAATCATTAATGTATGGTATTTGTGGAAAGATAAAATGAGATTAGAACATGAGGATAAAAGGGTGAAATTTTGTATTTAAGCTTGAATTCAAGTATTTGATTGAAATAGATTATGCTTAAGCACTATTAAATATGTATATTGTCCCTTGTATTTTTAGTACGGAGATTGCGTATTAAACAAACTATCGTTATATTATTATATATGGTGGGATAAAGCTGATGTAGTATTGCTTTTAGTTTGGTTGTTTATATATATATATATATATATATAATTATTTTTTAATCACTTTTAACTTCTCTCTTTTGTATTTTCTTTCAATGTCTTGTATATAATATATCTTTTTAATTTGTAATATTATATCTTTAATGTAAATAGATGAATAGGAATCTATATGTGTTGTCATGGAAATTCTAAAAATGTGATGAGAAAATTAATTATAGAGTAATGACTTAATAAATGGGGTATGCCTGAGGTTACTATATGGAATTTAAATCGCGATGTGATTATTTGTGTAGGAAAATGATGAGAAATTTTTTGGGTAGGATCGGGAAGACTCTACAGAAATTCCATAAAATATGAAAATATCACTAATTCTATTTAATGCATGAATAATTGTTTAAAAGGGTATATGAAATGCATAAATGAAATGGTTTTAAAAAGGAAAAATTGTATGAAAAATGTTTGAAGTGCTTGGAGATAAATCTATATAAATAGATTATATGGGAATATATTAATCCAGTATTTCATCTAGAATTGAGTATGAAATCTAAGTATCAAAAAATAGAATGATGGACAAATAATAATAATAATAAAAAAATTGGCCCTATTTTTCATGTACATTATGTGGTATTATTGTCTCAATTGTATATGAAATCACTTAGTATTATAGTTGGTATTATAGCTCTGGTTGTGTTGCAGTACACTTGTGAATTTGAAAGAGATTAATGTAAATGGTATATATTATAGGACGATCAAAATGGGGGTAAGTGCAAAATTGCACCAACTTGATGCTTAAGTTGTTGACAGTGGTGTTAGTGGATTATTGCCTCTCCATAACATTAGAGGAATGGTTAAAACTTAATTTTGAAAGCATTAGTGAGGAAGATCAAGTTGATGAGGAAACAATAAGGATCTTTACAATACATTGTGCTTGGACATAAATGAGAATAACTGTAAGGCTTTAGTTCTATAAGATGTGGCCAAATTAATTAGATAAAAGATATGTCCAGAGATCATCTTTGTCCACTAGGCTGACCCTGCTAGCAGCTCTATCTCATCCAAATATATTCTGCCAGCATAGGAGACTTCTTTGTTTTACAAATAAATCAGCTTCCAACCCCGTAAAAAAAAACAGAGGTGACTCGCTGCCAATATCTCCTACTTTATCACACAAAACTTAAGAATACCAAGTTGAATAAGGTGGGCTAACAAGGTAAATATATATGGCTGATGAACATTCTTTGGAACTTCGATGTAGGTTGACTGTCTCGAGTAGAGGTTCCGCGTCACTTGCTTTTGTGATTTGAATTTTCCACAGTGTTGGGTTGTAGCTGTCTCTCAACAGTTGCTGTTTTTTTTCATGAGACCTGGTGTGTGAAATATTTCTGAACGGTCGTGGAGTTTAAAGAGCCATTTCTTAATGGTTTTTTTTTCACGAGATCTAGTTTAAATAGCCATAAAACGCGTCATCAAAACGACCAAGCGCGTCTCTATGAAGAAGTTTCTATTCCTGTCTTATTTACAGAAATCAAAGAAATGCTCCGCAAACTCCTTAATGACTTGGAAGGTTTTATACACCAATTGTTCCATATGTTCTGAAATAATGTAAGGACGCTAGGGTCCAGCATATTAAACAACAACACGGCCAAGCAGAGATTTATCCAATGATTCCTGTAGAAGACTTTGCAGGCCTCCTAGTTGACCAAGAAGATAGTTATCCAATGACTCCTTGGATTTCCGCGTAGATGGGATAGATTTCTCAATGAATTGAAGAACATAAATTGCAAAAGGTTTGACACTTTGACAAGACTTCAAATGGGTGCTTGCCACTATTCTCAACAACAATGATTCTTCAGCCAACAAAGTAATTAGACCATCAAAAAGTTGCTCTTGTTTTCACATGCACTGAAAGAAGGCATGCTGATTTTGTACAGTAGAGTGATCACTGCTAGTTCTGTCATCAATGTCAGTGCACTTGAAGTATGGGTTTTCAAAAGCATATGTACATTCCAGCAAGCACTTCAATTTCTTAGAAAAACCATAGGCAGTTGCACGTTGTGATTGTTGTCTAACACTGATATGGTCAAGAAAAGAGACTGCCGTACTAGCCTGATCATAAGTAATATCGCCATGGCGTTTCATGCATATCCTTTGCATACACTGCATAAATGCCACACTTCTAAAGTAAAACTCATTGGCTGATTTCCACATAGTATCCATACAGTCATCAGGCATTCATTGTAATTCACTTGAAATACAAACACACAAGCTTCGCTAGATAGTCTACTTGGCGTCAACAACAAATGTTGCGCATCATATGATGGTTAAACGAACAATCAGTTGGAGCTGTTGGATATCTTTATATTTTCAAACTTGTGCTTGTGCAACCCACTAATTTCAAATAATTTTAGAAGTTCAGATAAAGCCCTATTTTTTTCGCTACACCTTTTCCTGTGTCATTCCAGAGATCATTACAATCCATAGCAGCTTTGGATATCTTTTCCACTGTCCAACACAAAACATTCCACTGTTTATCATGTGATAGGTGAGAAGAATGGGAAGCGAGGCATTGTCTGGTGATACTTGTGACATCTTTATTATCAAGAAAACTTAATCCCAAAGTGTTTCTGAAGTGCAAGTCCTGCAAAGTATCAGTTACTTTTTTTTTCCCAATCATCTAACCATATTGACCTGTCTTTTTCACAGATCTGTGTCAGATCTGAAACAGTGTTCTTGTTATTCTTCCAGGCCCTTGGAAATTGCAGAGAATAAATTCTTAGTCCTTTTTGTTGTGCTTGTCGTCCAGGAATAAGAATTAGAGGTTGTTGCAGCAAATCTGTGTACTTAATTTTAGTATTAGCTTTCTAAGCTTCTATCGTGTCTTTTTTGAGTTTTCAATAGACAAGCAAGTTCTGTTTGTTCCCAGTGAAACAGCTTCAATGTCCTTCAATATTCTGTTGGGAACTCTAACCGGTAATGTTTTGATAGTTGCTCATTGGAGGCTAAGCACACCGACACAATATTTAACGTGGTTCGGCAAACCGCCTACATCCACGGGAGAAGTAGATATTATTAGAGATAGAGAAAAGGAACAACATAGATACATGGAGGAGGAGGATCACATTCATTCTACTCTATTTTCATTGCTCTCACACACACTGCTGCACCGGCAGCAGGGCTGCTGCCCTTAGCAGCCACTCCTCTCTTTCTCTCACGTGTTTCTCTCACACTCTCTAACTCTCTCTCATTTTGCTCTCTAACTTATGCCTCTATTTATAGGCATGAATTGTGAGACAACTTGGCCATAAATTATGGCACTAATGGTGGCAGCACATGGGTTGCACCATTTTGTCAATGGTTGGCGCAACTTGTTTGATAATACCCACCTACCATTGTAGCCTTTTGACAATGGCATCCCTCCTTTTTAGAGTAGGCTGCAAATGCTTCTTTCATGATTGCTGCACATTAATGGCAACAATCCTAACATATTCTTGGCAAGAACTGAATGTAGTATCTGAAAACATTATACAGAATCTGTAGATTTTCTTTTCTATCATGGAATTCAATAATTTTGCACTTCTAGCATATTGTTACCTATGCTTCTTTTTTTTCACCGTACGAACAATAATATAGGTTTGGAAAGTTTTAATGGATGATGTGATTATACTTAGAATAATTTCTAAGTTGTTTATGTAACTTTGTGGATAAAGGATCAAGTCAGAACGTAGTTTTAAGTTTTTTTTTTTTTTGCATGATTGTACTCATAACAAGTTCCAAGTCATAATATAATTCATTTTTTGTGTCGTTTTAAGTTTTTTTTTGTTGCACGGGTCAGGAGTCATTACCAAAAAATTAGCAAATATAAATAGAAACACCGACAAAAATTTTCCGTCGGTATATTGCGATAACCTTTACCGACAAAATTTTCCACCCCTGTATCTATTAGTAAACACCGACATAAAAATTCTCTTAGTATATACCGGGAGAATTGCAGTGGAAAAATAAGAAATGAATAAAAAAAAAGCCAAATAGTATAATGACGTGTAACTTTTACAGATGATATTACTGACAGAATTAACCCGACGATAAAGTACATCCATAAAGACAGACAACTAAATACATGCCAATAAAATATATGTGAAAAGAATATAAACATTAATGCAACATAAGTTTAATTTGCTAAAGCTATCAAGAGGATACTCTCCATGCTTGCTTGTGAGCTGTTGAGCTTGGAAAGCTTCTCCACTAAAAAATGAGCATTAAAAGTGTTAGATTCCCGAATATCATATACGTAATGAAAACTATGAAATAAAATTATTCAGGAGTTTCTAGGATCTCATTAGATAGATTTAGAGTTGTTTAGAGATTTATTACCTGAAGATCTGATCTTTTTCGGCTTTGAATAATTCTTTAAAGGCCGAGTTGTCGCAAACCACAAGCCGTCCAATTGTCCAGCCTCCAATGGCAATTCACACGAACTATCCATGATAAATCTTCTAAATCCCTAATTAGAAGGAGAGGGATTGTTATATTTAGAGTGCTAGCACTAATTTTGTGTTTTTGTAATTTTTATGTCTATAAGACAACAACTAAAAAAATAAAAGGCATAGCTTATTATTTATAGGAAAATTTGAAAAACCCTATAATTAGCAAAATATCAATTTGCTTCATGAATAATATCTATATATTAATTCAGGATAATTTTAGAAATTAACTCAATCAAGTGCTTACTTGATTTTTTTAGGTCTAGAACTAATATGTAGGTGCTTCTCATAAAACATGTATATTGAATTGACTTGTATGAAAATTTTATATGAAGAGATCATCTATATCTATGGAAAGACTCATGTAATGGTTATGTAAGTGATCCTTAGACTTGAGATCACCAAGTTATCTTATATAGAGAATGTTTTGCTTTTTGTTACATGTTATCTTAATCGAGGTAATTGTCGCATGTGAGCAGCGTTGTGGCGATCCCTGGTTGAGATCTTTGTGGTGATGGGGAAAGAACAAGTAATTTTTTTTTCTTATTAGTAAAAAGGGGATGGAGTTGCCACCTGATATTTTGGTTATTAGGAACCCTAATTGGTCTCAGAATTTGGATTAGGGGGTTGATTTTGTATAGGAAAGACGTATCATTTATAGTACATCTTACCTAAGGTAAGCTGCATTGTTTGTTTGTTTGATATAAAATAAGGTATTATTGTGTTTTTTAATTGTTGGTCTATCCAAGGTTTAAGAAAAATCATTCTCAGTAAGATGGTCTTTATCTTATCAGGTTAAAACCTAACCATTATAAAGTTAAAACAAGAAAATAAAAGAAAGTGTATTTTTATTCAATATCGGGAATACATTTTACGTATAAGTTCATAATCCCGTATATTATAAGAAAACAAAATATTTTTTTGGTGTTTTTAAAAATAGACCAATTTCTCATGACTTCAATAAAATTGCTATTACATCCAATATGTATGAAAAACAATTTGTTTTTGTGATTTTTGGTATGCATGACTATTATGGTCTCTTTCGGACCACGGACGCAGGATTTCCATCAAAAAGTTCATCAATGGAAGTCTCTAAATCTTCAGCCTGATATTTTATGTACTTTTCCGATTGCCTTCCGGAGGTTAAATATTGTGAAAACCTCCCCAAAAAGGACCGGTAAGCTGGTATCACCACCGCTGATATAGAAACTCTAAGCTCTGATTGAAGTTGATCATCACTCACCACCCATGAGCTTTGCGTCTTGTGGATCTCATCAAATAACATGTTGAAGCTCTTGAACCTCTCTTTCAACACTGGCTTAATTACTTTTCCATTCACTTGCAGTCCCTCGTGGCCTAAACAACTGAGGAGTTTGCTCCACGTCTCTCTTTGATAATTCTTATGATAGTTCCTGAGCTCCGAAGACTTCCTGCGGCACCATGTATCTCCTATCATTTGATGGATCTCTGTGGATCCTTTGATCTTTTGCACAATGTACCGTCCGTTATTCATCATGAAAATACAGCTCAACGCAATATCCTTATAAAGCTTCGACTTGGCCCCCAAATTTGAGTCTAATAAATCCATAACTCTCATCAATTGATTTGAAAATGGAGACTGATTTTCTTCAGCGATGTCATTGTTGGAGTTTTGAGTCTCGCCTTCGAAACGTGGTCTACTTGTTGAATCAGCTCGTTCGATCTTTGAATGTTCTCGAAAGAGTTTCTCAAGAGTTGCCTTGTATTCACCTCCATACTTCAAATAATTCATCGTGTAGCGAGTCAACGGGTGTACTGCACCACCAGGCACTGGAGTTTTTCCTGTATCAGACTTGATTGAATTCTCCAAATCACAAAATATATAGATGGCAGCCTCTCCAATCCGACACCGAGCTGTCGTTGTCTCTGTTTTAAGCTCATTTTCATATTCCTCCGAAAACAAAGCCCCCATGGCTGGAAGACTGTCGCGCAAAGTTTCGTACATGTCAAGAAACTTGAATAACTTTTCTGCCGAGCGCTTTGTCATTGCAACTCCTTCAGCAAAATTGAGAAGCTGGATCATCACAGTGCGTATAAGATTGCTAAAAAGGTTAGAGGAGATCGAGGAATAATCGGAGAAAATGGCCTCGGCGAGCTTTAGCTCTTCCACGAAGTAAATGCTTGCACATTCCTTGACGGCCTTGATCCATATAGGGATCTCTCTCTCCAATGCTTCCCATGGCATCCTTTGCACCTCATCAATGCTGATCTTCTCAAATCCTGTCTCAATGAAACACTCATCAAATGCTTGCCCCCTAATCATCATGTACAGTTGGCAACATTCAGATTCAAATCCTCCTTCAATCATAGCCTTCGCAATTCTATTCAAAATGGAAACAGCATAATCAGAATATCCTAAAACGTTGTCAGTTTCTATTGATTCAGATTCCTGCACTACGCTGTGATCAGCTTCATGTTGTTTCCCTTTTGCATCATTAGTAGGATCTTGATCACTGTGTTTAATATCTTCAAGAATGACCTTGAATTCATTCTCCAAGCATGTCATTGCTTGTTGCTGAATTCCTCCAATGCGGTTGATCAATGCTGCAGGATTTGGATCGGGTCTCAATTTATCAATGGAAGATGTTAGCTTGGAAATTCGATTTATACCTTCAAGAAAAGATGAATCCTCCTCAGGATTTTGACCCCACTTCCTTTTCCCTTCATTCAAGTCATGATTTGCCACCTTTTCTTCAACAAGATCTAAAATTTTTTCAACAAACACAGGAATCTCTATGGAAACCTTCCCATCTTTCTCTTCTTTTGATTCTCCATCAATTGTCTCTATTGCATCTTTTGGAGTGGATGACAATGTTATAAGAAACTGATCAATATCTAGAGAGACAGTTTCAATGGTATAATTAATTTCTGGAGGAGTAGGAGGGCTGTCTTCAATTTTTTCATCACTTTCTTTCTCCTCTTGATGAACTTCCTCAATCTCATGACTTATGTTGTCTGATTCTTCCACTTTAACCTCTGTTTTAGGTGACTGGGACACCAGCAGATCACAGGTTTCAGTTTCAGGGTGATCATCGTGATTGGCATTGAGATTGGTAATAATATTGGTGCCATTTTCTTTGTTGACATAACTGTCTGAATTATTAGAGAGCTGTTTCTCAGGTGGATGTTTTTCAGACAGTTCTTTTTCCATTTTTCTGGTACTGTAAATTTTGTTTTTTGTGTTAGGAACAAATTAAGCAAATGAGAGTTCAAGGTCAGGGGTTTCAAGAAGAAAGAAGGTGAAAGAGAGACAATAGACAATCATTAATTTTAGAGTATATGTGACTTCAACGTTTGTTTTTTGGTTTTTCTTTCTTTGTTTTAGGTTTTCCGTTTCCTTTTCCTTTTTTTTTTTGGTGGGGATTGCATGACTGAAATGGTCTTCGTTATGAGAGGCTAGCAAGAGCAGGAAGGGAATGAAGGGACAGAAATGTTCTGTACGGAATCAGAGAGAAAATTTTGGTTGTATTTCATCCAAATGTTTGGAATGGTTGACCGTTTACTGGCTTAAACAATTAAATAATATGTGAATAAAAATAGTGGGGGGAGTATTTTTGTGGAAATATTAATGATTAAAGGAATAAACCCTAATTTTGACTTTAGAGTTCATATTAAGAATTTGTGGAAACTAGAAAGTAATAAGAAAATTGATCATTAGACATAAAAAGAAAATAATATTGAATAAGGAGTTGTTTAAAAATGAAAACAAATCTATAGTATGAGAGGGGATAAGTTCAGCCAATTAAAAAAATTTACTAGGTGTAATCTTTATTTGAAATTATGTATGATTATGATAATATAATTATCAAGGATGTTATGAATTTAGTTTATGCTTGAAAAAATAGAAGGAAAGATGAGTTTCTTGAATTCCTTATAAAAGATTTCATTATATGCTATTATGTGATTGATGAATGTGTTGATGGTTAATTCAACTTTTAATTGTTGTAATATATATTGTGAGTAAATAATATTGAATATGCTTATGGGAATAATACTAATATATGTATAATCATGAATATGAATAATATTATATATGAATTAAATATGAGTAGATTGATTATTCATTTTTTGAATTGTGTGATTTTGGAATATTAATCTAATATAGATTGTAGAGATATATAAGTAAGAATACCAAAGCTAAAAGGGCAATGTTAGTTTATATGCATATAGTAGAATCTAATCACCCTAGCTAGTTGGGAGTGACACTAAAGTTCATTATACAAATTTGTACGATGCTCTATCTAGAAGGGGTTCTTTTTTTAGGATGTGTGGCACAAACACCTTTTCTAGCATATATGTATAATGCACTATAAAAGAGTAACAAAACTTGACCTTTGTTTATATGTGTTATTGATCTGCTTAATTATACTCTTACCTACTGAATTAATCACATTATAACATGGTCTTCTACTTGAATATTTGGTATTATTTATTCACAAGTTATGAAAAACCTATCATTATAGCATTTTAATCTTTTCAGGTATATAATATATGTTAGCTGATCAAGTACAACTTATTAGGAGGTTTTTATCTATACACTAAATTGGTATGCCCAATACTTCTTTTTCACGCGGGCCTTTTTATTTTGATACTCGTTGTATAAATATAATATGTAAGGTTGTGTATAACTTGAGCTCACAATTACAATAGTTTATAGGTTATTCTTTTAGGATGACATGTATATGCATATATAATCTATTAATACAAAGGGATGATTAATCTTTATATCAATTTTTTTTTAGTTATGATAGAATTATGTTCAAGTTTAAGGCTTAGCATAAGTGAGGTAATCCTAGGAGTGCCTTGACCTATCTGCCAATAACGTGCTTAAATTTTAGGTCGTGACATCTCCTTTGCTGAAATTAATGTTTCAACTTTCAACTCCATCTGATTCTTATTAGTTACTACTATGTTAACTAATTGCAGGTCTTCCTAATTAAGTTTTATTGCTTATTCTAATTGTTCTACTAACCTAGTGAATTGCACAACATTACTTTCTTTCCATTCTTCTTTGTCCATAGAAATTAAGTTTTCACCAAAGCTAGACCAATTGTTCTTAATGTAAAAGTTGTGTTTTTATTAAGGATCCACTTTCAAAATTCCTAAAAGCAAAAAGAATTTTTGAGTGAGTGTGAAAATTTGATTTGAGCAAAAATAATACAGGTAAAAGAAAGAACAAGGCACAATTGAATAGTAAATGCATGAACTCATTAGAGAAAACAATTTAAAGGCTCATCACAAGAAAAATCTTTTATCAGTATTTAGAGCCATGACTGTTGGGAGTGCATAGATAATTAAACAAGGACAATTACTTTAGACAAATAATTGGGATTTTATAAGCCTCCCAATTGTTGAGTTCTTCTCCTTAAGCACATCTTCAAACGAGCTCTTCTAGTGTATTCACGATCAGCTAGGGAAACATCAGTTCCTGGGCATCATCTTTTCTTGTTGTAAAGCCTCTATCACAATCTCCATTCCTACTTTTTTTTCTAAGTAATGTATAGAGGAATCAACAAGCATCTAATTCAACTTCATTAATTCCTCTTCTAGTTTTATCTATTATAGAATGTATAACATGTATAGATATGTATAGGAATTAATGTAGGACTATTCCAATATTGTGATTCCTACAGTTATTATTGTGTACTGTCACATGCATATAAATAGGAAAGGTTGGCTAAGAGATAACTTAAACCATTCTATTATTTTCAACTTGGTATCAGAACCCTAAATAAATTAAAACACTCTCTCTCCCCCTTTGCAATGGACTCTTCTTCTCAGCCGCCTGCTGCTTCCGCTTTTTGTAGCACCGTCGATGCTGGTTTCCTCCTCTACCGCAACACCAGTCTCCTTCTCTGCTTATGTTCTACCGTGGCCACAACCAATAGATGGTGGTCATACTCTTTTCAACCCAAACAACACTCCTCTGTTGCAACCTTCCTCTGTTGTTGCTGCTACTACCATTGTCTCCCTCTCCCACACTCACCAAGTCATCTCTCTTAAATTAACAAACACCAATTATCTATATTGGCGAATGCAGATGAAGTTGTATCTCCTAGGCCAAGGAGTTTTCGGGTTTGTTGATGGCTCAAATTCTTGTCCTTCATACGTACTTGTTGCCGATGATACCTCTCTTCAGGTAAATCATTCTTTTCTTCGTTGGAAATAGCAGGACCAACTCATTTTAAGTGCTCTGCTTTCTTTGCTATTCGTGAAGGTTCTTCATCTTGTTGTTGACTGCCAAACTTCGAGTTCTGTTTGGCGCACACTTAAGCAAGCTCTAGCTTCCACGTTCAATTCTCGTATTATACAACTTCATGGATCCCTTCAAGATCTTCAACAAGGTGATGAGTCGGTAACTCAGTTTATGCAAAAAGCAAAGGCATTATTTGATGAGTTAGCCGCTGCTGACTGACCTTTTTCGCTGAAGGATTTTAAGTTGTATGTGTTTCGTGGTCTTCGAGGAGTGTTTAAGGACTTAGAACAAGCCTTGTGACCAAGGCAAAACCCCTCTCATATACCGATCTTCATAGTCATCTTCTAATGCATGAATTTCTTCATAAGACGTCCCTTACATCCACGGGTTCTGCTGCCATCAATGCCCCTCTGCTGCCCATGCCTAACACCCCCCCTTCAGCCTTTGTTTCTAAACTTTAGTCCTCTTGAAATTTTGGTCGAAATAGGGGCTGTTTTCATAGAGGATGGCATCCCAACCAGTTCAACAACAGAGGGAATAGGTCTGCAGCGTCCAGACTAAATTTTCACAGCTTTCATGGACCCTCCAATAGTGATGGTAGGCAAGGTAATTGGCAGCGCAACAGGGGGCAGAATACACGTTGCCAATTGTGCCAAACATTCGGCATACAACCCTTTTTTCTAGTGATGTTAATTTTTAGTGATGTTTGGGGTCCTACTCCCCTTTTTTTCTTCAGATGGTTTTTGTTATTTTGTTATCTTTGTTGATGCGTACATAAAATATATATGGTATTACCCTCTTGTTGCCAAGTCTGATGTTTATTCTGTTTTTCAGCAATTTCAAACTCTCTTTGAGCGTCAATTTTCACTAAAAATTAAATTTGGTCAAACTGATTGGGATGGTGAATACTGCAAACTTCCACTTTCTTTTAGACCATTGGTATTCATCATCGTCTGATTTGTCCTTACATTCATAACAAAATAGCATAGTAGGACGTCGACATGTGCACATTGTGGAAACCAGACTTACTCTTCTAGGACAGTGTAAATCACCATTATGATTTTAGAATTATGCTTTTGAAACCTTTGTTTATCTTATAAATCGCATGCCTACTCTTGTCCTCGATAATAGATCCCCGTTTGATTGTCTGTTTCAACGGTCTCCCAATTATCCCTTTTTACGTACTTTGGGTGTCTTTACTTTCCTTTTTTGCGTCTCTATCACAATCATAAATTAGATTTTCATTCTTCTTCATGTGTGTTTTTCGATTACAACTCCTCTCATCTTGGTTATCGCTGTCTTAACATTGCATCTCAACACATTTATATCTCTTGTTGTGTCCGTTTTCATTAACATGTGTTTTCGTTTGACAGATCTGAAAAGATTGCACAATCCTCCTCTCCTTCCTCCATACCACCTGCCACTGGGCTCCTCCCAAATCTGCTACATTCACCATTGTTTCACACCCTTACGACGCCTTAACATCACTCTTCTACCTCTGCTCACCCGCAACAACCCCACCTCTTACCTTCCCCATCACTACATGCATGTTTATCTAACCATTCAGCTGCAGGTATAAATAGTAGATTGGTTTCCTTTGGTTTCTAGCATGACACCTCTGCTGGTGTTGGGTTAACCTGCTGTTCCACTTTTGCTTCTCCTTATTCTGCCAGCACCAAAACTACTACAGGTTCTGCTTCTGCTGCCAGTCCTTTGTTTGCAGCAGATTCTTCCTCTGCTCCTTTGGCTGAACTGAATCTTGTGGTTGATTTCTCCTCTTATCCATTGCAGCAGGGTACCATTTTGCCACCATCTCTTCCTGTATCATCACCCTTAGTCAGCAAACATCCTATAGTTCTTCGACCGCGACAACTGAAGACAGTAAATTTGGTTGCTTCCGTTGCCGCTGTTCCTTCATCTCGAGTAATGCTCTCTCCAACCTCTGAACCCATTGCATTCTCTGATGCTGACATGTATGCTGTTTGGCATGATGTTATGTATGATGAAATAAAGGATTTGCACTCTAATCACACTTGGTCTTGGTCTTTAGTTCCCTTTCATCCTTCGTTGAATGTTGTTGGGAGTCGATAGGTGTATCGGATAAAGTGTCGTGTTGATGGCAGCATTAAGCGTTATAATACACGCCTGGTTGCTAGAGGTTTTACCCAACAAGAAGGCATTGATTACTCTGAAACATTCTATCCAGTTATTAAGCAAGCCACTCTCAAATTAGTCTTCTCCATTGTAGTTTCGTGTAATTGGAAGATTTACCAACTCGATATTCATAATGCTTTTCTTAATGGAATTCTTACTGAAGAAGTCTACATGAAACAACCTCCAGGTCTTGTTGACTCTGCTCTTCCATGTCATGTGTACCGATTGCATAAATTGTTATATGGTTTAAAAAAGGTACCAAGGGCATGGTACACTCATCTGAGTGATTTCTTGCTCTCTATTGGTTTTCACGCCTCCAAGGTTGACACCTCCTTGTTTATCTTGTTTGATGGTATTAATATCTTTTATCTTTTGGTGGATGTTGATAATATCCTGTTTACAGGTAGCAACTCTGCTATGCTTCATCGCCTAATATAGTTACTGAGCTTTAAATTTAAGCTTCGTGACTTAGGCACAGTTCATTACATTCTGGGTATTGAAGTTCGGTCCACAGGTTTGGGTTTGATGTTGCGAGAACACAAATATATTCTTGACATCCTTACTCGGGCTTGTATGACTTCCTGCAAACCCGTTGATACTCTAGTCTCTACTCTGAAAGTTACCATACTGCTAGATAATCTATTTTCTGATTCTACATGATTTTATCAAATCGTGGGTGCTTTTCAATATCTTACCTTCACTCGCCCAGATATTTGTTTTGTTGTTTACAGAGTTTGTCAATTTATGCATGCTCCTATAGATTCTCATTGGGCCTCCGTTAAACGTATTATACGCTACCTTAAAGGTACAACATCTTAGGGTTTCCATATCACTCAAGATTCCTCATTTGCTCTACATGGTTGTACAAATACAGATTGGGCCGGTAGTATTGATGATCACAAATCTACGGGTGGTTACCATGTCTTTTTTGGTCATACGCCGATTTCATGTAAGTCAGGCAAGTAACGCACAATTGCTTGCTCCTCTAATGAGGCTGAGTATAAAGCCTTAGTAGACATTATTGCTAAGGTCATCAGGCTTCAATATTTTTTAACAGATCTGCAAGTTCATTTTGTCTCTGCTTCTACCATTTGGTGTGATAACCTTAGAGCCACTTATCTCTAAGCAAATTCTCGTACTAAACATATTGAGGTGGATTATCTTTTTATATGAGACCAGGTTGCAAAGAAAGAGATTCAAATTCGTTTTTATCTCCTTTCGGGATCAATTTGCAGATGT
>Ga0307515_10005594_pt1 | contig 25392 bp, 20 predicted proteins | sample 17_EM_MG_FD_194513 | JGI IMG/M metagenome (GOLD analysis project Ga0307515, IMG submission 194513) | Populus trichocarpa ectomycorrhiza microbial communities from riparian zone in the Pacific Northwest, United States - 17_EM | ecosystem: Host-associated > Plants > Roots > Unclassified | place... | reverse complement strand
CTTCCTAAGTTAGGAAAAGCATTAAATAGTCCTCCCCTCTTTAGGAATAAGATATGGCCAACTTCCTTACTTAATTAGGAGAATAAATTGCTGACTTTTTATCCTTGTAGCATTAGGAAAAATAACACGCCTAACAAGGCTGGTATTGGGCCGGACACATCAACCCCTTGTTCCACACGAATTGGGCTCTTTTTGGACATGAACTAGATGAATTAAAGGTTGTCCTTCATGCTCCTTAAATGTCCCAAGCCGCTCTAGGTTAATTTTTCTTCATATGTTCTAAACAAGCCTATTCAATGCTTCTTTAATCTTCTTTGCCCTAGCTCTTGTGATGGGCCTAATTGGCACCTCCAATGGGTCGTTGGCATGATTACACTTGGTGTTGGGTTGATCCGCATCATCCCCTCTCTCTTCAAAAGGATTCGACCTCGAATCATCACCAACATCAAACAGAGTAAGATCAAAAACATTAAAGGTAGCTTTAACACCATACTCACCTGACAAATCAATTTTATAAGCCGGAAACATTAAAGGCTCATCTCCTCGTGGTTGTAGCTTTGATTTCTTTTGGGCCGGAAATCTCTCCTTGCGCATATGCACCCAAACCCAATCGCTGGGCTGAAAGACAACATGTTTACGCCCCTTATTGGCTTTGGTTGCATACACACGATTCCTCTTTTCAATCTGTTGTCGCACACTCTTTTATGAAGAGTTTTCACCACCTGTGCTTTACGATTACCATCCAAACTAACCCTTTCATCAATAGGCAAAGGAATCAAATCCATTGGAATTAAAGGGTTAAATCCATACACAATTTCAAATGGTGAAAAATCAGTAGTAGACACACTACGATTATATGCAAACTCTATAAATGGCAAACAATCTTCCCAATTCTTTAAGTTCTTTTGAATTACAGCACGCAGAAGTTGTGTTACGATCCTATTAACTACTTCGGTTTGTCCGTCTATTTAGGGGTGACAAATAGTTGAAAACAACAGTTTAGTATCCAATTTTTCCCATAACACCTTTCAAAAATAGCTAAGGAACTTAACATCTCTATTAGAAACAATGCTCTTAGAGACCCCGTGAAGTCGTACTATCTCCCTAAAGAACAAATCAGCAATGTTAGTTGCATCATCAGTTTTATGACATGGAATGAAGTGTGCCATCTTTGAAAACCTATCAACAACTACAAAGATGGAATCCCTACCCCGTTTTGACCTAGGTAAACCTAAGAGGAAGTCCATCGAAATGTCTACCCATGGTTCTTTCGGTACAGGCAAAGGGGTATACAAGCGATGTGGTTGAGTCCTAGACTTTGCTTTCCTACAAGTTATGCATTTATCACATATGCGTTGCACATCTTTTTTCATTTTAGGCCAATAAAAATGCTCACTACGCAATACACTAAGTACATTACGCAAATGATCAAGATGCTCATTTAAGTTCTTGCTATAGATCAAAATGTCATCAAAATACACAACAACAAACTTACCTATAAACGCATGCAATACATGATTCATTAAACGCATAAACATACTAGGTGCATTTATAAGTGAAAACAACATGACTAACCATTCATACAAACCATGCTTAGTCTTGAATGCAGTTTTCCACTCATCACCCTCTTTCATCGTAATCTGATGGTTCCCACTTTTTAAGTCAATCTTAGAGAAAATAGATAATCCATGTAACTCATCGAGCATGTCATCAAGCCTAGGAATAGGATGTCGATACTTTATCGTTATGTTATTGACGGCACGACAGTCGACACACATCCTCCATGTTCCATCCTTTTTAGGCACAAGTAGCACTGGCACAGCACAAGGACTCGTACTCTCACCATTTTCCTCACGTGAATTTTCACTCTTCCCATCCTCACATTCCTTTTTTAATTTCATTTAATCATCATACACTTGTTTTGGAGAAAGAGGTACAAGAGTGATGGTTTTACCATCGTTTACAATAGTGAACCTATTTCTAAACCCATCATGAATCGCTTTCCGATCAAACTGCCATGGACGCCCCAAAAGTAAGTGACTAGCATGCATTGGGACTACATCACACAAAATCTCATCGGAATACTTCCCAATAGCAAACGCAATCAAAACCTGCTTAGTAACCCTCACTTCACCACATTCATTCAACCATTGCAATCTATAAGGCCTAGGATGCTTAATACAACTCAGATTCAATTTCTTCACAAGAGTATCACTAGCAACATTAGCACAACTACCTCCATCAATTATCATGCTACATACCTTGTTTTGGATGTGACATCGAGTGTGAAATATATTTTCCCGTTGCTGATCTACATCATCTTCCTTGATTTGCATGTTTAGCGCACGCCTTATAACCAAGGCCTCCCCCTCACAAAATTCATCCTCTCCATCTTCTGCGTCATGGCTTGCATTTGGAACTTAAGTTCTCCCTCAGGATGGGGTGGTTTGTTGTTTTGATCTGACATGATAGTACCTGCAAAAATTGGTTAGTGGTAAAAACAAATATCCTCACGTCGCTTGTGTTTCGCTCAAACACTCTTAATATCCTCACACGCCTACACCTCTCGTCTTACCTTCTTGTGGTTCTTGCAGAACTGAAACCAACATGATGCGGATCAGCCCAACACCAAGCGTAATCATGCCAACGACCCATTGGAGGTGCCTATTGGGCCAATCACAAGAGCTAGGGCAAAGAAGCTTGAAGGAGCATTGAATGGGCTTGTTCATAACATATGGAGCAAAATGGACCTAGAGGGGCTTGGAACATTTAAGGAGCATGAAGGACAACCTTTAATTCATCTAGTTCAGGTCCAAGAAGAGCCCAATTCATGTGGAACAAGGGGTTGATGTGTGCTTTTCCTATAGAAAGTTGGTCATATCACACACAACCTACAATTAAGATTGAGATTTGATCCTGGAAAGCTGAAAGAGGTCTGATAGGAGTGTGACACAATGAAAACTTGCCCCAAGGCACCGACATTATTGGAATGAAGTCAAACGATGCCACAAAGCTAATTAATCTTCGATAAGTTAGATTTAGTTTATTCAAGAACAAAGCAATACAAGAATATCTCTCACATGTTAAACTGAAAAGTTCAAAAGTATTATTCATCAAAAGTCCTGAATTTTAGGCTTAAATGGGTTTAAATTGTTTTGAGAAATTAACCATAATACATCTACCCTTGTTGATACGATCCAGGCGAGGTCAAATTCAGATTTTGACGTAAAATGCGCAGCTATCCAGTTTTAAGGCAACAATCTTAATTCTCAATCCGATCGTTGGATCGAGCTGAAATTTTCATGGAGTCTCCTGACTTATTGTCCTACCATAGCTTAAAATTTCAGGTCAATCTGAGTTCGGGAAGGCATCAAAACACGGGTCAACAGAGGCTGTACGAATTTTGTTATTTACTTTCTTTTGACTTGTGGACTTCCTATTTGGCTAGGATTCTTTTTCTAAAAAGGATGTGGCAACTTATTTTGGAAATCTACTAATTCTACAAATATCTTTAATGGATTGCAACATAGTTTCCAAGTGTGGAAGGATTCATAATTATTTCAGAATCTTTTTATTACAAGGATTCCTTATTCATCCTAGCTACGAAAAAAGACTTCAGAATAAATTTTACCTTTAGATCAGATTTCCTACTATTTGGGACTTCTTAATGGTGACAGATCTGATTCTAGCATATTCAGGATGATAATTTTCGGATTTTTATTATTTTCTTCTTAGTCTTTGGGTTATTATTACTTATTTGGGTCAATTGTAAGTGGGCTTAATATAAGTCCACCTAAGAGGGTCCATTAGGGTTTATTTAAGTCTAGAGATAGTATAAATAAAGGCATAACCAGACATGTAAGTTACGCAATTCAGATTAATAAAACTTCTTGTTTGCCGCACTTTGTGTATGTGTGTGTTGGTGAGATAATCTCCCTTCCATGGTTCTCTAAAGAACTGAAAAACGACTTATCGAAGAACAACTGTCTTCATGGCGTCATCCTTATACTTCTCGTTCGCAAATCAATATTCGTTAGGTGGGGGTTTCCATTTCCAATAGTGCTGGTGCCTAGGTACAAGTTATCTTTGTGTCACACTACTATCAAACATGATTTACTTGGCTTTCCGGGAATTGGTGTCTTCGCGTGTGGGTTGCGTGACCACGTGATCACGAGGTTCTCATCACATGTGGACTAAATTGACCCACTTATAACTGACCCAAAATCTTTACTAATAAGCCCAAACCCTAATCCAAACAAGCCTTGTATCCTAGCTGAAAATAAAGTATTAGTTAAACCCAAACAAGTCATGGGCTATAGCTGAGATAATAAAATTAATACTCATAAGTTAATTCCCTATGCTATTGTGAGAAGAGAAGAAGAAAATAAAACAATAAAAGTTTGATATAAGACTTACTTATAGGCTACAATACTACCCAATGATCCTAGAATCTAATTTTTCATAAATACCACCAGCCCTTCTTTCCTTCTATAACTAGGATGAATAAGAAATTCTTATAAGAAAAGGATTTTGTAACATTAATGAATCGTTTCCACTTTTGGAAATTATGTTGCAGCCCATTAAAGACACTTGTAGAACTAGAAAATTCCTAAAACAAGCTACCATATCCTCGTAGGAAAATGATCCTTGCCATAAAGTCCACAAGTTAAAAGGAAGTAAATAACAAAATTCATACCGATTGTTCTAACCTGTATCACAAGTCCTTCCTGAACTCTGATTCAACTAAATTTTTACCCTAATATAGAAAATACCTCTGGAATCTTTTGGTAAAGTTTTAGCTCAATCTAACAGTTTGATTTGGATTTCTGCTCAATTGAGTAAAACTAGACCATAGGAAATTCGAATCTGACCTTGCTTGGATCGTATCATGTTGGGTCATTTGTCAGCCTAATGATTAGTACTTAAAAGTGCATTTTTATCAAGGTTTTATATCATCATACTGCACTTATAAAGACTTGTGCACCGTGAAAAGAAAATTGAATGTGAAAAAGAAAGTCTTTTTAGCCGAACAAGTAAGTGTCATTCTTCAAAACAATAATGCTTTGAAATATAAAGACCCTGGTTATCCTACAATTTCTTACTTTGTTGGAGAATATAAAATTGAAAGAGCTTTACTTGATCTTGGAGCTAGTGTGAATTTACTTCTATATTCAGTTTTTCAAAGTCTCAATCTAGGTGAGTTAAAACCAACTTCTGTAACTCTTTTACTTGCTGATAGATCTATAAGAGTGCCTAGAGGAATAGTTGAAGATGTGTTAGTACAAGTTGATAAATTCATCTTTCCTGTGGATTTTATTGTCTTGGATACACAACCTGTTGAAGCATGTAATTCAATTCTTGTTATTTTAGGACGTCCATTTCTTGCAACTTCTAATGCATTGATTAATTATAGGAATGGACTGATGAAGTTATCTTTTGGAAACATGATATTGGAAATGAATGTTTTTAACATCTGCAAGCAACCTGAACTTGGAGATGTTGATTTATAGGAAGTAGATCTTATTGAAAAATTAGTTTATGATCAATTTGAATCTACTTTGAGTAAAACTGAGTTCAATGAATATGAAGATTTGTAAATAATTTTTTCTCATGAAGAAATCAAGGACAAGAAAGGCACCGACAATCTTCTTGCGGATCGTTTGTCAAGATTGACTATAGATTCGACATCTGACATCACACTACTCGATGATTACTTTCCTGATGGATCTTTACTATCTGTTGCTACAATGCCTTGGTTTGCTAATATTGTTAATTTTCTTGCAACAAGAAATTTACCAACTCATTGGAGTACCCAAGACAAAAGAAAGTTTGTGAACGAAGTGACAGACTTTTATTAGATGACCCTTACTTATTCAAATATTGTCCTAATAAATATTTCCAAGATGCATTCCTGACGATGAGTTAAGTAGTGTCATTAAATTTTATCATTTTGAGGCATGCGGGGGTCATTTCTCGACGACAACAAAAATCTTAGAATCTTACAAAATTCTATTGGCCCACCATGTTTAAAGACACACATGCGTTTTGCAAAACTTATGCAAATTGTCAAAAGTTAGGATTTATTTCAAAACATAAGGAGTCTTTAGATAATCTTCTATTGACTCTTAAGACGCATGATAGTGGAGATGTGCATTGTGCAATTCATGATTTATGGCCCCATTTTCATAAAGAATATGCTCGACAAAGTCTTGGGAATCTGATTAAAAAAAACCATGTTTGTCAGTTTTTAAGAAAATTAGATGGGAAGCTTATCCCCAACCCATAGAGGGCATTTAAGCCATTCTTGGATGTAAAACCAAGGGAAGATGTAAGCCACAATCATAACTATGATTTAAGCCATAGTTTGAACAAATTTGTGTCTTTTGGTTTTATTAATAGCATAATATTTATGTTTTGTTATTTCTTATATTTGTTTAAGTGTGTTTCAGGTTTGTCAGTAGTCGTTGTTTCAGGTGATGTCTTCTATACTCTATCTTTTTACCTTAGAACATTGAGGACAATGTTTCATTTTGGTTGGGGGGAGAGGGTAGTAGTTGACATAAAAAAAACTAAATAACTTTTTATTGTTATTAAAATCATTTGACAGAACTGTTATTGTTAGGATGATAGAGTAAGAAGAAATTTTATTAACTCTTAAGACTCATTCGACTAAACATTTTCCAATGGTTATTTGCAACATTCATAACAAGGTTTTAAATCATACTTTGCTTATGAATTATTCAAGTTTACAAACTCTCGCATTGTTATCACTTGATTATGCTCATATATTTATTTAACAAGTATTTATAAACCATCATTTTCACATACACACTTTAACACATGTTGGTGGGTTACACATTGGATCATTACATTAATTTTGTTCTTTTGTTAAAGGGAACAACTAAGAAAAAAGGATAATATATAATCTAAAAAAAATGATAGTAAATATAATATTGATAATAAAAACATAAATAAGTTTGGTTTCTTAGCCTCCCTAACCTAAGCAATTAAGCCCGAAGAGGTGTTTTAACACCTAATACCCTAAAGTTAACTGACTTGGGAGTTATCAGCCCAGTGCTTGTTACATGGGTTGAGGAGAAAGCTTAAGGGAATCAAACATTGCACTATATATATTTTAGTATCTGCAACATAAGTTACTAAGCTCGTAGGGGTGTCTTAACACCTAATGCCCTAAGACCAACTGGTCTAGGAGTCATTAGCCCAAAGCTCGTTATATGAGTTAAGGATGTGTTGTGTTTCAAGTTAAAAAAAAAAACAAAGATATCTCCCTTCTTTGGTTCTCTAAAGAACTGAAAACGACTTATCGAAGAACAATTGGCTTCGTGGCGTCATCCTTATACTTCTCGTTCGCGAATCAATATTTGTTGGGTAGGGGTTTTCCATTTTCAATAGTGATGGTGCCTAGGTATAAGTTATCTTTGTGTCACACTCCTATCAAACTTGATTTACTTGGCTTTCCGGGAATTGATGTCTTTGCGTGTGGGTTGCGTGACCACGTGATCACGAGGTTCACATCAATAACAGTCATAATTCTCATGTTTTATGGCAACAGTCATAATTCTCAATTCGACCGTTGGATTGAGATGATATTTTACGTGGAGTCTCCTGACATATTGTCCTACATTGGGTTAAAATTTCATCTCAATTCTACCTTCAGATCAGATTTCCTAGTCTATTTGGGACTTCTAAAGAGCAACAAATCTGATCCTATTATATTTAGGATATTAAATTTGGATTTTGACGTAAAATATGCAGCTATCCAGTTTTATGGGGTCCCCGTTTCCATTAGTGCTGGTGCCTAGGTACAAGTTATCTTTGTGTCACACTCCTATCAAACCTGATTTACTTGGCTTTCCGGGAATTGATGTCTTTGCGTGTGGGTTGCGTGACCATGTGATCACGAGGTTCACATCATTATATTTAGTTGCCAACAATTGTCGCCAACAACTTTGGATGAAAGTTGCAGCTGTTCTATTTTGTATATCCTCACTGCAGCCTTTTCTTTCCTCTCTTGCTGAAGCTTGCTGGGCATTGATTGCTACAATTAACACATCAAGTTCTAGCTTTATCTCCCCTAGAATACAGGATAGTGATACGATCCAGGCGAGGTCAAATTCGGATTTTGACATAAAATGTGCAGCTATCCAATTTTACGGCAACACTCTTAATTCTCAATCTGACCGTTGTATCGAGCTGAAATTTTACGTGGAGTCTACTAACATATTGTCCTACCATAGTAAAACTGGATAGCTGCACATTTTACGTCAAAATTTGAATTTTACCTTGCCTGGATCGTATCAACAAGGGTAGATGCATTATGGTTAATTTCTCAAAACAATTTAAACACATTTAGGCCTAAAATTCAGGACTTTTGATGAATAATACTTTTGAACTTTTCAGTTTAACATGTGAGAGATATTCTTGTATTGTTTTGTTCTTGAATGAACTAAATCTAACTTATTGAAGATTAATTAGCTTTCGGGGCATCGTTTAACTTCATTCCAATAAGGTGGTGCCTTGGGGCAAGTTTTTATTGTGTCACACTCCTATCAGACCTCTTTCGGCTTTCCAGGATCAAATATCAATCTTAATTGTAGGTTGTGTGTGATCACAAGGTTCACATCACAACATGCTTCCCCTTTCTTATGTATGAAAACATCCTAGCCTCCTTTCCTTTTCACTATTGACCAGTGGCCATTTCTTTTGGAAAAATGATTGCCAACAACCCCTAACATATGCCTTCACCTCTACAATGCAAATATCATGTAGGAGTTTATATTGAAAAAAAATAATAGTAATACCTAGCCTGGAAGATTTTTATTGGTCATGGTTCAACCGAAAGGTGTTGGATGTTGTTGGAATAATTGGTTGTCCTCGGTGCTGCTAGTGATGTTGGTGGTTAGACCAAAAGGATTTTGGTTGGGAACTCTTGGTTTCAAGTCCTTCATTGTTGCTAGGTTATTTTGTTGATGAGAGGAGTTGTTTAGGGTAAGTGATGGTGTTGTCAGTTGGATTTTGGTTGGGAACTCTTGGTTTCAAGTCCTTCATTGTTGCTAGGTTATTTTGTTGATGAGAGGAGTTGTTTAGGGTAAGTGATGGTGTTGTCAGTTGAGGTGGAGATGCAAAGGGTTTTTCTTTTCTTTTTTCTTCCCCCTTTTTTTTTTATGGTTTTCTTCCTTGCTCTCCTCTCTTTTTATTATAAATTGTGTCGGCTTATTCTTAGAATTGGAGAGAGTCGCAAATGACACTTACAACTTGCAAGTCACAGATGTCATCTGCGACTCTCTAAACTATGTTGGTTTCTTAAATATTTTATGTACTGTGTTATTTTATTTTAAGTACAAAAGACTATAGAATTTTGGCTTAGAGTGAAGTGTATCAGGGTATAATTTGGCATAAGATTTGTGTGGTATGGACAAAAACTTGTCCTGCTCTGCAATTGACAAATGGTTCCAAGGCTGTTGTTGTAGGCAGAATAATGTTAGGTAGTGTTTTATGAGAGAATTTGTAAGTGTTTTTGGTGCCATTAGAACTGGAATTTTGACTTGAAGTGAAGTACAAATATCAGGGTATAAGTTGGCATAATATTTATGTGGTATGGTGAAGGGGTGAAGGAGAAATTAGGGCTGAAAAGTGGGCAATTGGGCATCCTTTACTCTTGTTTTAATGAGAAGAACATGATGAATAGTAAAATTATAGTATTTTTTAAATTAGAACCTAAACCTTTGAAATTTTGTAATGGAACCTCTAATCAGCCCTAATCTTTTGTATTCCTAGCAATTTCACCCTTGATCTTCTTCAATTATAGACCCTCAAATTTCTACGCTTTTTACAGAGTGGTCAATGGTCTCGAAATTCTTTAATTTGACCCCTAATTAACCATCAAACTTTGATTTTCTTGCAATTTTGTCTCTAATTTCACCCAATTTACTTTGTAGAAATGAAATTTGGTCCTCTAAAATTTCAATTTTCTCAATTAAACCCGAATTAGACCTTTAAACTTAATTTTTTTTACCAATTAAGTCCCTAATAAAATTAATTTGACGCATTAAAAGTCTAATTTAAGACCTTGCACTTATTAATTCTTTTAATATGACACAAATTAATTGGGCTCTTAATTTTGTCTAAAATTGCATTTTGGTTCCTCCATGCATTTGAAACAGTTTTTGTCCTGGTGTTGCCAAGTTTCCAGTCTTTTTTCATTTTTATTTTTTTGTTGCTTTTTATTTTTTTTTCGTTTTTGTTTTTAAAAGAAAAGGAAAATTTTAAGACAAACTCAAAATTAGGTTATGATAGACATGGAAGATGAAGTGGGAATGGTTAAAGTAATGTGAACAAAGCGTTCAGGAATTGAGGAAAAGGCTTACTATTGCCCCAATACGTTATCCAAAGGATTTGCAGTTTACAGTGATGTTTCAAAGAAAAAATTAACTTGTGTTTTGTTGCAACATGAAAAGGTAATAGCATATGTATTAAGACAACTAAAGCCTTATTAAGTAAATTATTCAATTCATGATCTAGAACTAGCGACGGTGATATTTGTTTTGTGGGCATGGAGACACTCTTTGAATAGGTCTCAAGTGTAGACTCCACTGATCATAAAAGCTTGAGATGTTTAATATCACAGAAGAAGTTGAATATGCGACAAAGAAGACCAGTAAAACTGATCAAGGATTATGATTGTATTATAGACTATCACTAAGGAAAAGAGAATGTGGTTGTTGATGCCTTTATTCATAAAAACAAGGTTTCAAACGAACTAGAATATTGGAATGAGAATAGTTGCTAGAATTGAAAAAGATTAATGCGAAGTTAGAAGTGGGGACTGAGGGCACTTTGTTGGCTCAATTGAGAGTATGGTCTATACTCTAGGATAGGGTACTAGAAGCTCAACGAAGAGATGTTGAAGTAGATAAAGTGAATAACAAGGTGAACTCAGGGGTTAAGACTCCTTTTCATATTTTAGAAGATAGGAATATAGTGATGGGTAGGTGGATGTAGCTGCCCAAGGACAAGACTTTGAAAGAGGAAGTATTAAATGAAACTCATGAATTAAGACTTGTTGTACATCCGGGAAGTGATGAAATATATAGAGACTTGAAAGAATTTTACTCATGGCCAATCATGAAGAAATAAATAGCTGAGTACGTTGTAATGTGTGGAATTTTTCAGTACATAAAAGTGGAACATCATAAGCTAGCTGGGCCTCTTTAGCCACTGTTAATACTTGAATGGAAGTGGGAAGATATCACTATGGAAAGAAAGGCAATGATGCCATTTGGATTATTGTGGATTGTTTGATAAGTTCTGCACATTTTTTGCATATGAAAATGAAAGACTCGGTTGATAAATTGACAAAGCTATACGTGAATGAAGTAGTGAGATTAAATGGGGTGCTAGTGTTTATTGTCTCTGATCAAGATCCTTTTGATACAATCCAAGAAAAGGTTGAACAAGTCGAATTCTAACATAATTATGCCTACCATCCAATTTTATGGTAACAATTATAATTCTTAATTTGGCCTTTGGATCATGCTAAAACTTTACCCAAAGTTTCCTAGAATAATGTTTTATGTTGGGGTAAACTTTCAGGTCAATTAGAGTTTAGGAATGCCTTGCGATATAGGTTAAAACAGATTGTATGAATTTTATTATTTACTTCCTTTTAACTTGTGGAGTTCCTATTTGGCAAAGATCCTTTTTCTACAAGGATGTGGCAGCGTATTTTGAGAATTTTCTAGTTCTACAAGGATCTTTAATGGGCTGCAACATAGTTTACTGGTATAGTAAGGATTCATTAATGTTGCAAAATCTTTTTTTATAAAGACTCCTTATTCATCATAGTTATACAAGGAAAGAAGGGCTGGCGGTATTTAATGTCAAATTTGTTAGCTTATTTTGGGGAGTTTCCTAATCCTACAAGAAAGGTTAAGAAAGGCAACAAAGGTTTCCATTTTTTAGAGGATTCTTTAAAGTTACAATTAATTATCCTAGACAAACAAGGAAGCTAAAGGGGAGACAACTTCAACAATCAATTTCCTAGCTTTTTGGATATCTAAAAGTGGGAACAAAGATCCTAGTGTTTCTTGGATGAGAATTTTGTTCATGACATTATTTAAACTAGAAAAATTATCTATTTTAGGTTATTTTGTTTAATTAGGTGCAACAACTTTACTTTGTATGTCAGATTTGTTATTTTTATTATTTTCTTCATGTTTGGGCTTAGTTAACATACTTTGAGTTTATTGTAAGTTGCCCACAAGTTTTGGGTTCATTAGGTGATACAATCCAAAAAAGAATTGAACAAGAAAATTCAAATTCTGAAGTAATTGTATCTATTGTTCAGTTTTACAGAAATAATCATAATTCTTAATCTAATAGTTGGATTGGGCTGTAAATTTACCCAAAGTTTCCCTTATTATTTTTCTACATTGGGGTAAAATGTCAGGTCAATCAAAGTTTGGAAAGGTCTTATGATATTGGTTAGAACATGTTGTACGAGTTTTGTTATTGACTTCCTTTTGAATTGTGGACTTTCTATTTGTCAATTATCCTTTTTCTATAAGGATATGGTAGCTTGTTTTGAGAACTTTCTAGTTCTCAAAAGATCTTTAATGAGTTGTAATATAATTTTCAAGTGTGGCAAAGACTCATTAATGTTCCAAAATCTTTTTCTTACAAAGATTCCTTATTCATCCTAATTACATAAGGAAAGAAGAGCTGATGGTATTTAATGACATATTAATTAGCTTATTTGGAGGAGTTTTTCAATCCTACAAGGAAGGTTAAGGACAATAACTAGTATCCTTTCAAAAGAATGATTAATAAAAGGTTGCATTTAAAATCCTCTTCTATCTAGGAAACTATTTGGGCGAAAACTTTTTCTATAGTTTCTAGGATTATCGAGAAGCATTGCAAACTATAAATAAACCTTGTATCAGACTGACAATATTTTCTTTTCTTCTTCTCTTCTCACGGCAGCATAAGAATCAGACCTATGGACTTTATTTCTTTTACATTAGTTATAACCCTCTCAATGATAGTTTGGATCAGGGTTTGGGCTTATTAAAATAGAATTTGAGTCAATTTTATAAGTGGGTCAATTCAACCCCTAAAGATAGATCCATTAGGGTTTTTTTTTGGATAAAGTAAGTATAATAACTGAAAAGAAAACTAAACAACAGCAAAGGGCAAAGCCCAACAAAATAAGGCCAGGAGGACAATCCCTCAAAGCCTAGTCACCGAACCCAACTAAAACTAAGTTAGAGAAACAAACACAAAGAAATTGGGGCATACCCAAAGGAAATGCTAAGAGGATATACCCACTACATCAAAACAAGAGAAATAATCTATCATTGAGAGGGTCTAATTAGTGAGAAAAGACTGGCAACAATTTGTCACCACCATCTATACCAGAGCATAATAGCTAAGGCGTATAACAAGAGGGTCAAACCAAGTGTATTCAATTAAGGAGACTTTTTATTTAAAAAGATCTTGCCAATCTTAGAAGAAGATCGGAGCAAATAGGTGCCAAACTATAAAAGAACATATATGGTGAAGAATGCCTTTTCCATAGAAGCCATGATTTTGACCAAAATGGATGATTTACTTAAGCCTGTACACTTTACTATTGTAAAGAAGTACTATGCATAAAGTATTGTATCGATAAATCAATAAAGATCAAAAGCTTGGCTATGAATTCTTATATATATTTTCCTCTTTATAAACTCTGAAAAACTTCGAATAGCCTTTTGCATGATCTCATAGTCTTAAAAAACATTGTTTTTACAAAAAAAAAAAACAAAGTTCAATAAAACAAATTTGGGAAATCAAAGTTTTTAGTACAAATTCAGAGGTTGAATTGTTGTTTGTTCTTAACAAACAAGTTTTAAGAATTCAAGTGATTTCCTAGTGAGGTGAAAAACAAGCAGAAACCTGAAAATGAACCAAAAATCATTCATACTAGCTTTGAAGTTGAGTTCTAGTTGGCTGAATAATGATAGAAACTATTTGCATGTCCTTTGCAAATCTCCATTGATCCTAGTAAAATTTTTCTTGCAAAAGAACCTTGACTTGGATCACACCTTATACTAGGAGTAAGTACAAAGAATATAAAAGCAATTTGAAATTGAAACCACACAAGATGATTCTCATTGATCAATAGAAATATCAAAAGTGATCAAGTAAAGCTGGGGACACTTTGAGATTCAGAAAGGCTGAGTATGTTGTGCAAAGAAAAATGATGATGATGCTCAAAATCAAATAAAGACAAATAATCCTAACCCATCACAAAATCATTTTACAAGATATATTCCAAAGTCTATGAGCCCATTAACCAAAATGAATAAAAAATAAAGGCTTGAGAATGAACGCTAGTGATCCTTAATCCCGAGAGCCCTTAAACACCTTTTAAGCCCATAAATATCTTTTTCTTTCATAGCTAAGAGTCAAAGCCTATATAGTGTGATTGATAAAGTCGTTTCTAATCAAAAGCAAGCAATCTAGGTTGGTAAGCAAAGCTCTCCGATGCTAAATGTGATCTTCAAAAAAGATTATGGTTATGCTTTATTATTCATAAAAGTAAAATGAATACCTCAAAGATTTTTCTTTTCTCTGAAATTCTAGAGTTGAAACTCGAGCTCTTTAACAAAAAAATCTTGAAAACAAAAGGTCACCTCAAATTTTTACTAACGAAAAAACCTGCACCAAAATCTAAAATCCAACCTTCATGAAACCCTTTCTATGGAAGTTGCTTGAATTTTTCGAAACAAATTTGTTTTAAACTTGTATCAAAATGGTTTTTGCAAGTAGTAATAGATTTTAAATTTCAAAGATAAAATCTATGATTCGATTTTTGCAAGAATCAAACATCTTCTGCATAATATCATCCTTGAGAAAACCCAAGCAAACAAAGCAAGATAAAGTACTTGGGAGTATGATAAGGCTAGGGGCAATTCAAGAAACCCGACAGGAGTAGCTATATAACCCTTTTTCTAAAAAGATAAAAAATAGTAAGTTATTTAAATCCTCTAATGTCTTTTGAGAACTTAAGATATAACTAGGAAAGCTACAATAAAGAAGGTATGGTGAATATTGGGTGGTGGTTATGACACCATAATAGTGCTACTCATATGATTACAATGATAAGTAGGAGAGCCTTGAAAGGTCACATTCGATGAAACAAAGGTGTTCAGATAATGGGATAGATAAAGATCCTCAGAGCTTATCAAATGAGAATACCTTTCCTATATATCAAATCTACAAGTTGAAGCTTGAGTAGACTTGATACGATCCGGGCAATGAAAAAACAATCAGATTCGAATTATGATGTAAAATATACAACTGTTTAATTTTATAACAACAATCATAATTCTCAATCCGACAATTGGATCAGGCTGAAATTGTACATGGAGTCTCCTGACATGTTTTCTTACCCTCAGTTAAACTTTCAGGTTAATCGGAGTTCGGTAAGGTACCACAATACTGGTCAACAGAGGCTGTATGAATTTTATTATTTACTTCCTTTTGACTTATGTACTTCCTATATGGCTAGGATTATTCACCTAAAAGGATGTGGCAGCTTGTTTTGGAAATTTCCTAGTTCTACAAAGATCTTTAATGGGTTGCAACATAGTTTCCAAGTGTACTAAGGATTCATAAATGCTTCTGAATCCTTTTCTTACAAGGATTCCTTATTCATCCAAGCTACAACAAGGAAAGAAGACTTCAGAATTAATTCTACCTTTAAATCAGATTTCGTAATCTATTTGGAACTTCTTAAGGGTGAAACATCTGATTGTAGCATATTTAGGATAGTAATTTTTAGATTTTTATTATTTTCTTCTTAGTCTTTGGGTTATTATTACTTATTTGGGTCAATTGTAAGTGGGCCTCATATAAGTCCACCTAAAGGGGGTCCATTACGGTTTATTTAAGTATAGAGTCAGTATAAATAAAGACATAACCAGACATGTAAGTTAGACAATTCAAATTAATAAAACTTCTTGTTTGCCGCACTTTGTGTGTGTGTTGCTGGGATAGGTTCCCTTTCTTAGTTCTCTAAAGAATAGAAAATGACTTATCAAAGAACAACTGGCTTCGTGGAGTTATCTTTATACTTCTCGTTCGCTAATCAATATTCGTTGGGTGGGGGTTTCCGTTTCTAATAGTGTTGGTGCCTAGGTACATGTTATATTTGAGTCACACTCCTATCAAACCTGATTTACTTGGCTTTCCGGGAATTAATGTCTTTTCATGTGGATTGTGTGACCACGTGATCACGGGGTTCACATAATTTGGTATCAGAGCTTGGCTTCATTAATCAAGTTATATCCTTCTAAAAGTTTTGTTTATTAATGATTCCGTAAAAATTCTTTAGTATCAAATTTCTTCTTCTCCTTGAATTTGCGGCATATAAAAAAAATTTGTTATTTCATTCTGTTACTGTTCAATATATCAGTACTGTCAAAAACAAAGAGAAAAGAGAAAAACAAAGAAAAAAATCGTTCAAAAAGACGTTTATTGGTTTTTGCTGTAGAAAACAAAACAAGGGAAAATCGGATCAAATCAACTCAGAATTATCTAAACGTTGATACTCTTATTACTAGGGTCCTAATCGCACCACCTATTAATTTTAGGGTCAATTGGATTTCGTTTGCATTGGTTTTCAATTTTAGGTTTAATCAGGTTTGATTCATAACGTTTTTGCGTCAGCATATAAAACCTTATCGTAAATTTCTCAAAGCTTATATTCTGTCTATTTGGGTTGATATCACACTTTATCTGAAATTTTAGCTCAATTAGATATCATTTACTTTAGGTTCCAAATTCGGACATAACTCGTCGTAAACGGGTCTGTTTTGCGTCAACTTTTGAAATTCGCATTCTTTCTGTTGTTTTCATTTCTTGCAGTATAGTTTTCAACATATCTAGCATATTTGGGTGTTGTTTCATCATTTTGCATATTTCATTTTTCTTTTTATTCGAGTCTTCAGTTTCGTTCATATTTCGGATAGATTCGCTTACTACTCGCGAGACTATCATCGCAGTTTTATTTTGCTTGTTTTCTAGTTTTTTTATTGTTTTTGAGTCATATATACATATATGGATTACGCTGCTAAGTTGGTTCTATTTGGTGTTGGTTTCAATTCTGCAAGAACCGCAAGAAGGTAAGACGAGAGGTGTGAGGTTGTGAGGATATTAGAGTGTTTGAGAGAAACATATGCGACGTGAGGATTTTTTTTACCACTAACCAATTTTTACAGGTACTATCATGTCAGATCGAAACAACACACCACCCTCTCCCAATGTAGAACTTAAGTTTCAAATGCAAGCCATGACGCAGATGATGGAGAGGATGAATTTTGTGATGGGGAACGTGTGTGACAGATAAACTTGGTAACAAGGCTGGTACAAATACCCAAGATGTGAGGAAGGTTTGGGCTGAACCGCTAGCTAATAGTGGCAATAAGGCCGAAAGGCCAAGGTGGGCTGATTATGAGGATTTTGAGGACATTGATGATATTGGTGATGGTGGTTTTGGGGATGAGACCATAGGCTATCGGGAAGGTTTTCGGCAGCCTAGAAACCAAAGGGATTTTGGGTATAAAACTAGGGGTCAATTCGGCTAAAGGAGAACTTTACATAGTGTTGGAGGACATGATGATAACTATTGGGAGGCAAAGAAGATGGAAGATGATATAGATTCAATGAGGCAAAAGATTAGTGAGGCTAATTGGAGGAGATTCACTATGAGTAAGGTGGAGAAACTGAGGTTTCGAGTTTCAAATATTTATGCTCATAATGCTTTTATGATGTTAGATAAAGAGCGTGAGGCTGAACGACTTGCAAAGGTTTATAAAAAAAACAAATAAAGAATGTGAAGAATAGAGAGTTTCAGTTAAGCGCCAAAGGGATAAAAAATGAAAGAGGGCATCAGTGGTTGTCATTCAAAAATATACATGCATGTGGATGGCAAGACGTGTTTATTTGAAATTATTATCGGCTACTATATTTATACAATGTTGTTACAAGCAATTGTGTGCAAGAAAAGAACTCCAACGGCTGAAACAAGAGGCTAAGGAATTCTCCATCAAACCTGTTGGTGATTCGAGGACGAATCATCTTAAAGAGAAAGAGAATGATATGATCCGGGCAATGAAAAAACAATCAGATTCGGATTCTAACGTAAAATATGCAATTGTCTAGTTTTACAACAACAGTCATAATTCTCAATCTGACCGTTGGATCGGGATGAAATTGTACGTGGTGTCTCCTGATATGTTTTCCTACCACGGGTTAAAATTTCAGGTCAATTGGAGTTCGGAAAGGCACCACAATACTAGTCAACAAAGGTTGTACTGTTGGGAATCAAAAAACAACTGGCTTCATGGCGTCATCCTTATACTTCTCGTTCGCGAATCAATGTTCGTTTGGTGGGGGTTTCTGTTTCCAGTAGTGTTGGTGCCTAGGTACAAGTTATCTTTGTGTCACACTCTTATCAAACTTGATTTACTTGGCTTTCTGGGAATTGCATGACCATGTGATCACGAGGTTCGAATCAAGACCAAAGCAGAGAAGTCATGAAAACATGCCGCAAAGATTGATACTCTGAGAGACAAAGTCCATGAAGAAAAGGGACTTGTGTTTCTCACGTAATAACTCATGCATATTAACCCCAAAGCATTACATTTTGATCATTGCATGAAGTCCAAGGAAAAAATCTTTGACGGATTCCAATTCATTTTTTAGCAAAGGAAATCCATCAGAGGTTCAATTCTTGTTGATACAAGGGCTAAAGATGTCAAATTTTCAAAATATGAGATATTATGCGAACCCAACTTTGATCCATACCTTTTCAAGTGTGCTTTTAAGTCACTCGTTTTTAGACAACATCTTTGATTTTATCATCTATCAAGTGTGCTTTTAAGACACCCGCTTTTAAACATCATCTTTGATTTTATCAACTTTCAAGTGCGCTTTTAAGCCACTCACTTTTAGATAACATATTTGAAATTATCACCTTTTAAGTGTGCATTTGAGTCCTCGCCTTTGAGCACTATCTCTTTTACATAGTGCTTCTGACATTATTTTCTTCTGAGTAGGCCTTTAAGCCCTCGCCTTTCAGATAGTGCGATTTTTAGCTCGTATCTCATTTGAATAATGCTTTTGACACTATTAGTTTCTAAGTGCACCTTTGAGCCCTTGCCTTCTAGATAATGTGCTTTTTAGCCCCTATCTTCTTTGAATAATGCTTTTGACACTATCACTTTTTGAGTTTTGTGCCCTTGTCTTTCAGATAATGCACTTTTTAGCTCTTATCTTCTTTGAATAGTGCTTTTGATACTATTAGTTTTTTAATGCTTCTTTAAGTCCTCACCTTTCAGATAGTGTATTTTTTAGCCGCTATCTCATTTGAATAGCGCTTGCGGCACTATCACCTTTCATATGCGCTTTTTAAGCCCTCATTTCTGACAAATTTTGTTAAATTTATCATGCTTGGAGATATCTTTGAATATCTCATCATTTTGAGAAGGATTAACCACTTTTGTTTAGGTAAATCCGCATATCCCCATTGAAGTTTTTTATCCTGACATCTTTTTATCTTTTCTTCTTTACAAGGTTACTTTCTAAAGTCTCTTGCGAGACTTTTTATCGTAACTATTATAAATAAGGGGCAACTGTCATAAGTCAATTTTGGATTCCCGCAAAACTATCTTTTTTAAATAAAAAAAGAAAGAAAAAAGGTTAAAAAAAAAATGCAAGAAGACAAGCTATTTGGTTGGTAAGAACAGGTTGAAAAATGATCTACATGCATAAATGAGTGATGGATGGATCAAATTGGATTTTGACTTTTTTTAGAGACTCAATTGCACCATTGAAGGACCTAAATGTGAAAGGCAGTGCAAATTCAAGGTTAACTTAAAAAAATTGGATAACTTTGTATGAAAATTAAGTCTAAGGACTTAATTAGATTTTTAATAAACTGATTTGATTTAATCATAGGTGTTAAAGGTTTAATTAAATTTATAAATTAATTTAAGCCAAAATTAAAAGAATTAATTAAGTACAAGGACTTAATTGGTGAAAAAATAAGTTTGGAAGTTTAATTTGAGCTTAATTGATAATATTAGAATTTTAAAGGACCATATTTAATTTTTAAAAGCTTAATTGGATGAAATTAAAGGTGAAATTGCAAAATTTAAGAAGTTTCAAGGTCAATTAAAAGTGTATATGCCATAATTGAAACGACATGGACCTATTTGAAGTTTGCAAGATCCCATTAGAAAACTTTAATTTTTAGGGTTTAATCTGAATGACATGTCATAAATATTTAATGAAGAAAATGAGTGACATGTTGTCTAGTCCTTGTTTGTCATCTTCTTTAGCGGAAAAGGCTGATTGGGTTGTCATCTTCAGCAAATAAACATGGAATCTCCGACCATCTCAGAGGCTCATACCACTACTAATGGATTGAGAAACACCTCATCTACAAGGATTAACTATCCTCATCGCACGTTTATAGCTCCTTTGGCACAATTGATATGATTCGACCTTGGGTTAAAATCATAGGGATTCAGTTGAGAGCTTGGGTTTGAGGGGAAAACCATTCAGCCAAGATTGGGTTTTTTAGTGTTGATGGGTTTGACCTAATTATGAAGAAATTGGTTTCGGTCAGATCTGATTTGAGCCTTATGGATGTACATGCGTTTAGGCTACACGAGGGCAAAAAATGGCTAGGATTAATTTGGGTGTTGGGGTCCTTTTCCTATAAGGATTTGTCAAAAATCTTAGCTAAGTTCGGGTTCATGATAGCATGCTGAATTGGAGAAGGATTATAGTGTCTTCATATTGGACAAGGATTCCATATCTAACATAGAAACCGAAGGGCGACAACATGTGAGAGTAAATTCCCTTATTTATTTGTCCATTACAAGTAAGGATTCCTTTCCTTACAAAAAGAACAACAGGTGACCATATTTCGAGAACTTCCGTTGTTGTTTTCTTTCTTTTCTCTTGCAGGATTTCCTTACTTTAAAGGAAGATTGTGGAAGGCTTTTAAAAAGAAAGAATTCATGAACTCTCTTCCTTATTTTTGAGAGAATTAATTCAACCAAATAAGGAAAAAGGTCAAGCATTCAAGGTAGCATATTCCAAGCATGGAAAGAGGTCTAAAACGGTTGGCAGACACACATTGTTCCTACGGATGCCAAACTACACAAGAAAATTAAATTAAGCTAGAGATGGTTTTAGGAGCTAATTGTTTTCTTGTATTATTCTAAATATTTTACTAAGTTCTTATGTGGTTTTAAGTATTATTTGAACCATAATATTTTAGTTTAGGTTTTTAAGTTCACCTGACGTTATGGCCCAAATTAAGTGTTTTAGGTTTGTTTTAGGAATTAGGCCCGTGTTAGCTAAAAGCCCAATGATTTGCAACCCAATATGGGTCCATTAAGGTTAATTATCTTAGGACTATTTAATGGTTTCCTTGTTGTGAATTTCAACAGCCTTAACATGGGATCAGATTGTACTTAAGGTATACAGACCTCTTAATTACGTGGTCAAACAACCCTCAATGAAGGTGATACTTCTCCAAGAAAGTTGAAAATTAGGTTTGAGAATCTTGATTCGAAGTTAACCTGTAACTAAGAACCAAGGGTATTGAAATTCATAAATTGATGCCATAAGGTCAGTTATATCTTGATACATCAGGTTTTTTTCTTTGTCACGACAAAAAACACATTTACTCAATGACTCAATATCTTGATACAAACCTCTTAAACGCATGTTGTGTTGGCTAGAATTTGGGCTTCATAATTTGTCTCAATTTGTCTTCTATTGGGTTATCACGGTGTCAAAAAAATCATGATATTGGATTGATGCTTGATTGTGCAAAATTAAATTCAATTTTACATATTTTAGCTGTTATGTTTTTTTTTTGTGTTTTTAGTTTGAAACTTTTGGTTTTTGGTCCAAAACTTTAATCTACTCATGTTATAAGTCCTTGTATTTGAGAGAAGAGATAAATAGTCACATATGAAATGGTGGAGCAGAGATAAAGTTTTCAGTTATCCATTTTCCAACAACCAAAATATACGATATCGGTGTCATTGGGTCCTATTTGGTGAGAGAAGTTTCATTTAGGTGTCCTCGTCTTGTCAAAAAACTAGATTGGGCCTCAATAATTTTATTTTTATTCAAGTTTTTTATTTGAAAAAACAATGTTTCTGAAAAAAAATGTTTTTGTTAAAAAAATAACTCATGTGATTTTTTATTTATTTTATTAAACTCAAGCATCAACTTTTCAATTCACAATTGAATTTTAATACGATGCAAAAAACATGTTAACAATGCTTATTTATATTTTTAAAATCAACTTTTAATCTTATCCTAGTAGCGTCTCTTTTTCCAAAAAAACTCTTTCATACGAGAAAGTTAGCTAGTAATAATTTAATCAATAAAACACTAAAGGATGTGACTAAATCATCATAGCCATATCCACAAAACACTATTTATTATAATAGTATTTTGTGTTATTTTGCTTTTTTTGTTTAATGTTTTTTTTAATTTAACCTTTCAACAATCTAATTTTTTTTTTCAAATTCATCCTTTAATGTTATATTGTTTTGGAAATTATGCTTTGTAATTTTTTTTATTGGATTATGTACTAGTCTTATGAATTTAATCTTTTTTCTCAATTTCTACCTTCAATAGTAGATCTGTTAGAAATGGGCTTCATAATTATTTTGATTTGCTTTCTATGAATTTATCTTGATCTCATGACCTAAGTTGATTCGAGTGTTTTCTTTGGGCTACTTTATGTAATTAATTTTTTTTTATTTCACCCTTTAACATTGAGTTAGTTGGAAATTGAGTTTTATATATTTTTTATTTGTTTTCTATAAGATTATTTTAATCTCATGACCCGAGTCATGGGTTTGGCAAGTTGAACTTTATTGACTATGTTTATTTTTCTTGGGTCCTTTTTTAATTGAATATTTTTTATTGGGCTTCGTGATATCTTTTATTTGCTTTTCATGGAGTTATCTTGAGCTCATGACCCGAGTCGTGCGTTTGGCTTGTTGACTCTATTCATTTTTGGGGTTATTTTTTAATTGAATATTTTTTCCCAATTTCACCCTCTAACAAATCGATCCTTTTTTTTATTTAGGTTTTTTATGCGAATCTATTGAACATACGATCAAGCAACCCACACGCAAAAACACCAATTCCTGGAAATTCAAGTAAATCAGGTTTGATAGGAGTGTGACACAAAGATAACTCGTATTTAGACACCAACACTATTGGAAACGAAAAGCTCCACCTAATATATATTGATTTGAGAATGAGAAGTATAAGGATGACTCACTATGTCAGTTGTTTTTTGATAAGTCGTTTTCAGTTCTTTAAAGAACCAATGAAGGGAAAATATCTCACCAACTCACACAACAAGGTGTAACAAAGAAGTTTTTATTAATCTCAATTTCATTGCCCCTCACACATTTGATTATGACTTTATTTATAGTGACTCTAGACTGAAATAAACCCTAATGGACCCCCCCTCATATGGACTTATATGAGGCCCCTTATAATTGACCCAAATAAGTAATGATAAACCAAAGATTAAGAAGAAAATAATAAAATTAATACCCTAGATATGCTAGAATCAGATTTGCTACCTTTAAGAAGTCCCAAATAGACTAAGAAATCTGATCTGAATGTGGAATTAATTCTGAAGTCTTCTTTCCTTGTTGTGCTTAGTTTTTTTATTTTGCATGGACAATTAATGAATAAAATCTTCCTACCAATTTAGTTTTCTTCCTAAACTAGGAGAATCATTAATTAATCATTCCTAGGTTAGAAAATCATATATGGCAACCCTTTGATCCACAAGACCAATACACCTGAATAAAGAAGAGGATGGAGTTGAGAAGTTGAAGTCTACATAAGAAAGATAGCGGTTCAACCAACTCCTAGCTTTAGCCATGATTCGGTCCACAAGAATTAAACAATCATAAGAAGATAACTTTATAGTAATAAGAGGAACATCAAGATACTTAACCGATAATTTTCCTTCCCTATAACCGAGAGCACTAAGAAGTTGCAGTTTAGTATTAGACTCAACACCACACAAGAACATAGTACTCTTATCAAGATTTGGGGATAAACTTGAAGCAACCCGAAATTGATCAAGGCAATTCCTAACCAATGAAATCGAGGCCACCTTCTTTTTATTTGCCTCTCCAACTTCATTGTCATATGGTCCACCATGTTCTTTAATTTCACGTAATATTGTAATTCTACAACATTCACAATGTCCCTAATTTAACCCATTAAGAAATCTAACCATAGTAGCTTCTCTATCCTCAATCACATTGGCCTTAATCATTACGATCTCCATCTTCTTGAAATACTCATTCTTAGACTTAGAACCCTGATTCAAACCATGGAATTTCATATACAAATCTCTATAATAGTTGTTAGGCACAAATCACCTCCTCGTCAACACTTTCATCTCCTCTCATGATGTTATTGGCCTTTTGTCCACTCCCCTTCCTACTAATCACATTCTGATCCCACCAAATCAGTGCGTAATCCGTGAATTATTGACTACCACTTTCACCCTCTTTGCCTCCGAATAGTTATGGCAATCAAGCATCCAATCCATCTTTTTCTCCCACTTCAAATACATCTTGGGATCATTTTTACCTTGAAAAGTAGGTGTTTTTAGTTTGATATCATCTAAATCATCATCATGTCCCCCAAAGTTACAAAAATTTCCCCTTTGGCCGAATTAGCCCTCGCTTCTATTCCTAAAATCCCTCCAATTTCTAGGCTACCAAAAACCTTCTTTATGGCCTATGATCTCATCCTCAAAACCACACCAATATCATCAACGTCCTCCTTAAAATCCTCATAATCAGCCCACCTTGGCCTTTTGGCCCTACTGTCATTGTTTAATTTTGGATCAGCCCCAACCTTCCTCATGTCTTGGGGTACTTGTACCAACCTCGTTATCACATTTCTCCACCCTCTGAAGGTTGTCACACACGTCCCCCATCAGAAAATTCATCATCTTCATTATCTTCGTCATAGCTTGAATTTGGAAATTAAGTTCACCATCAGGAGCGAGTGGTGTGTTGTTTTGATATGACATGATAGTACCTACAAAAATTGGTTAGTATTATAAAACTATCCTCATGTCGCTCGTGTTTCACTCAAAATTAGGCTTTTCCCCTCGTCTCACCTTTTTTCAGCTCTTATGGAACTGAAACCAACACCAAATAGAACCAACTCAGTGGCGCAATCCAAATAGGTGTATATGACTTAAGAAGTAATAAAAACATAAAAAAACAAAACTGCGATGAT
>Ga0307515_10005592_pt1 | contig 25395 bp, 21 predicted proteins | sample 17_EM_MG_FD_194513 | JGI IMG/M metagenome (GOLD analysis project Ga0307515, IMG submission 194513) | Populus trichocarpa ectomycorrhiza microbial communities from riparian zone in the Pacific Northwest, United States - 17_EM | ecosystem: Host-associated > Plants > Roots > Unclassified | place... | reverse complement strand
CTGTAATTCTGGGATAATAGCTATGGGTTTGGATTTTATTTTCTTGTTGAGCATTTTTGTAAGGTCATATGTGTTGGTACTGGTTGTAGGTAGAATGGAATGGTTTTAGATAGGCCAAGGTGTCCAAGGTTTGTTGAAATTATTCAACAATTTATCTAAATAGGATTTTTGTAATTAGGGATCATCCAGTCTTCTGATGGCTTCAAGGATGAATTCTTAGTCTCTGGTTAAAACATTGAGTTGTTTTGAGTGGGATGAGGTCTCGAATCAGAACTAGCAGTTGTCAATTCATCAATTTGGAAAGTTTCTTTAGAAGTATTTGAAGGGTTTGATTTAGTATCAAAAGATTCAATGAAGAGGCTTTGATTTGGTTGATCATCTCTTCATTTATTTGGAGCTCATGTAGTTTTGTATTGACTTTGCAGAATCGGAAAGTATGACCTTTCTGGCCACATTTGTAACGGGTAATGTTTTTTAAGTCAAGCTTGGGTTTGGGCCTGGACTGTGAAGGTTTGTAGGTTTTCTTTGGGTTTTCTTATAGTAAGGTTGTTTTGGTTTGGAGTAGAAACATTTTTTGTGGGTTGATCTATTGTAATAGAGCTTTTTGGGCTTTAGATGTGGCTTGGACTTGGAACAGTTTCCACTACAAGCGGATTTGTTTTTTGATCAAATGTAAGAAATTTATAGATTAAATGAAACAGAGCTGGGGAACCAGTAAGTTAAGATATATACAGATATGAACATAAAAAAGGGAACATACTCCCTTAAATACAAAGGAGGCTAGGGGAACAAACTCTCACAATAGTCGAAACAGACCTAACAAAAAACAAGGAGCTACTCTAGCAGCAACTACCCAACCTGTAGCAACAACTGATGAGGCAAGCAGGTAATGCACCAGCAAAACCAGTAACCAATAATACAGTAGCTAGCTGATCGCAACAAAAGCCTGAAGCAAGCAAGAACATAGCAAGACTGAAAGTAAAGCACCGGCATAACCATCCTACAATGAGGAGGCAATGAGGTATCCATCAATAATAAGCAAATCTCAACTTTAGAAGTCAAAAGAGAACATGCAGGAACCCATAACAGCCAAGAGTAACCCTACGGGCCTTACAACCAGACCAACAGGCACCACAACCAACTACTATCAGGACAACCATAATAGTAACTGGGAGAGCACGTAGGCAATGCACCAACATAACGACCAGCAACACGACACCATGAAATCCAATGAGAGAACATGCAGGAAGACTACACCATTAACAAAAACAAGCCAGCTGCAACTGAGGCAGCCGATAAGACCAAAGACAACAACTGAGAAACCAACAATAAGCTAACCTTAACAACAACAGAAGGAAGCAGGCAGGAAGTACACCAACTAAGAAGATAGGCCTGCAAAAGGCAACAAACAAAGTAACATAGCCAGCAAATAGGCAAAACAATCCTAAGCTAAATATACACAAGATACATATTAAGAAAACAAAGGGAACATGCTCCCTTGCCAAATATATGATCCATAAGTACATATAAAATCAGAGAGAGGAGAAGGTAGCAAAATTTGTGTTGCCCTGGTGCTTAGAGTCAGTCGTAGAGGAACTCTTGGTAGGATAACAACCTACTCCATCCGGCTTCCCCTGATGGCCAAGGTTGGTGGAAGCAGCAACTCGACTACGAGTTAAATATTATCGTCTAGGAGGCGGCACATCTGTGACAGCAGTATGAGGGTCATCAAAAATATGCACAACCTTTGGAGGAGCAGAAGATTTAACACTAGAATCTCTAAGCCCTGCTTCAGCTAGTTTAGTTCGTTTGCACCCAAAAACAGCAATCCTCTCATCCATAGCCGTTGTAACTTCAGCAGACATGGGATCAATTCCTGGCGCACCCTGAGGTTCTTCACTATGTATGTGTTGTTTCTCAACAGCAACAATTTTTGCAGAGGGATTGGTACAACCAGAGCGGGAGGGAGCATCTTGGGAGTGTTTCTTGGGCTTGTGACTTCTACCTTTGGTGCATGCGGAGATCGTATGCCAAAAACTTAACATTGCTTGTAAAAGCGTGGTAAAGATTTATACATCACCTGCTGGGATAAGGGCAAATCATTGGGTAGGACGAGATTGATAGAGGTGGGTAGATCAGCTAGCAAGTCATTCTCAACAAGCACTCTAGCATATGAGAGTCGAGTCATGGAGGCAATTGGCGCATCATAGTGAATAGGCTTCCCAAGCACACTTGCAAGCTTAGATAGACAGGTTGAAAACCAACACATGAGAGGCAAGTTAGGGAAACGTACCCAGACCGACGTCCTTACCATGTCAAAGGTTGTAAAATAAAAAAACTCCGGCATAACTTTCAGAATCAGTGGCCGGCCAAATACAAAGTAATGGCTACCACCAAGCACCTCAAACATTTCCAGTTTAGAGGAGAAGGAAAAAATTAACCAACCGGAATCATGCATAGAAAAATTTACTTTACATTTCCAGGAATTACTAATAAATTTTATCAAAGATGTGAATCATGGGAATTTACCAGCAATACATCCAATTAAGCAAAACTGCCACATGTCTTTATGCACACCAAGATCAGATTCCATCAAATCGCAAGGTGCTGAAGGATTATATTCAGAAAAATACACTAATAAGGGAGACTGTGTGCTCGGAGTACCTGTAGGGTAGTTAGGGGAGGCATGTTTGTGGCTTCCAGTAGGAGCTTTGCCTTTCATCAAGGGTGGCGGAGCAGCAACACCTACTCTCTCGGGGCTAGGGTTTTCAGCACCCGGGTTAGAACCTAGAGAACCAGACCCAACAGAATGGTCTACAGAGAAATGGTGAGTCCTGGTACTGGCAAAAGAGTCTACATCTCGCCCACAAGAGACAAGAGAAATCGATAAATGAACAGTAGGTGGTGCACTCTGCATGCCCCTATTTCGACCCTTCGCGCGAACCCTAGCACCACGAGAAAAATCAACAGCATCTGTAAAAGCCATCTTAGTTCTCGGAGGGGTGGAGGCTCTAGAAGGAGCTTGAGAGTCCTGCATGTCAGGGCGACTCAAAGTCCGTAGAGCGAGTGAAGATGAAGGACGAGATGAGAGAAACTCATAGTCTTGCTGAGCAAACCGTAAAATCAAAGACTTTTTCTTAGATTTGGCCATGTATTTATAACTCAGAGAGAATCGGATGAAGAAAGGGAGCCACCGAGGCATATAAATCAAGAAGAGAAAATGCTGCATAATGAGAGGAAACAGACTCACGTAGAATGAGAGCTTCTCTCACTACAGCCGGAGCTTCTCTCAAACAGATTTTTATATAGACAAGTCAAACTATTGACAAAAACTTCTTAGTTCCTGTCTAGTTCGCTTCGTTTCCCACTTTAAGTGTTTTTTGAGCTTGGGGTCTTGGCAGATCTTATGACCTTCCTTATGGGTAAAGCTGACTAACTCGTCATATGTCAGCTTATAAGGGATGATTTTGGATGTAAATGTATCTTTGATTTTATTTCGAACTTTTCCCCCTAAAAGGATAGGCAAACCTCCAAGGAAGTTTTCTTTCCAAAAAAAGCTAGTTTGAGTCTTCGTGGAGCATAACTCGGGTGAGGAAGATGTTTTTATACCACTGAAAAACACTAAGCTTCTTGCATCTAAGATTTGAAAGGAATTCAACATTTTTATCTTTTAGATGGGAAGGATCTCCTACAAAATGTAAAGAGATGGTTAAGATGAGGCTTGGTACTACATCTTGAATGATATTTCCGGAGGATTCAAGGTTATGTGTTTGTTCTTTAGTCATTTGGATATAATTTAGGATTTGGAGATGTTCGGCTTCGATGAGATGATAATCCCACCATCCTTTTAACTGGCCAAAGAAACCAACTATAAGAAGTTTGGCTATGGCTTTATCTAGAGTACCAGTTTGGGTTTTGTAAGCATTGGCTGTCATGGTCATTTGTTGAAAGGTGTTTAAGATGTGTATTCTGACATTCGATCAGATTCCATTCATAGAGTGAGGAGGCATTATATTTATGTTGGTTGATAATGGTAGGTTTATTTTGAATGGATATATTGGGGGTAGTATAGGATTTGGGGCTTCTCTAGAGGAGTTTATTAATCTCAGGATTTTTTTTGGAAGATATCATCATCTGAAGTTTGAACGTGATCTGTTTGGTAGTTTTGATGGTGTTTATTTGATTTGTAGAGGTTGTAGGATTGTTACTGACTTGAGGGGTGTCATGCACAATTAGAGTTGAGGTCTCAATTTGGTAAAAGTGGTCTTTTATGGCTTTGAAAATGTTATTTTTACTTTGGAGTTGTGTTTGGCTTGTTTTGATGACTTGATATGGTTTGAAAACTGAGTTTTTTTAGTCTAAGGTCTGTAGATTTTGTAGTCTCAACAAGGTTGGCGATTGTCTTTTAGATCTGTTTTTCGATCTTGGTTAGCTGTTTGCTTATGGTATTGAGGTTGGTATTGGTGAAGTTGTTTTGCTGGATAATATGTTTGGTGTTTATAGTAACATCTTCACTGGGAATTTTGTAAGAAGCAGTTTCAACTGTTTGGTCTTTGTGAGGGATTTTGAGGTTCCTTAGGGGTGGATGATCTGACTCAACTAAAGGACCACTAGCAAGTTCCTAAACAAGAGTTTTATTTCTAGATGTTATGAGACATACATGTTTTTTTTTTATGAGAAAGGATATGTAATATGATTTTCAGATGCATAATATAACTCAAACTAATCGAAAAATAGGATTTGAACTTTATGCAATGTAATGAAATCATAAAAACATTTTTGTATCTCATGTCTTTGGTGTAAGAAAGTTTTGAAAAACCAAGAATTTTTTTTCAGAGTTATGGTTGCCATACAAATCATTTTTGAAAGGGGTTTTGTTAATAATAAATTCTTTCTCTAAAGTTAAAACATTTAGCTCGTTTTGGATATTTTCAGTGATTGCAGAAAAGGTTGGAGAGGTTGGAGGGGATTGTTGTTTAGGGTTTGTATATAAAGGTTTGGGTATATTTGTAGTGTAATCTGCATTTTAGAAGCTGGTACTAGGTATATCAAAGGTTATCTCTTTAATTTGGACATTTAGTTTTGGTGGTTGTTGTGGTTCTAGTTGTGTTGCACCTTCGAGGATTCAATCTTTTGGAAGGATTACATCTTTCCACTGGATGGCTCTAGGAACAATTGTGTTAGATTTGGAAATGTTAGTTTGAAGTAGTAGGGTTTCACCTTTTTGTGATTGGAATTTGTGTTTGTTGGCAAAGGCTGAGAACATGGCTTTGTAATGGATTTTGAAGATTAAGGCTACTGGAATTGATCCTTCAAGCATATTGTAATTATAGGTTTTTATTTGTAGGATCATGCTTTGTAAAATATTTCGGTCTTTAAGGGATATAGTAAGGTTTGGGTAATAATCAAAGAAAACTAGTCCACTGCATAAGCTAGACTTGATGAAACTCAATAAGGAGTCTTGGAAATTTTGAAGTCTAGCATCTCTGAGTACTGTTAGGATATAAGTATTAAGACCTTCTTTGGTAAGGGGCTTGATCCTAACTTGTATTAGGGCAATATGAATATATTTGTAGTTGCGATCTTGATGTTCTTGTAGGGATTTTTTAGAAAGGAGTTTGATGGTTTCAAATGGTATTGTAAGCTGAATATCTCTTTCTTCAGTTTTGATTGTGAAATCAGTTTTGAAAAGATCAAATTTGGAATTTTGATAAATTTATGTTTTTGAAACTTTTGGAATTTTTCAATCATCAATATTTTTTTTGTAAAATCTTCAATTGTAATTTCTTCACTATTGATAAATCTTTTGCTTTCAGAAGACTCAGAGGTAGACGAAGCTGAAATAGAAGTTGTTCTACAAAAAACAGAATCCATGATTTAGAAAGATAAGACCAAAAATACAGGCCGCAGTTTATATGAGTTTACTACCTTTTCATCACACAACGAGACTTATTACCATTTAGTAGCATTCACTTATACTTCTAATGTTTTCTCTCCTTACCACAAATAAGGTTTCCTAGATAGTATTCCCACCCAGATCCCAATGGGCTCTAATACTAGTACATGGGAAAGGAAGACAAAAATAGAAAATTACCTGCTAGCTAGTGTGTGTGTGTGTATACAAGTCCCTAATGAATTAGTTTGGAAATATTAATGATTTGAATAGGTAAAATAATACATAAATTTGGATTTCTGCGTAAAAAATTACCTGCTAGCTAGTTTTACGTCATTAGGCATAACTCTAAATCCAATCGTTGGATCAGACTAAAATTTTATGAGTAACTTCCTGACATGTCATTCTACCTTAGGTTACAATTATAGGCAAACTAGAATCTAGAAAGGTCTCATAATAGTGTTGGAGTTTGGGTAAAATAACATATAAACAATAATTGAGTGTAAAATTGAAATTTGAGCCAAAAACCCTTCTTTTTCCCTTTAAAAATCTAACGTGTAGTTGTGAAGAAGGGGGAGACCAAGAGTCTTCATTTTCTTTCTTTTCTTTTTAATTTCTTCCCTCTTGAGAGATGGTGTAAGGGGGTGAAAAAGAAAGATTGGAGCGAGAAGGGACATGCATGAAGGCTGAAAATTTAGGGAGAAAGGAAGAGGTATGAAGAGAGAGATGACTAGAGAGAAAGAAAGAGAGAGAAGCTTGGAGGAGAAAGGAGAAATTGGAAACATTGTTTGCAAAGGAATGGTATAAACATCCATCTTAATTTGTAATGCATCTTTAATCCTTAATACTCTCATTAATTTAAGTAGTTAGCATGTTAGTGTTGAATTTCAATTTTTTACTTAATTAAGGTTCTTGAATGATTTTGGGGGAATTAAAAATTACTTGTGAAATCATGTAAATGGGCTAGAATAACTAAAGAATTATGTGAAATCACTTGTTACTGAAGTAGGGAACTTGGTGAATTAATGTCCAATGGGGCCGACCAAGTAAGAAAGAATGGAAAGACATATTTAAGTGGGTTTAATATTTATAATTATGTATAATTATGTATTGTAGCACAATTCATATGATTATTGAAATGGGATTAAATATTGAAATTGAATATGATTGAATGATGTATGTACTTCGATGAAGGAATGTTGTGATCATATAGTTATAATGTTAAATTTTAATATGATTGGGTTGTAATTTATGAGATATACAATTAGTGATAAATTAAAGGAAATCAAGAAAAATTATAAAGAAGAAAACTTGGTATTTTATTAAGTCAAGGGCCGACCATGTTGGGATGAAAATGTGAAGTTGTGGAGTTAAGTGAAATGTTTACGTATTTATATGTGTTTAGCAATGCATTGATAATGATTTGATGAATTTGAGTATTTCATCTAGTCATAGTTGAATCTCTATTATATTTTGAATTAAGATTTTATGATGAATGAATGAGATAAATAAATTATGATTATGTTTGGTTTGTGAAATGTATAATGAATGTTGATGTTCTGTGGTGATTTTGACATAAATGAGTATTTTGAGAAATATTTAGAAATAGTATTATTTAATCAAATGAAATTGTGTGTGGGTTATTGATAAACCAAATTAATAGATAGCAAGATAAATGAAAATGGTGTGGATTTTTTATGGAATTGAAAAGAATTAGAAGTTTCTCTTGTTAATTGAGTTAAGAATGTGGAGTGAATGAGAAGTTGAAATGGAATTTTCAATACGGGTTGAATGAGTGATGATGATTAAATCCTTTTTTTATTTTTTGATCGAATGTAAGAAATTTTATAGATAAAAAAAAAACTAAGCTAGAAACTAGCAAGTCAGAATATATATGCATGTACATTTTGAGGCTAAGGGAACAGGCTCCCTTGAACAATCAAAAGGAACATTATAGCCATCAAAACACGACTATTTGACAATATGAAGCATTGCCTTATACAAAAACGCAACCAACTCAAGACATGAACAACCAGCTAGCATAGCCAGCATCAAAAGCAACCAACAGCAATACGCATAACGATTGGAGACCCACAGATAGTAGCGAGCTTCTTCAAGCCCAGTAGGCGTAGAGGTGAAACAAAAACAGCACCAAAGTGTCAAAATACATCTTGTAGGAGAGCAGGATAAGTAGAAGTAGAGCACAACACCAACATCAGAGAGCAGACACATAATAGTAGCAGACCACACATTTCTCTATATATTGCTTACAAAGGGCAACCAATAGAGAAGGCATCAACATAGCAAACAAGGCAGGAATATAAGTGACTCAAAGTGAAGCCAGCAATCAACTCCAGCAAACCAATATGCAAACAGTAGCAACACAAAGGCCAGAGAGGGAAGCCAACTTTAGCAAACCGCAACAACCAACTTCAACAAACATACAACTAACACTGTAAGTAGCAACAACCATTCAGCAATAACATAAACGCTAGAGTGAAAAGCAACTCTAGCAAACCAACCCCAGCAGTCAGCATTAGTAGCATCCTGCAAGGGTGATGAAGTGTGATATGTCACCAGCCTGAGGTAATCCCAGGAGAACCTTCAGCAACAACCAAATAGCCCACAACAGACCTGCAATAAGACAAGTCAGCAGCAACAAAGCTTGGAATCTTATCGACTCTAGCATACCAACACTGCGTTAAGCAGCCAAACAGAGACAACCCCGAGTTAAGAGAGCCTTTCACAATAGACACACCTCATAGCAAAAAGCCAGAGCAAATAAGGTTGGAACTCTACCATACCAGTGCAGCAGACAAATAGTCCAGCAATCAGCCTCACTAATCTTAAGGAAACCAAGCTGCATATAGTAACAACCTAACATCTTCCAACCATCCATGTAGTCGGAGAGAACGTCAGCAACCACAGATAACCCTACAAAAAGCAGCAACACAACGCTAGAGAGGGAACATGCATCAGCTCTAATAAAACACATGGGAACACAAAGAATTGTATCAGCCAGCATAACCAAGCAGAAGGAAGATGATGCTTCACATCAAACCTTCCACAAACCAAAAACTAGAGAGAGAGACCGTGAAACCTCAACCATCTCAGCCAATAAAAAACATATAGAGCAGCAACCAAAAAGGCTAACAACAAGTTTCAGGAAGCTCAGTAAACCAAACAGTACACAGTAGAAACATCCATAACAAAGCCCTCCGGGAAGAGCAAAGATAAATTCAACAAGGCTAGGAGAAAAGCCCTAGTAGCAGACAAAACATAGCAAGCTGGACTTGCAGAGAAACTCAAAAACGCAAATTAGACCAATCATATAGCATGAGTTGTCAGATGGCTATTCAGTCATCTGATGCTTTAGTGGTGTTTACACCGGCACAAATCCAACCGAGGGATTTTGTACCGGCAAATAAAAGGCCAATTAACCCCAGTAGGGGAAGCAAAGTGCGATTCCATGCCAGAAAAGGGTAGAAGAACAAACCTCCATCAAAATCATCCTCTGATAGGGTACAAAACATCATATCTTTGTCAGAATTCCGTACATTAGGGAAGACGACAGCCAAAACACCAATTAGGGTTTTGGGGAAGACACGCAGCATGTTCTCTATTGCTGCTCGATTGGGTTCTAGGATGGCAAGAGTTTGGGTGGCAAGAGGCACAACCAAGAGTATAACCATGGTTTGGATCAAAGGCTTCGCCATTAGAAGCTGTTGTACCTGAGGAGGGAAGAACAAAAGGTCATCCGCGGATGACGTGAAGACAAGAGCTTGAGATCGATAGTAAGAGGACGCAGACATGAGGAGACGCTCCTTGGAGGGGAGCGTCTCTCTCCTACTGAGAGTGATGATGATTAAATCCTTATCGGTATAGGAGACGTTATGGTATCGGGAAGGGAGTAGGGAATCACGATTAAAGCTACAATAATAGGTAGGTGTCTAGCACATATATTTTGTAATCAATATGCCAATAGAATTGTTAGATTTAATTCCTTTAGTTTCTTGTATTAGAATGGAAAGTCATTAAATAAGAAAAAAAAAAGAAATGAAAGAAATAAAGGAAATGGATGGAAAAACTTGATTAGCTACTCCTAATATAGAGGCTAATGATGGCAAAGAGTTCTTTGACATCAACATTATTGAATTCTAAATGAAAGTATTTATAAAAGACTTGATTAGCTATTCAGGGATTCAGAATGCTAATGATATCAATGAGTTACATTGATATCAACATTTACTTGAACTTGATTAGTCAATCCCTATAAGAGAAACTAATAATGCTAATGAGGTTCATTAGCATAATTATAACCACATAATAGATGGGAAATAAAAGAAAAATGGATTGGATTAACTTTCCCAGACAATGGGGAAAGCTAATAATATTAAGATGGAAACCTAAGCATCAACATGTTCCTTAAAGATTATGATTAGCTAACCCGAAATGGTAGTTGATGATGTCAATGAGCTAGTGTTGACATTTTCTTGATTAACTATCCATTACAAGATTGTTAATGATATAAACTTGAAATTGATATCGGCATTAAGGAAATTATTCAGGTTATGAATATCTAATAGTATAATGAAGTTAATGTGGGAAGTTATATGAAAAAGAATCAATGTATGATAAGAAATGTCTTATATATAAGTTGAGATAAAGAAAAAGGAGATTTAGTAATACTTTTCAGTGTATTAGTTATTTAAATAATTGTATTTGAATGTTGTACTTTTTAAGACCATCTCATTTTTGTTAATATAAATTAAGTATGTTATGCATATTTTGGGATTGTAATGTGTTCGTTGCATTTTGGATTATTGATATATGAGTATAATTGTTCCTCTTTATGTTTTGTATTTCTATAAATTCACATATATATGTTGATGTCTATTTAAAAATAAAAAACTTTCATAATTGCTATGGTGTAATATCATATTGATTAATATGATGTGATGAGTACAATTGATGTGACTGAGATACAAGATGATTGGATCGAAAATTAAGAACGTGAATAGAAATGAAACAAGTGTTAGTCGATAACTTGAGATATTCTGGTATAGAAAAAACTCTGCTGAAATTTCGGTAGAAATTATGGTAGAGCTTAAAAAAGAAAAATTATTGAATTTATAGTTAACTATATCCAGTTTGTTATCAATTCATGATATCATTGATCAAGAAGTGTATTTAAAAGTTAGGTTATTACACATGTTGTATAAAAATGAGGATTAAGAAACTTTGGTTAATATATTGTACATGTTTTAATGCTTGTAATGGTATTCAGTCATTCATGATATTGATTACTTGATTTCAAGTTCATCTTAGAGTAGATAAAAGCATGGGATCATTACTAAATTATCTTTTATAGATGAAAGCAATGTCAATATGTATATAATTTGTCTAATCAGATAGTAAATAACTGACTTTGTATGTTGTGACACGCATGTTAAATAATGTTATTTGGAGGTGTATAAAAACTTGAACTGGAGTATTTAGTCGTTATTTATGATTATAATTTAATTGTCTTGTATGTTAATTTTATCATTTAATATGGAATTGTATGGAATATTGATTATGGTTGAGTGTTAACGAGGTAATCGTGCGGTTGCCATGAAATTATGTTAAAATAAAATCCAAAATGATTTCTTAACCTATAAATCACACTTATAATTCATATATAATGTTGAGTTCTAAGTGTAATTTATAGGTTGAGAAATTTTAACCGATTGGAACTCAAAGCTAAGAATATTACTTGGTAAGGAGTTCTAAATCTAACCTAGCAAGCTTATATGAAAATGAAGGCAATTAAGGTTGAATTTATGAATTTTTTGTTAGGTTTTATAGTAGAAATTTTGGTGAAAAGCAAATGGATTGTATATTAAGTCAATTGGGTTACATTAGGTTGTGATGGATGCTAAATTAGGAAGAAATAATTAAGAAAACTAGGTATCACTAAGGGCTCAATGGTCACCAATATGGGACCAAATTGCATGTGAAAAATTTGTGTTTATTCAAGCGTAATGATGATATATTAGTGTATGTGTGAGGATAATGAATACATAATGTGTTTTATATGAGATAAATTGAAGAGAATTTGCATCCTTTATTGTTGTGCATGTTTCAATAAAATGAGAGTAAGGATGAGAATTAGGATTTATGAATGTAAAATGGTTTAAAATTTATATAAATTAATGATGAATGTTAAATGTAAGTTGAATCATAAACAATGGTTAAGTTGAAAGAAAATAACTTAGTATGTTATTATGTGAAATTTACATGGAGTGAAAAATAATGTCATATACCTGTGGATTTAAGGGAGGCTTCGGGAGCTATGAAACAATAAGAAGGTACTACCAGAACTTTGACAGCAGGTAGGTATCAAATACCTTAACACTTTTGTTTACCATACCATGTTCATTATGCTAGACATTGCATTGTAGAAAAGTATTATGACTTCAATTATGGACTAAAGATGTGAGGAACTAGATTTTCCAGTAATGAGACTAGTGCATGGTAATGTGTAGATGAACTACTTTTCCTGGTAATGGGACTAGTGCCCGATTATAGGAAGAGGAACTAGTTTTTATTGTAATAGGATTAGTGCCCGGTAATGGGCGAATGAGCTAGTTTACCAGTGATGGGATTGGTGCTCGGTAATGGGGCAAAAAAATTAGATATTCAGTGAATGATTTATAGTCTGAAAATAGGCAAGGAGATTAGTCTTTCAATAATGAGATATTTCTAGATAAGGGTAATGTGAGTAAATGCTGGAAGATGTAAGATTATGCCCGAAAAAAGGGTTAGTAGTAATGAGTCAAGCTGACCTGAGATTTAAATTGAATTAGAAGGAATTCAATTGATTTATGAAAAAAAAACTAATTGAAATAGATAAAATATAGTGGAATTGCATAATTAAGGTTATATTATTATTTGATTAATTTATGTAACAACTTGATTTTATTATGTGATAATCAATTCCAGTTACCTCTCATCAACAAGCGGAATGATAAGGTTTTTTATTAGGAATACTTTTACTAAGATTTAAAGAACATGTAATAGTTAATCCTTTTATATTGTAACATAAGAATGTAAATAATATTAACTTTATTGTAGGATATATCACTATATTTAAACATCTTTATAGATTTCTAATATTTTATCAGTTCTTTTGTTGTATTAAAATTATGAATGCATATGGTTATATTATGCTACTTTCATATGAATTGATTATGTGTGCATATATGTGTATATCATATGCAAGAAATATAATAATAGATTATGATGAATGAAACATTGGAAGTTGAGGTTGGAAAGTATTCTAATCTAATGACAAGATGAGTTCAAGATGATTGGACAACCTTTAAGATATGTAGTAATGAGAATTGATGTGAAACAAAAATTAGTTGATAACTTGAGATCTCCTAATATAGGAGAGACTTTACCAAAATTTTAATAGAAATGTCATCAATTTCATGAGGAATATATGTAGTATTCAAAACTAGAAAAGGATAAACAAAATGATAACGTAAATACATGGAATTCACATGAAGAAATTATGCAGCGATTGTATGTAAATATTAGGGATGTTATAGAGGTCGTGAGGAGTGAAAACTTAGGTGAAAAACATGGTGAGAAAAGAAACTTAGATTCGACCACTAATCAAAACCTAATGAATTCGGCTGAGAGTGGAGGTAAGAAAAAAAAGAGAAGAAAATACGTGTGCGATATGCGGAATGTGTGGAAAAATTAAAGAAACAACCAAATTTTTATGCAAGAGAGGGTGAGATTAAATCTACTTTTTATGTATAGGAAGGCTTATTTTAATGCTAACAATCTTGATTATGATGTTCCTAGTATGGCTATTTTTTTGTTGTAGGAATTTAATGATGTCTTTCTCGAAGATATTCCTAGTAGTTTACCATTATTGAGGGGAATAGAACATCAAATAGATCATGTACTCGGAGTTGCAATTCCTAACCAACCAGCCAACCGAAGTAGTTCTGAGGAGACACAAAAACTTCCAAGGCAAGTGAAATAGTTAATGATAAAGGAGTAAATTCACGAGATACTCGTTTCTAAGAAGGATGCGTGTTAACTTTCGTGTCATTAATAACATAATGGTAAAATATAGACATTATATACATAGGCTTGATGATATGTTAGATGAGTTGTATAAATCTTGTGTTTTCTCTAAAATATATATGAAAAGTGGATACCATTAGATTATGATGAAAGAAGGTAATGAATGAAAAACCATGTTTAAGACTAAGCATGGTTTGTATGAATAGTTATTCATGCCTTTTGAACATATAAATACACCTAGTATATTTATGAGATTGATGAATCATATGTTGCATGCGTTTATAGGTAAATTAGTAGTTATGTATTTTGATGATATCCTTATCTATAACAAGAACTTGAATGAACATATTGATCATTTGCGTAATATACTTCATGTGTTGTGTAAAGAACAATTGTATGGTAATCTTAAAAAGTGTATTTTTTGCATGGAAAAAATTCTGTTTCTCAGATATGTTGTAACTACACAATGTATTGAGAAGGATGAGGAGAAGGTTAAAGTCATCCAGGATTGGCCAACATCTAAATCTGTGACTGAGGTAAGAAGTTTTTATAAGCTGGTTGAGCTTGTACGAGAAGGGACAATACAAAGGTATTGGCTGGAACAAGACCTACTCTATGCAAAAGGGGGTCGAATCTTCGTGCTGAAGGGAGCGCTGCAGAAATATTTAATGACGGAGACTCATGATCCGCAGTGGGCTGGACATCCAGGCAGGGAAAGGATGGTTGCTCTCCTGTCGCAGACTTATTATTGGCCGAAGATGGAGGACGACGTAGAACTTTACGTCAGGACTTGTCTAGTGTGCCAGCAAGACAAGACTTTACGACAGCGTGAGGCAGGCTTGTTACAGCCGCTGCCGATTCCAGAAAGGCCTTGGGTGTCCGTTTCGATGGACTTCATTGTTGGTTTTCTAAAGGTGGATGGCATGAACACGATCATGGTTGTTGTGGACAGATTCACCAAGTACGCGATGTTTGTGGCTGCCCCTACGGTGTGTACAGCCGAAGTGGCCGCTGAATTATTCTACCGCAACATGGTGAAGTACTTTGGAGTACCTTCAAACATTGTAAGCGATCGCGATGTGCGATTCACAGGCAAATTCTGGACAGCGTTGTTCAATATGATAGGAACAAGGCTAAAGTTTTCGACTGCCAACCATCTGCAAATCGATGGGCAGACGGAAAGGATAAATGCTTTGCTGGAGGAGTATTTGAGACATTACATGACAGCGATGTAGCGAAACTGGTTGGAGTTGCTAGATAGTGCGTAGTTTTGCTATAATCTTCAGAAATCCTCGGCAATGGAAGCAAGTCCATTTGAGCTGGTTTTGGGAGCACAACCCCAAACTCCTGCCGAGATTGCAGTGTAGATATCAAGTGGGAAGAGTCCAGCGGCGTACAGGTTTGCGATGGAGTGGCAGGAACTGTTTGAGTAAGCCCAAGACAGCTTGCGTAAGGCAAGAAAAAGAATGCTCAAATATGCCAATCAAAAGCGAAGATTGCTGGAATTGAGCGTGGGCGACAAAGTGTTGCTCAAGTTAACTCCGTAAATTTGGAAGAAAATTGTGGGGATGACAAAGCACCGAGGGTTGGTGCCAAGGTATGATGGACCTTTTGAAGTCATCGAAAAGGTAGGGGCTGTCGCCTACAGATTGAAGCTGCCCAAATGGCTGAAGCTTCATCCTACTTTTCACGTAAGTTACTTGCGGCCTTTTTATAAAGACAACGAGGATCCGAAAAGAAGTAAGTTGCAACGAGCTCCTCCTATGATTCACAAGCAATTTGACGATGGTATCGTCAAGATCATGGATCATCGTCAACTCAGCCAACATAAAAAGAATCGGCGAACAGAATTTTGGTAAAATGGAAGAAAAATGAGGAGGTTTCGTGGGAGAAGGATACAGATTTGTGGCAGTTTGAGGATCAAGTGCAAGACTACCTCATGTCTATTCCGACGAGGACGTCAGACTCTTCTAGTAGGGGTGGTTTGTTAGAGCTCTAGGCGCGGGGACGCAACAACAAAAGCACACTGCCTAGAATTCGGCAGCGACAGACAGCGGCAGCCTTGCGCAGGCATAAACGAATTCGGCAGGCAGCGTGCGATGGTCTATGCGAGTCTTTGAGCTTGCGACTTGGCATGGACGTGGGGGCTTAGATAATGGACCTTCTAAGTCAGCAACTGACGCAGCATAACAGGTAGCTGGGACTGCCTTGTGGACAGGCAGAACGTGGGTGAAGTGGCAGCCTTATGGGGGCAGAACGTGGGTGAAGTGGCAGCATCATGGGGGCAGAACATGGGAGCATAACTGGGGTGCTCTCCAAGCTGCTGAGATCGTGGGATCATGCCCCATCACTTGCTGGAAAATAGGCCACTAAGATCATGGAGATCATGGGGGAGAAAGTGCCCCACTATGTCCTGAAAAATAAGAGATCATGGGTGAGCCCTGCAGCTCACATGTTTGTCTATAAATAGGCTGCAAAGCCTCTGCTGTGTAGTATGCGATTTATGTGCATAGCTTGACTAGCTTTTATAGGTGTTTTGTTAAGGACTTAAGCACTCTAGCCACACCATTAACTAAAATTGTAAAAAATTATATTGGTTTTAAATGGTGTAATGAACATAAAGATGCTTTTAAATTGTTAAAAGAAAGCTTATGTTTTGTACTTGTTTTAGATTTACCTGACTTTACTAAAACTTTTGAGATTGAGTGTGATGCATCAAGTATATGTATTGGAGCTGTTTTAATACATGATAAAATTCTCATTACTTATTTCAGCAAAAAGATCAATAAGACAGCCTTGAACTACCCTATATATGACAAATAACTTTACGCATTGGTGGGGACATTGGAGATGTGGTAGCACTACCTTTGGCCCAAGGAATTTGTCATTCATTCTAATCATGGTCCTTATAATTATTTACTTGTTTATAATTATTTACCCTATTAATACACAACAAGGTTTGCATTACTTTACAAGATACACACACACACACACACACAATGACATCAAGAACAATTAATAATCCATCATTATACTTGTTTACAATTTCATAATATTAAAATTTTTCATACACATCAACTTTAATTATATAACTTCAAGACGATTAAGTACAAAATCCTTTCAAATGATGAAATGCCCATAAAAGTTTGAATTACAATCTCAAGGTTGTGATGATTGTGGAAATATACATGGAAAAGTATAGAGAGCTAAGGTAAGCATAACCACATTCATTACTACTAGTATTTTTATTATAACCTTTGAAATAAACACAACATCATTTCAAGCATATTAAATCTATGCCAGGTTTTTGATTTATTGTATTCCTTTTCATCATTCGGTCAACTACCATTTCCTCTATCAAACACATTGGACTATCAGTGTTATGAATCCTAAGAAAAATCTCATCAATTTCAATTATTCATTTCAAATAATCAAGACTTGGGCTTTGAATTAATTGTATTCCTTGATTTATTTAAATACTCCTCGCTTGTGGTATTATATCATGAATGCACTCATTAATCTATTCTAATGATCATGACTTATGCTTTAAGCAAACCTTATCTATTAATCCATTACAATGCTCCTAGTTCGTGCTTTAAATCTAATTAAGGATTAATTAATCCCATACCATACCTCTAGCCCATGCTTTAATTAAAATTTGGATTTATCGATCCCATTTAATACCCTTAAATTCATGCTTTAATTCGACTTTTTAATTCATTAAATCCATTTTCTTAGTGTGTGTTTGGCGTTGTGGCTGTGTTTACATAAAAATGTTGTTGTCATGTGTTTGGTAACGGTATAAACGCACATTACTGTTTGTGGGACCCATGAACATTTGTGGTTCAACCGTAAGACAACCAGAAGCAACTTTAAGTTGCTTTTTGTGCTAAGTTGCAAACTATGTTTATAAACACAGTAAACAGAGGCGCCGAAGAAGAAGAACAGAAATAGAGCACAACAGAGCACATGGAGAGCAACTCCCTCAGCTCACCACCAGCCTTCGCCGTGATGGAACAACCATTATTCTTCCTCTTCCCCTTCTCCTTCATCTTCTGCATGCTCCACTGTTCACGTTGCATGTGAACAGTAGAGAGCAGCTCACCACTGGCCTCCGCCATTTCCACTGCCAGCCACTGCTCTTCCTCTTCCCCTTCTACTTCTCCTTCGTCTTCTACATTCTCCACTATTCACGTTGTATGTGAACAGTGGAGAGCAGCTCACCACCGGCCTCCGTCGTTTCCACCACCAGCCACGCTCTTCCTCTTCCCCTTCTCGTTCTCCTTCGTATTCTGCATTCTCCATTATCCAAAGAAGAAGAACAAAAACAGAGCACAATGGAGGGCAGCTCCCTCAGCTCACCATCGGCCTCCACCGTTTCCACCACCAACCACTACTCTTCCTATTCCCTTTCTCCTTCTCCTTCATCTTCTGCATGCTCTACTGTTCACATGAACAGTGGAGAGCATGTCCACTGCTCATGGCCGGACCGGGTCCAGCCCAAACCTAAATGCCCGGTGTCTGGGTCTGACTTAGTAAAATAAAAAAAATCCAAAATATTTTCTCAAATATTGTGTTTTATTTGAAAAACTTGTGTTAAAAATTATTCAATGACACTACATAAAAAAAAAGTAAAAATTTTTGCTCTACTTGTTATTTATTCGACCCTTTGACTTAGGATTAGTCAGTTCTATTCCTCGATGGGGGCAAGGGAAGGGATATAACTCAGCGGTAGAGTGTCACCTTGTATTAGAAGGAGATCGATTTATGACGTAGCATTTGCAGAATTTGATCGCAATCCTAATTTTATTTCGAATGATATTTTACCTGATGTTGTTGCATGCTCAAGAAGCCATGGAAAATTGTAGTCCTTGTCGGGTGGATTTCGTACATGATGGAATTGCAAATAGTTTAATGGAACAATAAAAAATACTTTATATAAAGTATTATTTATTTCATAAAGTAATAGCAATAGTTAAATGTACAATATTTCAATTAAAAACCATCAATATTAATATACGTCTTTTTTAGTTATTTTATAACCTTAATTTGAAAAGCATTCTTAACCAAACACATTAAACTACTTTTTGTTCAACCTCAATTTCAACCACAGTTTTAACCAAACATATATTTTTCCAAACCAACCTCAACTAAAAGTATTTTTTATAAAACAACATTTTCAAATCACAACCATAACAGCTACCATAATACCAAACACATAAATTTATGGTTTATGCTTTAAGTAACCATATTTATTTACACAATCTCATACTCTTAACTTGGCCTTTAACACAATTATGAGATTCACTAATCTCCTTTGAAAGATATTAGCTCTTTCTTGGATTTATCTATGTACGTGGACATGATTTAATACCATTTACTCATATTGTACCTTTCCCTCTTTCTTTCTTTTTTTCACTTCCATGATCGTGGGTCATAATTTAAAACGGTTGTATTCATTTAATCAATTCCATATTCATACTCTTAACTTGGGCCTCAACTTAATTATAAGGTTCATTAACCTATTTTTCATAATCATGACTTTTACCTTAAAACAACCTTATTTATCAATTTCCATTTAATATTCAACACACATGTTTTAATTCCTCTTTTTACTTATGCAATCATTAATCCACTTCAATGATTATGGGTCGTGTCTTACATCAATTCATGTATTATTGATCTATTTCATTTCTCGAGCTTGAACTCATGGCGATCATACATTTAATGATCAATTTCAATGATTATAGCTCATGATTTACCTTATCATATGCATTGGTTAGTTTCAACAATCATAACTCGTGCTACTAGACAATCTTTAGCCCTCGCCATTATGACCAAATTAATTTTTTAATCTACAGATTTTTGTTCTCACCAATGTAGTCAACTTTAATTTAACACAATAAGTCTTTATCCATACGACTGACTATCTTTTAACATATAATAATTTATCTTCGTCCAAAGAGTTGACTATCTTTTAACATATAATAATTAGTCTTTGTCCAAACAACCAATAGTCTTTCCAAAAATAGCCATTGCTCTGCGGTCGACTCAATTCTTTTAAAAAATAAATAGCTCTACTTATGAGGTTGACTAGTTCCTTTTTAAGATAAATGTCATAACCTAATTTTTGACAACAAAAAATGAATGAACAAAAATTGAGGTTTGGATCAAGACAACACAAATGGGAAGCTTTGAGGGGTTAATCATGTTGGTTTATGACTTTGAAAGTTGATTTGGAAAACATTTGAAAGAATTAACTAGTATGGGGTTTCAAATAAACTTTGATTGGGTTTAATTACTAATATCGGGAGTCTGATTGAAGAACGGATAAGTTTGAGGACTTAATTAGGCTTAGAATTAGTTTAATTAATGAAATCATGAGCATAATTGAATAAATATTAGTTTCTGAGTTAATCAAGGGCAAAGTTACAAGTAATTAAAGTCCAAGGACCATTTTGTAAAAGGCGCCGAAATTCTGTCCAGGGGCCCGATTAAAAAATGTCGAAACTCGGAGGACCAAATGGAGAGATGCCACTTCCAGTCAGAAACGACGCCGTTTGTCATTTCCATTCTTCATCTTCTTCCCTCTGGAAACAGAGGAAGCTCCCTGTGACCAAGCAACAGTGCAGAACACCACCAGACACAATACAGTGCACACGACCTCCACCACCAGCTGCTCAGTTTGTGTCCGTGTCCCTCGCTGCAAGAACAAACCATTGACGCATGAAGAAAACCACTTCCAACAGTTCGACAATGGCAGGATTGTTGGTGTCCCCATCCAACTAAAACACGGAGTCTCAAGCCCTATCCTTATGAAGATCAATGCCCCCGGGAAGATAACGATCAATCTAAGATATCCAAGTCTTAGTGAAACACCAACGCATCCCCTATAAATACAGAGCTGAAGGGGAGAACCAGAAGACCGATTGGAGAAAAACAAACACAAGCAGAGAGAGGGGAGATCGAACAAAAAAAAAAGCAGTCGAAAGAAGGAGGAAGAAGAGAGAATTCTCCAGGAGTGCTCAACTGTTATTGTCGCCCTCGTCTTCGTCATCGCTAGGTAAGGCCTTCCTTTTTTCCCTTCATTTCTGTTTATTTCATTACAAGAAGAAGAACACAGGGCGAAGGCAATTTAATTACCTTCGCCTTGTGCAGCGCACGCGTGGTTTGAACCACGCGTGCCTGCTGCCCACCGGGTCACTGGCTTGGGCCAGTGACTGGGCTGGGCCGGATGAGTCCAACCCAGCCCATGCGGGTTGAGCTAGACTCAACCCTAAAAAGGGAGTGGGTCGGGTCTAGGCTTTAGGCCCAGCCGACCTAAAGTGTGTTTTCTAAGGGTGTGTTTGGCAAAACACACCCTTATGCCTTGGCCATAATTTTTATGCCCATGTTAGTTTGATATTTGGCCAAACGAACCCCTTTTTGATATCAGAAAATTCCAAAAATATTTGGGGATCTTTGTTGATTTATTTGTGGGCCCCTCGCACTTTGACTTAATTTTTTCTTTGCATTTTGTATTTTTTTTTAGTTATGTGCTCAATCTGTGGCCTATTATTGTTAAATACAAATCTCGTGCAATGTTTTTTTTTACTTCCATCTAAAAAGGGTAAATAATAATAAAGGATAAACAAAAAAAAATGACATAGAAAATTTCTTCTTCAAATTCATTTTTCGCGAAAATATTCACTGACGCCAAAGTCAGGAGTATCGTATTTTTGGATTTGTGCGATATTTACCAACGCTAGAGTTGGAAATATTCATAGGAATTGTTCACTGACGCCAGAGACAGGAACATGAAAGGAAGAATAAAAAAATAAAAAAATGAGAATAAATTCTTAGCAATTTTAGACGAAACCAGCAATGCAGCCTACCTTAGGTAGGACGCGTAAAGGGTGATAGTATCTTTTCTTTTGCGTAACCAGTCCCGTACCATAGAATCTCTGTTGACCGGTCAAGGTTCCTAGTTACCATAATACTAGGTGGCGACTCCTTGAACAAGACCTTTTCCTCTAAAAAGAACAAGATGCCAGATATCTGTTCTTTTTCCATATAGATTATTATTTTTAATTGGTCGCCGCGATGTCCAGGTGTCACAATAAATATCCTCCGTTTATAAGGCTAGCTTAATTCTTTTAAAAACAAATAGCTCTCGCTCATACGATCGACTAGTTCCTTTTTAACATGAATAACCCCCGATCATACAACCGATTTAATTCTTTTCATATAACTTTCTGTAATTCATTTCATATATATACAAAAATTCTAGGAATGACATTTCTATAATTAAAAAGATGAGGTGACAGGAACCCTTGGTGCTCTGGTAATATGTGCTTCCGCAACTGCTGATCCAACCTCAAATATCCTTTTTGGAGCTCCTGAGGAATATGCTCCTTCTATTTCAAGTTTTGCTTTTGATATTCCTTAAAACTCATATAGTGATTTAGTCTTTCTTTCCAAATTGTAATGAGCATAACATATCAACCCTCTTAAGTTTTCTTAAAGTTAAATTCACAATTAAGTTTTTTTCTTTTCTAACTAGTAATCAATCATCATTAATCCCTTTTTTTATCTTGATTTATGTATCTAGCACATAACCTTCATCTATCATGTGCCCAAGCAACTTTGTTAAAACTCCATATATGATCTTACCTCTCTAGGGAAATTTAAGTAGGTGGTGATGTTATTTAACCTAAAAAATGTCGGTGCTATGTACCATAGAGCCATGGATCTGATTCTTTATGATATGATTAATCATAATATAGAGATGTACATTAATGATATCATGGTTAAATCAATGTCTCAAGCCAATCATTTGAGTGAGTTAGATTATGAATTTAAATGCATGAGGTTACATAATATCAAGATAAATTCATTGAAATATGCCTTATATGTATGAGAAATAAGCTTTTTAGGATTTCTGGTATATCAACATGGAATAAATATGGATAAAAAAAATCCATCATAAAAGCATAACCTTCATAAAATAAAAATGAATTAGAATGCTTTAATGGCAAAATTAATTTATTTATAAGGCTCATATCGAACATCACATGAAAGATTAAGTTATTTACTAAGCTCTTGAAAATAAATAGCACATAGAAGTTTCTAAAGACTAAAAAGAAATTAAGTTGCTTTTGAAGATATAAAAACTTATCTAGCTAAACCTTAAGTATTGTCCCCATCAAAACTTGAAAAGCCTTTAAGGTTATACATCTCAACTATATAAGGATAAATTGATAATATGTTAGCACAAATGAGTGAAGTAAGTTGTCTATCATCTCAATCATGTTTTCATAGATGTTGAAGAATGTTATGGTTCAATAAAAAACTTTATATATCTTTATAGTTTGCTTGTGTAAAGCTTTATTGGTACATCTTGCTAGTAGATATGTATGTAAATTGTAAGACATATTTGATAAAGTACATATTATCTAGACCTTTCTTGTAAGGTCATATTGGAATTAGACTTTAGCATTGTCTGAGTTTAATTTGCATTACATACTATAAAGAGTAGTTAAATGCTAAGCTTTAGTTGATTTCTTAACTGATCACCCTTGTCTTAATATTGACCATGAATTAGAATAAGACATTGGTATTATGATGAATGAGTTTGTTCCATAACAGTTATGGTGCGATAGATCAAAAACTAAGAATAAGGTAGATGCATAGGTGGTAATAATTTTCCTAATAGTTCATAAAATTACCTTACCATTTTGGCTTGATTTTCCTTGCACTAATAATCAAATTGACTATGTGATGCAGGAAATTTTTTCCCTAACATACAACCTTATATTAATGGGTATAACGTTTGACCCTACTACTAAATCAAGTTAAGGTTATGCTAAAAGATTTTAAAGGTCTTGTTTCATATAGGGTTAAAATTTCATAGACATCTGATATCATTTGAGATTTTCTAGTTATTTTTTGACTACTTTTCCTATTTAGTTTTTAATTATTTTATTAGTTTTCTAAATTTATTTAGGATATTTTTTCTAGTATATAAGTTGCGTATAATAGTTGTAATATTGAGTTTTAAGTAGAGAAAATATTGAATAATAAAATTTTGAATTAGAGTTTCTATGTGGTTATCTTATTTGAAAAAAATCTTATGTTGCTTGTGCTTGGTATCTTTCTTAAGTTATTTTCATTGTTTTAGTTAGTATTAGAGTCAAATAATTCCTGGTATTTAGTTGTTGTATGTCATTGAATAACCATGACTAAAAGGGTTAGTCATAAAACAAAATGAGCTCGTGTAGGAGGGGATAAAGAAGTTATCCATTAGAAAAGAGATGTTAAAAAACTAGTGATATAAGACATACATAGATAAACTACAAAATTAATCACTCAACTACCAATGATAAACTTGCAGAGTCAAGTTAAAAAATTATCATTTCGATTAAAGAAGATGGAGAAGAGAAAACTAGAGAATCATGAGAAGAGTGATTATGAATCCATAGCTAGTTTTAAGAACTTATTTTAGAGGCATAAGCAAATGAGATAGCTTTTTGATTGGGATGAGTATCATGATATTTTAGTGATCTTGTTTATAATGAAATAGATGTAGATTGATATTCTCCATGAATTTATAATATTTATTTTGATGATGATTATATTGATAATAATAACATAAACAATGATAGTAATGACAACAATGATGTCATCAATAATATCCTCATTAATAAGTTAGAGGTGATTTTTTGATGAAGCATATTGTGAAGGATATTCCTCACATATGCTATGGAAAATTGTAGAATCAATGGGTTAAAGTTGATGTTCTTGGACTTCAAATAAAAATTATTAAACAGATGTTCAAAAGTTCTTTGTGTGAAAAAACCAGCTCACATCTTGTTGGTGAAGATACAAAAATTATAGGGAAAAGGTTGTTTGATCTTTATAGTATTACATTTCTAGTTGAGTTAGAGTTTGAGAAGGTTGCTGTAAAGTTATTGTATATGGTCTTCAACGTAACACTAAGATTGGTTATATTGCTAGGAAGGATGAGCATGTTACTAGCAAGTATATGTTACTAGCAAGTATGATGTTTATAACAAAAAAGATGAGCATATTTTGTTGAAAACTTTTGATTGGGTAACCATGAAATCAGGGAAAAAGTCGTTTGAACTTAAGAACAAGTTCTTTCTAACCTAAAGAGATTGATGTAGGAGATTTTTTTCCTAATATGTAGCCTTATGTTAACAAGAGTAACTTTCAATCTGACTATTCGATTGGGTTAAAGTTCTACTAAAAGATTCTAGATGTCTTATTTTATATAGAGTTAAAATTCCTGAACTCTCAGAAGTTACTATTTGAGATTTGTCATTTATTTGTATTTTGTTTATGATTCTTTTTTCTATTTAATTTAGAAATCTTTTATTATATTTCTAGCTTTGTTTAGGATATATTTTTTTTATAGT
>Ga0307515_10005591_pt1 | contig 25399 bp, 13 predicted proteins | sample 17_EM_MG_FD_194513 | JGI IMG/M metagenome (GOLD analysis project Ga0307515, IMG submission 194513) | Populus trichocarpa ectomycorrhiza microbial communities from riparian zone in the Pacific Northwest, United States - 17_EM | ecosystem: Host-associated > Plants > Roots > Unclassified | place... | reverse complement strand
ATCAAATCCGAGAAGTATGATTAGAGGTAATTTCTACAAATTTTTTTTTACTAGAATCAAATCAAAATTAAAAGTGTTACAAGCCCCCAAAGTTATAATTTATAGAGATATGTTTATTGCAAAAAACATTGTGTAGGCCTAATTGGACTCAAACCAATGATTAATACTATTATATAGTTTTTTCATGTATCATCAAAGCCTTTGAAGTCTTGCAAACAAATGTGTTTTGAATACTTGATCTAGCAAAAGTGGGGGAGGAAATACTTACAATGGGTATTGTTATCTTTCGTGTATCATCAGAGTCCCCTCAAGTCCCAATGACATCTTTTGTGTGTACAAAATGCCATAAAAGTTGTTTGATGGCGTAGCCTTGTGGCATAGCCATTGAACGTAGTCGTGGGCGTAGTGGTAGGCATGGTTGTAAACGTAATAGTGGGTGTCACCGTTGGTGTAGTTGTAGGCATAGCCGTAGACATAATTATAGGTGTTGCTATGTATAGTCACTAGCATAACTTGGGTATAACCGTTGGCTTAAACTCTAACATTTCATTGGCATATCCATATACATAGTTGTTGGCATATCCACAACTGCGTTGGGGTTTCGTCATCTATGAAAAGAGCTTTTGAGAAATAAGAATGAACTGACTTTTTGTTCATTTCCACATACAACGCCAATGATGAGGCTGACAAAAATCCTTGAGAAAGATTAGGGGCGCTTTCCATGGGATGATAAAATTAGACCTAAAATAATAGGCGAGCTTGACAACATCTACAAGAAAAACATTATGATGCTTAAGTCAGTATAGTGTTTGTACATGTAACGAGGAGAATGAGTATTCACTTGGCTTAAATGTTTTTTAAGTTTTGTTGAAGTCTTGTATTAGACATGTGTTGTGTTAAACTTTAAGTCTAGAAAGATGAGCTTTGGCCTTTTGGCCTCTTTCTTTAGATTTGTTTATATAGATTTTATTAAGATAAATATCTAGGACATTTATAGAGATATGTATAGTATATAAAATACCATGTAGACCTAATTGGACTCAGCCCAATAATTAATATTACCGTATAATTTTTTCATGTATCATTAGGTCTTAACCAACATGTACTCAAATAAGCATGGCCCCTAGGCTTAGGTTTATCGTCAAATAAATTTTGAGTAAAGTTTTTAAGGCAAAAAATAATTAGGTTCTTTATTTATTTTTTATGATGGGTAGTTAAGAAAAAATATCAAAATTAATTCTGGTAATCAATATAATTAATTAAATATTAGTTTTAGTTTCAGAACTTGATATAAAAAATGGTTGAAGGGAAAATGTTTTACGCACTAAGCAATATTTATTCAGCCTTCTCTCCTTTACTTTTTCCAACTTTTCTTCTTATTTTTTTCTTTAATCATTCTAGAGTTTAAATTCAAGTATTTCATATAGATATTTTTTTAGTTAGTTTTTCTAGTTTGTGAACCTTGTTTAGGAGTCTAACTAATAAAAATGGTGGTGTTGGAATCCTAAGAGACTAATTGCAATAAATTATTTGTATCAAGTGATGATTAATAAAATATTTATATAAATGATGAAATCATTGATAATAATATTGTAATTTGCATTTTTTTTTCTAAGTGTTTTAACATGTAAGTATATTCAATATTCTATTTAAGATATTCTTTATATGTTTTTTTTATGCATGCTTTGTCTAAAATACTAATTTTAATCTTTAGACTTATAAAGTTGTTGTGCAATTTTTATGTTTATGTTTATGCTAAAGCAGTTTTAGGCAAATTGGTTAAACCAACCTTTAGTATTTCTCTCTTGTTTGTATGCTAAAAATACATAACTAATAGAATTAAGGAACTCTAATCTTTATCTTCATGCAATCTTACATCTAAATCTAATTAATCTAAATATTAACATAAAAGATCTCATAAAATTCTCTATGTTGTTTTTCTAAAAAATCTCAGAATAACTATATACAACATGGAGAAAAATAAGTAAAAGAAAAGAATGATGTACAAATTCTTTGCACGATAAAAAAGCTATCTTCTCCGACATTGAGAGCTTGTTTGACATTATGGTATCGAGTGCTTTTAAAATGTTCTTCATTTGGAAATGCATCATAATTTTTTTTTTAAAATTCATTGTTGATATCAACACATCAAAATGATCTAAAAACACTCAAAAAATTATTTTAAAAAATTTACTGTTAAGAAAAAAATCAATTTTTTAAAAGCACTTTTGCACTGCAAAAACAAACTGTGTCTGAATCCATGATGGACATTGGATTCAAACTTTGTTGTTCTTTTGGTGTTTGAACAAATGATGATGATTTTGTAATCTAGAACTTGGATATGAAAAAAAAAATATAAATTACCACGAGAAGGGTGACTACTGATGTTGCTTGCTTGAATGGTTTTCCAAATCTAAAAATATAAGAACTGTGTTTTGTTAATTTGATCAAGATAGAATGATGTTTTGAGGAGATCGATTGGTTACTTTTTCGGGTTTATAAGTTTGATCTGCCATTAATAAGGAGATGAGTGCAGGATGATGTTTCTTTGTTGCCTCTTTAAAGAAGAAGATGTAGTTTGATTGTGATTAAAAATATGCGTCTTTGTAAACAAAAAGGAGATCTTGCTATCAGATTTGATAAAAATACAGGAGGAAGGCTAGTTTTAACCGTGGATTTCTATGGTGAAATACCCATTTTGCTTTCCATATTGAAAACCATATAACTTGTTTCTAGAGATAAAATCATTATTATTTTTTTCACGGATCTATTTATCATTACTAGATTGAATGAGAGTTAAAATGGTCTTTTAACCTTTTATTTGCACATTATCATTATCAAAATACATTTTAAAGTCTAATTTGATTGACTATTTAGGTTGAGGTATTTTTGATTTTCTATCTTTGTTAGCATATTGAAATTACTAAGGTACGTTTAAAAGCAAAAAAAAATTATAGTTTAGGTTAACGAGCTTTTTGGTCTTTTTTTGTTATGGTTTTTTCATTAATATTATGTATGGTCAGGGGCACTAAGATCTTTTTATGAATTAAATGAAAAAAAAAAAAGATGAGTTATTGGCGCGTGAGGCTTGTGGAAGGCGTCTGAGTGCTTTGTTCGGCATGTCTTGGAGCCCTAAAAGGCCAATTGTCGTCTCTTTCGATGGATCATGTGGCGGCGCATCCAATGAGGCAAATTATATAAGGCGTTTTGCGGTGGTTAGGCGGTAATCCCCCCCTCTTTCCTCTCTCTCTCCCCCTCTCTCTTTCCCTCGGAAAACATGTTGACTCAACCAAAATTAAAGGTTGTCCTCCATTTTCTTCTTATTTCAACTGTGACCCTTATTCTTTTAATTGTTCTTTATTTGTTTTGAATTTTTTTTAATTTCATCTTTTATCATTTGATTTTAGGGTGCATGATAGTATAGTTTTTTATTTTTAATATAAAATAACCAAACCAAACCAAAACATGTTGGTTGGAACTGGTTTTAGTTTGGTTTCGGTTTTATTTTTTATATTTTATAAAATTTCAGTTTAGTTATTTTTATAGATAAAAATCAAACCAAACCGAAAATGATCACCCATAATTCCTATTGAAATGAAAATAACAGTTATTAATAGCAAAATCAACCAATAAAAGTAAAATCATGGCTTAAAAGTAAAAAACTATAAAAGAAGAAATATCATGTCAAAAAAACAAATTTAAATCAGTAAATCAACAGAGACAGCTTACTAATTATGTATGGTTTTGTTGGATTCAAGTGAAAAACTAGAGATCGAGAAAGAACGAGGGAGTAAAGAGAAAGGAGAGGGCCGTTGTGATTTGGGAAAGAGAAGGTGAGTTTGTGAGGACTGAAAAAAAAAATTAAGGTTATTTTTATACATGTTAGCTTAGAGTTTAGTTATTGGTTGAATTAATTTCAGATTTTTAAAATCAAAACTAAATTTATAATTTTTTTAGGTTTATTAATTGGTTTAATTAATTAATTCAATTTTTTTTCTCAATTTGATTTTTTTTTTTTTGTATTTTTCTCACTCCCATTATAAAATTTGATTGAAAATTAAGATAAACGACTACGATAATAATATAATAAAAAAAAATAAAAAAACAAAGAGCCGCAAAGTTAGATCGGGACAAGGTTTTTATAATCCATTATCTGCCCCTTTTTTCTGGATCTTTGAATAATTAATAATAAATTGGTGCACACACATTGACATCGTCCTTGTCCTAGTCCTAGTCCCGACCCACCACCACTCATACAATCATTAAAGCCTAACGTTCCTATTTTCAAAACCCGTTGGAGCCAGAAATGGTTTTCAAATCCACACCACACTTCACTCAAACCCTCCTTCTCTCTCTCTATTTTTAGCCAATCTCGCCATTAACAACATCCTCTAATCCTTGTGGTCGGTCGGTCGGTCGGTCTCTGCCTGATGGGTTGCTTTCTTGGCTGTTTCGGCTTGTCTTCAAAGAGAAAGCGTAGAAAACCGGGTTATAGAGACCATGTAAGCTTGCTTATATATTTCCAACATTCATTTGAATTAATCACCAATCTTCTTCTTCTTCTTTTTTTACTATTTGTTTTGATGTAGCAGAAGCTTTGTAGTTATGAACCTCTAGATTCTGTTTCTACAAACCTTGCCATTACAGGGAAGCCCGTAACCTCTGAAGCTGAACTCAGGTCCCTCACTTTATTTACCCTATTTTTCAATCATTTAATTTGCTGTTGTATGTTTCGTTGTTTTGGGCCTCTCTCTTTGTAGTTAATCTGTGCTCAAGTTTTGTTCTTTGGTGTGTGTTTTTTTTATTGACAGCAAAAGACCCAAGGATTCCTTGAACTATAAAGTTAGAAAGAAGGTGAGCTTCAATTTGAATGTTCAGACTTATGAGCCAATTCCGAAAGAGGTAAGCACGAGTGATTACTGGGGAAGTGATGAGGAAGAGACTAGCAAAGATGATGCAAACGAAAGGCAATCTTCTTCTCTCTCTGAAGCGGATTCAATCGCGTCCAAAATGGCGTCTTATCCAACAAATTATAGATATAGAAACTGCATTGACAGCTATGATGAAGAGGATGGAATAGCGTATGAAGAAAGTGATTTGGATGGTGATGATGATGAATTCGATGACGAAGAAGAAGAAGAAGAAGATGATGATGATAACAATGGCTGCAATATAGATGAATTGAGAGTAAATCAAAAGGAATTTTCTGGGCAATTCAGCTCCCTATCTGCGAGTTCACAGAATAAAAATTCTTCGACAAAGCTGCGAAAGGATACAACTGAAAATCTAAAGTCCCTTGGTGACTCAAATGAGGGAGGATTGAGATCGCGTCAATATGTTCATTCTGTGCTGAAACCAGTGGAAAATCTCAATCAATGGAAAGTAGTGAAGGCAAGAGGAACGCAACCACCTAAGCAACAGATGAAAGAAAATGTGGCCCTTGAGGAACACCCGCTGAAACCCCTTAGTTCAATCTCGAATATCAGTCACTCCACACCTCTCATGCAAGAAATTGCAGTTGATGCCAGCCTCTCAAACTGGGTGGTTCCTCCTGATTCTTACCAGAAGATAACTGCATCCAATGATGTTGAGACCAAGGCGCCATCAAAGAAAGCTTGTTTGACAGACAGTACATATTCATGGAGAAATAGAGAAGATCTGCCCATTTTAGACATTATCAACTTGGAGGCCTGATAAGAAAATTCCATTGTCACCGTTTTCCGTTGTCTTCTTCAAGATAGTGACGATTCGATTAAGAGAAAAAAAAAACAAAGATAAGGATTCAAACTAAAGACCAATTTCATGGAAATCTACCACAGGCAAGAAAGTGAGAACGGTTGTTCTCATATGAGGTTGGGATGAATCTGTGGATGGAAATACAGCTGAGGTTGCTCTTGTTATTTTCTGTAGCCCATTCTGGGCAAGTGTGAAACGATCTGGGGTGATGCATTTGTGTCTTTTTCTGATTTTTTGATCCACTTCTTGACGTTGTTTTGGTATAGACAAAGTGGGCTTTTAAGTATCTTATTTCTCACCATCATTACTTTATTATTTAAATCTCCCTCCCCTTCGAGGTTTGCTGTTTGTCTCAGAATCAGTACTAAGCTGAACTACTCAATTTCAAATATCATCATTCTCAATTACTAAACATTTCAGAGCCAAGATTAGTCTCTGGAGAATCACTTTCCACGCCAATCCGAAGACAAAAACAGTGATAAATGATGCACAACATGCAGAATACTTTCTAGTTTCGGAGAATCATCATTCTCAATCACTAAACATTACAAGAGCCAAGATTAGTCTATGGAGAATCACTTTCCACGTGAATCCGAAGACAAAAACAGTGGTAAATGAAGCACAACATGCAGAATACTTTCTAGTTTCTGGAGAATCATCATTCTCAGTCAGTAAACATTTCAGAGCCAAGATTAGTCTCCGGAGAATCACTGTCCACGTTAATCCGAAGACAAAAACAGTGGTAAATGAAGCGCAACAAGCAGAATACTATCTAGTTTCTGGAGAATCATCATTCTCAATCATTAAACATTTCAGAGCCAAGATTAGTCTCCGGAGAATGACTTTCAAGTTTCATTTATGGTAGAAGACCAACACTGGTCAGTAATGTCTTACAATGAAATTATGTCCTCCTTCCAACACTGGCTAAATGGAGAAGAATGTTCAAACCAAAGACTATTACTTTAAAAAACTGTTTAAATTGAGGAGATTCCTGTATTAGCCTGCAGGGCCGCAAAGTTTCGATAGTTAATTAAGAAAGAGTAGAAGGGAAGTTGTTGAAATTAAGGTTATATTCCCTGAAATAAAAATATTTTTGTTTTTTATTTCTAGTTTTTTTTCTTCCCTTTTCACTTTTTATTTTCCAATAAAAATTGACAAGCATATTTATTTATATCAAGTTTTCACATCAAAATTACAATCAAAACCATAAATTTATAATTATAGAATATTTATTTTATTTTATTCAGATTAAAAATTATCATGAAAAAATTATGTTGTTAACTAAAAAAATATATATTAAATTTCTAATAAAAATTAAATTTGTAACACTAATGTAAATAAAAAAATTATCTTCTACATTACTAAAAAATTATCTATATATATAAAAAATTATTTTATTCATGTCTTTACTTCATTTAAAAAACAATGAACAAGTTGTAAAAAAAATCTATGAAAAACTCCTAAAATATGTTTTTCAAACCTGGCACAAATTTAAAAACCAGAAAAATTAGTTTTTAGATTTATGAATAAAGAAATATTATATTTAAACATGAAATTGTTGTTTTTTCTTTTTCTGGGCTCTAATTTTATAAAAAAAAATTAATATTTTATAAAACAATTTAATGTATTATTCTATTTCTAATAGTTCTTAGATATCCCTGTCATAATGTGGCATAAACAAAAACAAAAGTAATGTTCGGTAGTGATTGTTTTTTAAAATATTTTTTAATTGAAAATATATCAAAATAATATATATTTTTTTATTTATTTTTTTATATTAATACATTAAAACGATTCAAAAACATATAAAAAAATAATTTTCAACAAAACACACAGCTAGCCGCGAAAACAAACACAGCCAACCTAAGAAGGGAAAAGAACACAATAAGAGCCCACTCACCCCCACCCATCAATGCACACATCATGCATAATGCGCCTGGCATTAACTCATGATCACTGTGTTCATTATTCCAGACTTGATCTGTATACATCCAGCAGCCTGCAAAACCAAATGTGGCATGATAGGAATAATGAAGTGCTCATAAAGTCGAAGTAAATGAAACTTCATGAAATCGTCATTGAAAATAATCTTTGAGCTTTGTTCATCTCTTCATATATAATCATATGTGGAAAAATGTTCAGTTTTACTTGATATCCTATGCCACATGGTGTAAGCCTGATCATCGTTATTTCAGTCTGCTTCATTTCCCAGGATTAGGTCCCACCAATATAAAGCTGCTTGTTTGAAATCTCACCACAAAAACCACCTAAGAGCTCTAATTATATTTCCCTTTGGCAAGCAGCGCCAAAATGTTGACAGGGATTGCAGATGCCTCAATTACAACAAGAAGTTGAAACCAGTCCTTCACACAATTATCATGCCGTAGCTGGAGAGAATGCCCTTCTAGCTTATCCAGCAGATATCTACAAATTGATGTACTGATGATATCTACATTATCGTACATAAGCAGGAATCTGTATCCTCTTCGTCAGAATCACTAACGTCGCTGCAGCCACAAATGGAAAACTGGAGTGAGGGGTACAATAATCGTCAACTAACATGAAATCTATGAACAGAAGTGATTCAATGCTCAGATAAAACACATCACATGGTCAAGAGTTTCTTGTGGACACATGTAGATTTTTAAGTTTTCAATTAATTATGACAGGGACGTAGTAGATTTGAAGAGCTGAAAAGGTCACCTAATGCTTTGCACTGACCACAGATTGAATTAGTTGAGTGTTTCACTATTTCATCAAAATGATTGGATGTGTGCTAGTTATGGATGTTTTGAACAAAACACCAGGATCTTCCACCCACATTAATATCACAGTAGAGAGCAGGTCAATTTTTGAAGCTCCAAATGACATAACAATGAGAAACATGACCAGTATAACAGGGTCTTGTTCTGGAGGGAATAAATTACATCTGTTTTTTTCTTTTTTTGGATTATTTTCTTATCTTAACTTTCAATTTACTCATATCCTCCTTACAGCCCTCAATTTTGGGGAGGCATATTGCAACAACAGCTTGTTCCTTTTTGAAGGCCATTTTAATGTTGGGTGAGGCTATCATAATATGAGTCAGTGGACTTGCACCGGGTAATACTAAATTCTCTAAATGAGATGTGAGGGATAAGTTCAGATCAGTGTGGTTGACAAAGACCAAATGTAGATTTCAACATCCACACTTGAACTGCACAGAAGCAGCTCAAACAAGGGATCTGATAAAAATCCACCAGATTACTACTATTAGCCTTCTTTTTTTCATGAAGCAATGGAGAGAAACTTGGTACTGAGAAAGATAAAAAAGGAGTAATAAATAATCCTAGAAGAAAATTTTGTTTCCTGATAGAACCTTGTGAGGATACTAGAAAGAGAGAATGAAAAATCTGACACAAGATTACTAACAAGATCCACAAAATAATAATAATCTGATGGCATATATGGGTACACTAAATACAAACAAAAGCCAACTGAAAAGCAACTGGTCTTTAAAACTTCAGTGTAATCTTTATTTCTCCCTTTTTTTATCATTACTTTATATTGTCATAAACTGTGGTTCCAAATAATAAACAAACCTCTCCTTTCATCAGAAACAGAGGTCACTTAATGTCCAAATTTCAATAACACTAAAGGCAGTAACTGAAGCTGTTGAAATTTCTTAAACACAGGATGACAAACAGATCAGAAAATAAAAATCAAGTGCTTACACATCCAACTTAAATAGGTAACCCCAGCAAAAGTTAAATAATTTTTCAGGAAGTTTCCAACATTATAATGATAATATTCATTTCTCCAAGAGGTCTAGATAATTAAGCCCCACAATTATTGTTAGATAATGTTGAATGGGCTTCTCCTTTTGATTCTAGATGAATAACCGCTTGGCAAGAACATTGGCAATGTATCCATGGAAAAACACAACAATGGTAGTTGTTCAAAGATTAGAAGAAAATAGGCTTTGTAAGTGGTAACTTATGTCATAAGGCTTCCAAATTAAATAGAAACAGGACTGGGTTTTAGACTATCAAATGAATACAACGTAATTTGTTATGTAATGACCATCAATGGAACAAGCCCTGTCAGTTCTAGCTCTTACAGCCAGATATTTCTGTAAACGGGACTGATCAAGAATCTAAAAAACGGAATGCGAACTCAAGAGGGTCAAGCTCTGCTTATACCACAGACACTTTGACTCACTTCAGCCTGATCTTTAATTAAAGTTCATTCCAGAAACAATTGCATGGTATGCATGGAACTTGCATAATATTCGTACTTCATACAGATTCACTTCTACTCAAATTGAGTGAAAGTATAAAAATTCAAAGCCAAAACAAGTCATCAAAATGCTTTCAAATAACTTAAAAACCACCAGGATAACCCCACCCAGATCTATCAATTAATCTGAAGCTAATCTGCTCAAGCATAGCCAGATTATATGCCCTGCACGTGTACGCCAACTTTTCTTTTTGATAATTAAGTCATAACTAGTTTCCAAAACTAAAATCTCACAGCTCAACTTGTGAACCAAATATCAGATAATAACAAAACCAAAGCCAGAAAAGTAAAAAAGCCAAAATTCCGAAAAAAACTATAAAATTACCTGGGTTCGAATTCTAAAACCTCCACAAGCTTATTCCCATTATTATCATTCCACTGAACTTTTCTCCTGACTTTGTCTGAATTTCTTGACATCCCACCTTTCCTAGGAGGCAACAAAGCCTTGAACTCACTATAATCTTCTCCATTCCCTTCAACATCCTCCTCAGCTTTTGGAGAGTCTAGAGTCATAATTAAAGGCTCGTTTTTTAATCCATTAGCATCCTTATTAACATGCTTGTCCATTGACTACTAAATATACACCCACAATCCTAAAAAAGAAAGAAAAGCAAAGCTAAAAAAACCCAATTCTATCAATCAAAATAACATATTTAACCAAAATAACACCAACCCAGATTTCTAAACGTCAAGAATCAACAAACCTTGACCCCAAAACCCAAACTTTTTGTGTGGTCAAGGCTGTTTTGATAGGGTTTTGACGATCAAAATACAAGGTCAACGCTTGTTTTTGACATGATCGAACTCTGAACTGGATTAATAAAATACAAAATCAAGAAATCTAAAAGAAAAGGGGCGTAAAAAAGAGAAGTCATTGAGAGGAGGAGGGAATAACATTACTTTCCCAAGAAAGTGAGAAAAAACAGGAGCTTTGAAAAGAAAAGAAGAAGAAGAAGAAGAGAGTTTCGTTTTAGCTAATTGATAGATGAATGAAAAAGGAAAGGAACGTTAAGGCAGAGAAAATAAGATTAATCGTACAGAAAAGTAGATCAAACAAGTGACAAAATGAAACCATTTAATTTTAATTTAATAAAAAAGAAAAACCGAGGATTGATTTTTTGAGGAACCCATAAAGATAGGAAACATAACAGAGAGTTGTTTTGTAGTAATTTTTGTATCACAATGTACATAAATTCGACATGAGCCTTTGTTTTCTTCTTAATTAATTCTTTAGTATTATTATTATTATTATTTGTTTTTTCTTTTTGGTAAGTGGTGGAGAGGAGAGGGGAGAAGATACAACGGCTGGCGGTGATTAAAGTGCGGTTGATGGTGTACGTTAGTTTAAAAAACAAAAATATTTTTTTTAAAATTAATATTTTTAGATTATTAATATTAAAAAAGTAAAAAAAATATATTTTTTTAATAAATAAATATTCTTAAAAAATAATCGTTCCCACTAGGGGTGATCATTTTCGGTTCGGTTCGGTTTTTATCAAAAAAAGTAACCAAACCGAATTTATTTTTTTTTGAAAAAAAAACCGAAACCGAACCGAAACCGGGTCAAACCGACCGGTTTCGGTTCGGTTCGGTTTTTTAGGGCAAAAACCGGTTCAAACCGGTTTGGCTCGGTTTTTCCGGTTTTGGCTCGGTTTTCTCGGTTTTGGCTCGGTTTTTTTGGTTTGGCTCGGTTTTTCCGGTTTGGCTCGGTTTTAGCTCGGTTTGGCTCGGTTTTTTTTCCGATTTTTTATTGGTTTCGGTTCGGTTCGGTTTTTTCGGTTTTTTGGTTATAAAACCGAAACCGAACCGAACCGGCTGGTTTTTTCAAAAAATTAATCGGTTTAATCGGTTTTTTTTTTCAGTTCGGTTTTTTTTATTATTTTTTTTCCAGTTTTCTCGGTTTAATCGGTTTTCCAGTTTTTTTACTCACCCCTAATTCCCACAGCTTCAAAATCCTACATGCTATGGAAAGTTGGTGGTACATAGCTGTCAGTGGAAGAGGAGACAATTTCAATGGGGGTTCTTTGCTTTGCCTTTAATGTTGATTATTCTCATACAAGTGGCATTTGGCTTTGGTGAGACCAATTCCAATTTAGTTCTTCTTTATATATATATATATATATATATATATATATATATATGCTTGAAGGTTAAATTTGTTTTTTTTATTAACGTGAGTATCTGTTCTAGTTTGCGCGTATCTCAACTAATCTCACAAGCCCTGAAGTTAACGATTATGTAAACCTTCAGTGGCCATCATATTAACAACCACATGACTCGAATCTGAGATCACAGGAGAAATAAATCTCTTAATCTCAAGCTCTTAATACTAGGTCATCTATTATATGATTTTTGGAGGTCAATTTTTATTCGTACAGTGTGTTGAATTAATTATAATTCATCAATTGTTAGTCCAGTGTGTTGTAATTTATTTATTTTTTCTAATTAGCTTTTAGATCGGTGTTATTCTCATAATTGTTAGTAATTTGTGGTTTTATGAGGGTTTTTTCTTTCTTTTTAGATTCATTGTAGAATGCATTTATATATATTTGAGTCAAAGCATGCATTTGTTTCATCTTTCCCTATCTATTGACTTTGTTTTTAACAGTTTTTCATATATATTTACATGAAATGTTTTGGGAAAAAAAAATAAGAAATGAAGCATCATATAATCTTACAATTGTTTTTTTTTTCTGGCACTTTCATTGATAGATTAAACAGTGCCATAAATGATCATCAAGCTGATGCAAAGCTTCCTCAGTTCAAAAGAAAAGGAGTAAATAATAATCCAGTCCCTAAATAACTGCAAGGACAACCAGCAAAAGAAACGATATTATATTATGGATGGAGCCAGGAAAAATCAGTGGAGAAAATCCAGTGGGTACGTGAGAAGAATTTTCTAATCTGAAATTGTGTGACTCGCAAACAACACACGCAAATTGAGTATATGTGCTTTTACAAGCGAAGCTCATGGCTCATGCAAGTATTATTAGACTTATTAATGATATAAAATCCTAAAAGAAAAGTTTACAGTGGGAGGGTGTGGACAGGTGATCCATTAGGCGTACTTTGCAAACAACAAAGCAGAAAGATGGAGAAATGAGAGGGAAGTGATGATGGTAGGTACTTGCTTCAAGGGTTGCTAAACAATGATGGCAGGACTTCAACTTGCTTTCTACTCAAACTTCATAGATATGGACAAAACCATTTGGATTTAAAGTTGAACATCTCCGTTCATTTCCACCACCATGTGAGGCAGGGCTTGAGAGAGGTTTCTTCAACATGGCATGCTTTGATAGGGTGTCGCCCGCGCTCAGGGAGATCCTGCTCAAGCTATACCGGTAAGTCTTTCTGGGATGCCTGTCACCTCTTCTAGCTTTTTTTCTTTTTTTCAAATGTAGGTTTTCAAGGATTCATTACCACCACACTCATGAACCTGCATAACTTCAATATTAAATTTCTAGATAGATGAAATATTGAATCTAGAACATAAGAATGTATATTACCAAGATATTATTGTGAAAACATAAGATTTTGTGGCTAAACAGGGAGGGTGAAGGTAGCTTTCCTCTTGAATGATGACTCTATAATTGTCTGGTGGATAAAATAGAATGTGTTTTCCAGGTAGATAAGCAATGAAACGCAATAGTTGGTGGGTGGGGTAAAGCTGAACAGCTCCCTCAAGTGGAAACAGCTTGTGATGGGCTGTTTCTTTTAGGTTTGCCACATAAATGAGTGAGCATGCAACATAATAAAAGATAAAATGCTTCTCCCCAGCTTCATGGCTGAGATCAAACCATGATCTATGATTGATGACATCATATCACTGAAGAAAGCAAAACAGTTGAGAACTCAACAGAACCTTTCATACGAAACAAAGCCAAGCACTGAACTATTTATCTAAATTCCACAAATCGCATGTCTCAATTGATTAAATTTCTTCCCTTTAAGATAACTTCTCCGTACAAGATGATTTATCATTGGCTTACCCGAAATAAAAGGCAGGAAATTAAAAAATAAATGAATGATAAGTTCTGCTAAGGTATCTCACGGACTTCTAATGTAAAAAGTCTCCAAAGTCTATGGAACCATTTCAGCATATTTATACAAAAATAGAAAACGGAAGCAATTCTAGATATCCATTCTCTAGTAGTAGAGGAAAGGAAAAGGAAACTCGGAAAATGCTACCCTTGAAAGTAGTAGGCTTTCATTGCTCTGGACGAATTTGAAGTTTCTTTCTTCTCCTTCACATCCCAAGTAGCAAATACTGTATCTCAAGTTGCAAGGATGATTAACAAAAACTATGTTGAAAATTGATGTGCTTCCTTTCATGATAGCGCTGAGAAGCCTGTGGAGATTGACCATCACTTGTATGAATTTGGGTCTGTGGAATACCATGTTCAGGTTAGTCTATTGCATTCTGCATGATAAAATTTAATTTATTACAGATAACTTGTGTCAACATTCACTTTCTACTTGATGCAACCGATTGTAGTTGACACCACATTAGAATGTCCAAGTAATTGACTTGAAAAATAGTTGGAATGACTCCGCATCGAGAAATATGCATGAATTCTAGAAATGATTGTGATTAATGGCTGAGTGCATACTCAAAAAGCACATGCCCACTACCTGTCAACATATATATAGGCTGCCAACAAAATGTTGAGAACTATTCTGATAATCATCCTGTAATATTCACAGTCTTCAGCAGCTGATCCACAACATAACTACTTGTCAATATCAACTCCACTACTATCCCAAGGAGCCCTGCTATCATACGGGTTGTCATCATACACCATGCAGATGGTAAAACAAGTTTGCTCGGATGCTGTGGAGATTGTTGAACCTGCAAAAGAAGGATATCAGCTAACCCTAAAGCTAAATTTTGCTAAGGTTCCAATTGGAAAAGGTTTGCTACTTCTTCAAATCAACACCAATTTTTTTAAAAAAAAATGCTTGGTGCTTTGTGACACATAATAGTACTATCTTGCATTTAAGCATGTTATTCCTTCTATTCACCAAAAAATTTAAGAATAGCTTTCAGTATACTATAGTATCAGTACGGAGTTTACAGAGAAAAAAAAAGGTTTCAAAATCTCCATCTACAAAAGAAGACTGAACTGCACACATGAAAGGAGAAATATGTTAAATTTCTGATAGGAGGCTACCTTGAAAAAAGAAAATAAGCTGGAGCTTGAATGAGAAGATTGTGCAATTTCTTAACACAAACAAGAAATACAAGAACTGTATGCAGTAAATCTGAGTTCAGGGTTTATAGCAAAGACAGATTAACAATACAAAGAAAAGTTTAACCACCCAAACTAGACAAACAACACCAACCATTTTGATCAACTAAAATGTAGCACTGAAATAGATTTCCTCTTAAATAACAGAATTCCTGATTCAGCCAAGTACCACCATTCACAATCTCAGGATTTGAAGACATCCATACAAAGTTTTCCATGACACTTGAATGTAGGAAATAAAAAGATTACCTGATAATACTCCTGAAAAGAAGTCAACAACTCAGAAAATAGTATCATATGTTTAGGTGGGAGTTGAAATAATAATAGAGTTGAACAAAAGGATTTGAACATATGGCTTCTACTAAACATAGACATAGCATTCAAGTCAAGATCATAAAACTAATTAGAATTAGCGCTAAAGAAACTTTATGCTAAATGACTTGTCATTATAGCCAGTGCAATCTTCAAAATTTTGAAGCATGAAATTAACATCTTGATCTTTGCTTTGAAACAAGGGCCACCTCTGGTTCTGTTGGTGCTTGAAAAATTATCTAAGCATTTTGCAAGGAATGAAAGAGGAAAGAACAAAATCCTAATAGGAGATGTTTATTTTTTGTCTATTTTCATACCAGGCTATCAAATTTCCACACTTCATAACCATGCTGATACATATTTTCCTTTTCCAGACTCTGAAAAAGTGATTACACAAATTTCGTCAGTGCAAGCAGTTATACTAAGTTCCCAGCTGAAAGAAATGTTGAGAAATGTCAACTCCCAGGATACATCCCAAGGAATGAATAAGCCAATTAAACTTGTCTATCACCCAAGAGAACCCTTCTATGTCATCAGACAGGTATTACCGCTCATACAATCACCATCTTCTTCTAATTAAGGTCTCAATCCCCAAGGGACAATATTAGACTTGATGAAGTATTATCATAGTGAAAGACTGATTTTGATAACAATTTTGTCAGTCTACTAATAACTTCCAATGACAGTGTGCCAGATTTTGATTTCAAGATTTCTGAGTTTTGTAAAATCTTTCTAGAAATGCTTAAATACAGTCTGGCCAGAAACTTGTAAGGTAAATAAACTCATTACCAATTTGGCAGTCTAGCCTTGCTCGGAATCTGGCCAAGTTTTACACTTGAAACAGTTCTGGCATTTCAGTCACATTTCAAGCCATTTTAAATGATCGAACAACTTAGTTTTCAGCTAAATCCAACCTTTTATGTCCTTTATGAAAATCTCCACAAAACAGCGAGGTAAATAAAGATATCAAAACATAATATGCTAAGAGATGGACATGTTTGATTAAGATTCATATCCGCTAAAAGCCACCCTCTTCACTTATTTGATATAATAAAAACTGAAGTAGATCACTCTTTAGAATTGGCAACAGCACCACTACCAAATTTTGACTACCACACATATTTGACTCCAGTTTACTAAATTAAAGTAATTTTTTTGTTTAACAGCCACAAAAAATCACAGCAGTATTCCCAATGCGTTTTAGAGAGCACTCAGATGTGATTATTGCGACAGCCTTCTTTCAGGTTTGCAAAACTCTAACATCAGAGACATTAACTGATTTTTTGTCCCGAAGTTCTCTTGTTGTTATTTAGAAATGATGGTATCTTTATTACCTTTCATCCTTTTCCTTTTGGGATTAGGAACTCATGGATGTGGGCAGCTCAGAAAAATGGGCTAAAGCTCCACCTTGCACCTGGTCACCCATTCCTCCACCAGAACTGAGAGGAGAACCTTTAGAAGATTTAAGCACCAATGGAGGGTTTGTCTCTTTTGGTATCCCCTTGCTCAAAACTGAACACAAAACCATGCATAAAGTGGCTTAAACAACAATTCCATCATTTTGCAATAATTATCATTGAAAATACAAAATTGCTTGACAACTAGTTATAATTTTGATACACAAAATATAGAAACTAAATTCATTGATCATGAAACTTTTCATTTGGGTATTAATAAGCATTTGTTTTCCTTGAGCATGTGTAAGCTAATGTATTTGCTGCCATATTGCCAGATATCTCTTCACGCCATGTTGAAGGTAAAAAACTAGACAAAACTGTATGGAGTCTATTAAACTTCTATGCCTACGTGAAAAACCACGTAAAGGTAATACTTTCTATCAAGGTTTTTTCTTTTATTTATTTCTGATGTTCTTTGGGCATGAGGGGTGTTAAGCACAGGAGTTAATAGTGCATACGTCCTTTGCTGACAAGATTTTTTCTTATAGTGCACCAGAGGTTTCATACAAAGAAGGATGCAAAAGCGTTTGGAAAGTTTGGTTGAGGTGCTGACAAAACCTAACAGAAGTAGCATCATATTCTTAGTAAACTTTATTCAGATAACCAAAAAGCACTACAGTTTTCCTCTCTTGTTATTGAACAATTAACTGTTGCATTTCAATTTTTATTTTTCTTCCCCTGCACTCCAAAAGGTAATTTAGGATCTAACCTAGCAACTCCACATTGCAAGAAAAGCAATCGTGAGTCAATAATACATCAGCCCTCAACAAGGGGACAGCAAGACTAATTTTCTTGCTGAGACTAATTTTCTTGCTGCAACTTGCAGGTCCTGCACGAGGAAAAATTGGAAGAAAATGGAAATGTTAAGAAGGTCAAAGGTAAAGTGTTCAGGTCATTTATGTTATCAGAGAGAAAATTAAAGAAAAGAACAAGGGAGAGTTCTCTTTTGCTTCACATAGAGGCACCGGATGGTCTCTATATTTTGATGAATGCCGAGCTCAAAAACACTTAACTAATCCACAAGACATCCCATCATATATATGATACTTAGAGAAATCACACAGAATGATGACAAGAGTGCGGGTTAAGAAAGAAGTGGCAAATAGGTTTCCTTTTACTTTTAGCTAACATTCATGTTTTGTTTGTTTTCCAGCACATGCAGAAAGCAGGCATGGTGGAAAACTGGTAAGATTATCAAAACCAAAAAACTTCAAAAGAAGATGTCGTGATTTAACCAAGAAGATCATGCAAATTCGTTTTCGGATTAAAATCCATGGATTTCGGCATTTTCGTAGACGATGGTTGACAATCCCAAAGTTCTCTTCTCCACTAGGATATACTAAACTAGAATAATTTAAACTCCGTGTTATATATTCTTATTTTCAGTTATCAGATGTACTTTTGTGCCATATGTGAACTTCTATCATAACTTGGGTTTGTCTTGTAGAAGTACATCAAAGCTGCATGTTACTCTAATCTACTAAGGTTGTGACAATAGCAGTATAGCAACTTCAAGAGCCATCAGGCCTATCATTAAATGTATCTAACCATATTGACAATGACACTGTAATGAGAAGTTTGAAGTTCATATCAGTTCAAACACAAACAGGAAAAAGAAAAGCAAGATCAGTTAAACTCATGAAACTTCCTCTAATGTGACATGCATATTAATGTGTTTATAACTAGAATTCAAAATCTGATTTACATATTAAACTATATAAAGAGGTCAGAGAAACTTACTAGAAATTTTCAGCCACTGTCATTGCTTTTCTGAAAGTCTTGAACGAAGACTTTTATAAATTTCCTTCTTTTGCTGAACCTCATAACACAGCAACAAATAGCAGTTGAAGCATTATTTCTGTGGATAATAAACTGGAATCTATCATAGCCAGCAGACATATACTATGCTTTGCACACAATTCTAGTTCTTTCTACTTGTTAAAGTTTCGGCTGCTATCTCCTTCCTCATAAGCACACCCTTGTCACAAACCTTCTATGAAGACACCTGTAAGAAGGAAAGGTAATTATCATTAGATAGCAAGCAAAACCTGCTTTTCAGGGCAGTAGAACCATGAATTTCAGATGAACCTATGTAGTTGAACTTCTCTTCAGCTTACTACTGCGTGCCCCAACTAGAACAACATTAGAACATTTACATTGCAAATGACTCCAATAGGGCACACCACCTAGATCACCAAAAGAACTGAAGCTACTGATGTATGATTCCACTATATCCACTTAAAAGATGATAGATAGGATTTCTCATATGCGGGGCCACTTAAAGAATACTAAATCCCTCCCTTCATTCCAGTCTGTTTAAAGCTACAATTTCTTGTTTTTATTCTTTTTTTGCAACTTCAACTCAAGACATTTTCGGTTTATTTGTTATTGTCTTGGCTCAATAACCCTCAATCTTAAACTATTTAGGTTCAATTCCATGAATTTCCATCCAGATCTATTTTAGGTAAGATTCTTCATAAATTGTTACAATGCTAAACCATTCTTTATCACTCTAACCCATGGCATTTTTTCCATCCACCCCCCTTGTCTGTCCTAATACTTAACGTGATCACATTCCTCATCAGTTTATTTAGATTTTGATGTTGGATGAGAGTAGATCATCCTAATTTCTCCTTTAACTTCCCTTCAACAGGAGTCACCCCCACCATCCCAATTATGTACATGTTTCTTATACAGACTTGACTTGTTTATTTACACATCCTGACATCCATAGTTATACCCTCATCCCTTCTATAGTACAATCACTCTTCCTCACCAGCGCGCGCGCGCGCTATATAGGACCTCTCCAACAACCTTCCCTATTTTATTTTTCTTAATCAGCTATACCTCCACCTTGGTGAAAAAGGAAAAACCAGGTTGTCTAAATTTCTTCAAGCAACCTTAGTTGTGCAATAAGGCCCTAAGACTTTTCTATTTGCTTCACCTTCTGAAGTGGAACATGCCGGGCAAGCAAAATGGATAGGCAAAATCATGAATGAGGTAAACAAACCAGACTGATAAGCAGAAGGATAGTTGAGGAATAGGTATATAAATATACATGAAAATCACAATGTCAAAAATTTTAACAAGGGAAGTCAACTACCAAGAAATGGTAATATTTTTGAAAAAAGAAAAACCTCCTATGTTCCTTTAATATAGGATGCAGTTGCAACAGTTCCAGTTTGGTAAACGAGAGGAAGAAACCTCCAAGGTAGATCAGTAATTGAGGACTTAACCGAACATTAAAATACTAAACCAGAAGACAAGCATCTGGTACCTTATAGGTCAAAAGCCAACAACATCATTTGCTGCTGAGAATTCTCAAAAGTGATAATATAATTTCCAATTTGACTTGTGTGTTTACTGATAAATATGGATGAAAACTGAACTAGAAAAGGTAAAAAGTGTGCGCGCACACAAGCCTGCATGGGTATGCTTGAGTGCGTGTGTCTGTGGGACAGAGAGAGATGGCAACAAAAGTATAACATGTAGAAAGTACTCATTTGTTAGCACAAAACGGACATCAGAACCTGAGAAAAACTCATCATCTAAAACTGTATTTTTAGAAAAGTTATGCAATTTTGCTTACAGGATACTAGAAACATCTTGATTTGAATCACATCTATTCTCCCACTCATTTCTTCTTTTATCCAGGGGCACATTCAGATAAGTCTTTCTTCAGTAGCATGCTATAGTACCAACCAAATTTAACATATGACTCAGATGTTGCTCCTGCATCACTTCTTCCTCTTCTGAATGCCAGATCCTTCTCATGCTCCAACAGCTTGTTTTTCAATAAAGCATCTTGCAAGCAGATCACTGGAAGGACAATCACATTCCATTTCTTTGCACACTTTGATGGGAAAAATTGGGAGGGGGACATAAATTTCAGCTTCCTACAACAAATATATTAAATAAAGGTTCCATGATAATCAAAGATTACGGTTTTGTGAGGAGTGGAATGGGAGAATGAGAAAAGAAGCTCTCCAGCAAAGCATTAGCACCTGAGTTCAACAGTTATGAACACATGAATTGGTAAGGTCATGGTCCGTCAGTGAATTCAAGTCACCATAAAAGTCCTTACGTTTTACCATGTTCAAAATCTGAAGTCAAATTCTCAAGACCTTCTAATTGTCTCCAAAGACATCATTGAAGAAATAAAAATCATGAAGTAACGGCTCCACTTCATGCATTTTATCCACAAAAACAACAATTTCTTCAACTTGAAAGATAGTGACACAAAGGAATATAAAAAATCCAACCATCATTATCAAAGATGCCATGATATTTCTGCCTAGAATCCAAAATTTCATTGAAAGATACTCTGTGTTGCTACTACATACTGTCATGAGATGAAATCTTAGTCACTGCAGAACTGAAATTTTTTAAAGCTTGTGGGTTTTTACTTCCATATGAAAGAAAAATCAAAACCCACCTGTCTAAAGTGTTGAACTTTAACACTTGATCACTTCAGAGGTGTAAAGAATCTGTGGCCATTATCATCCAGTTGAATTACTAGAGTTAATCAAATGTGATCATTCATAACAACAACATGAACCAATGCATTTGGGAGGAACACAAAACAGTAACAAGCTATCTATTTCCTGCAATTTGGAGGCCCACACTATGCTACAAATGTTACTGATGCCAATAGGCAACTCCAGCAACCGTTTCCTAAAACTATTTACTGGTTACTTACCGCATAACAAAGTAACAGCCTTTACCCACAAGCAGGAACAGATCTAGAAGCCCTTCCCAAATATACACACACATTCTTTTTGGCCCCTCAATCCCTAAATCCTTTGCTGCCCCTGCCCATTGAAGGAGGCAGAAAATGATACTCATGACAGGGTAATCTACGCAAGCACATGTTAGTAAGGCATTATAAGGATCAAGGCATTTTTTCTATATCACATGCATTTCATAACATGTGTGTGCGCGCACGCGTGTGTATATGATTCTGAGATTGTTTCCAATATATCATATCAGCAAATGGTAATATGTTTGAAATTCATTCTGTATGCAAGTGATCTAAACTTTAGATACAGAATACAACAAAACAAGAGCTCAAATTGCTTCAATGTTTGGCAATCCATCCATGTCTGTACTCTTTATTAGATTACGAAATGTATTTTTTTACTGTACCTAAATGCAAGAATAGAGGAACTTAACTTTAGAAGCATGTCCTGCTAAACAAAAAGGAAATAAAAAAATTCCAACCGATTCTGCACATGATAATATATGACATTTCGTCTGAACACTGCTTTCATTTTCCTACAGAATTGAAGCTGTATTTGGCTACTTGCATGATTACGTTATGGCTTCTAATCAAATACACAAGTATGAAAGCAAGTCTATCCACCTTAATTAGTCTTATAAGTTCTGATTGTATTGCCAGCGCTATTAAATAAATGAAAACAAAAAATTAAAAAAAAAAAAACATTTTCATTCACTGATAAAAGGTAATTCGACAATAAAAGGACAATCTAGTATCCAATTTCTGTGTGTAAACAGCAAAGGCTTGTCAGGAAAAGAACACCATTGCCTTGTATGTATACACAAACAATCGATTCAATTCCATTAAACACCAAAATTGTGTATTATCAATACAGGGAAAAAGGCAAGAAAATAAAAAAAGAAGAACATACACTTCATTCCACTTCAAATTCAGGAAGCGCCCGCATCAAAGCACTCTCAGAATCAAGCCCTGCCAGCAAAGGACCACTTGCTTCACCATGCCTCAAATCCCTATTACTTGACAACAATCCAAACAACCCCAAACTCACAAGAAAGACCACGATTGCATGCCCAACAAACATCAAATTCACCAATGCCACACCCCTCAACCCATCCTCCTCAAGATCACACTTCAACTCAACATTTCCACTTCCAGGCAAAATCTCAATCTCATGACACCCTTTAAAACCAAAAACATCAGTATACAAACACAACCCAGCTTGTAAAAACCAAGTCCCTTTCAAAACCAACCCACAACAGAAACAAAACTCAGCAAAAAATGCACCAGGCCTAATAGCCAAATACAAACAACAAAACCCACAAACAAGACTCAAATCACCACACAAACCATAAACAACCTCGACAACAAGACCAGAAGTGCCCTCACCAATAAAAGAGTACTCTACGAAAAACAAAATCCCACCAAACACAAACAAGAAATTATCAAGAATGACTACAGGGTCAATGGCATCACGTAAAACGAACAAAATTGCCAAAACCCAGTAAAGAAAAAGAAGCAATGATTCATGCAAGAAGGAGAAACGGTAAGTTGTGTGACCAGTAGTAATGGAGAGGAAAAGAAAGATTAAAGAAAAAGAAGCAATAGGGAGGGCTACGGTGAGGACGTACAAATCAAGATTTTTCCATTTGGGATCAGAGAGGTACCATGTTTTGGATCTAAAAAGAGATGGGTTCTTGAGGTAAAGAGAAGACGAGCAAAAGAGACGGCGGATGCCTATAGGGAGAAGGAGAAGAGTGACGCACAAATGGGTTACAAGTGATGCCATTTTTTTCTTCCTCGTTTTTCCTATGTTCGATTGATCGTCTTCCAACTTGTCCTTCTGTTTTGAGGCCGGTTTCAGTTTTTTTCGGTTGCAAATGGTAGGGGCAGTCAGATGTCATGTGGGCACTTCAACATGGCTTACCTTGTTTTAAGATAGAAGACACAGTTTGCAGAAAATACATTAGTTGTTTGACTCGAAGGATTAGGACAAATCCATCAAACAAATATATTTTAAAACAATTTTACAGTGAATTTAACTCTTTACTGCCTCCTTCTCTTACGTTGTAGCCAAATGCTAATAAAATTAGGTTGGCTATCATATCTAAAATTCTAAATCTCATATCATATTATTATGTTATCAAAAGCAAAACTTTCATGGATTTAATTATGTAGGTCAAGTGCAAATATTTTATTTTTTAATCGATCAAAACTGTGAATTTAGTTTTGATATTCGAGAGTTAATTAAATCTATTTGTAAAGTGTGGATGAGGATTGTTATTTAAAATTTTAAAAAATATATATATTAAAATAATATTTTTTATTTTTAACATTAAAATCATTCAAAAATATTAAAAAAATAGATCCAATTTTGATGTTTGAGTGCAATCCCAAAGAGGGCTAGGGTTAAAAACAAAATGAGCGATTATATTCTGAAAAATTTTACTTAAATTTGACTTGCGACCACGAATTGGAAAACTTGTAGTTAAATATATCCATTTGGCTGTGCTATATGAAAACAAATTAACATGGATTATTGCTGACAACAAAAGTCAGTGCAGGATTAGAGAAGGTCAATGGAACAACCATGCCTGAGCAAGTTGTTGTGATAGAACTTAGAAGATGAGGTAAGAGACTGGGTCACAGATCTCAAGCTGTCCTCTAATGAACAAAAGCTGATCACACACCCCCATTTTGGTCAATGAAACTTCCATGCTCAGCTACTCCAAGAAGATCCAAACCGCCTGCAAATAGGTGGATTGATCCCAAAAATTTATGGGATTGCCTGAAGATATATATTGTCCCCAGTCCATCATCACATATCAAGCCTGAAGCAACTGACCCTTTGTAACCCTGCGCATCCTGTTTCTTCCTCTCCAAAAAAATAGGATGCCACTGTCCTGACAAACATTTATATGTCAATGGCCAAGTTAGCTCCTGCAGAAGCTGGGAATGTCAACACCATTGGAGAAGAGGAATAAATTTGGAAACAATGAGTGAATGAAGAGTAAATGAAAATCTGCAAAATGCCAAGCACATGAATCCTCGACCCCACTGAAGAACCACTTCAGCCCCAGCAGAAACCCAGGCTCAGATCTACCAAGATAACTTGAATACTTGTTTTTCTGCGAGGTGAGCTCCTGCATATGTGTGGAAGTTGTTGATTATAATCATGAACTTGCGCAGTTCCACAAGACCAAAATCCCCATAAAAACTCACAGCTAACAGAAGGCTGTGACCGTCCATCCCAACCATGGCCTTAACATCCTCTGCTCTATTGCCAGAGTAATCATCACCTGTGAGTGGGTATCTTCCATTGCAAGCACATATGTGCAGACGCGAGTTTGTATGGCAGTATTCTCTTGTCTAGTAAAAGGAGGCAGGAGCCCTAAAACAAACCAAACTTGGATGTAAGAATCCAGCCCGCATCTTATGAGGAAGGGCCAAGCAGGACAGCAGATATTCAGATTTGTTTGAATATGCTCGATTTGTCTATAGAAACTAATTAAGTAATTTAATTGGTTATTTTATTTGGTTTAACTTTTTTCATAGATAAAAACTACACAATAAATGGACTGGAATAAAAATGAGCTTCGCCTATTATAAGGCTATGAAGTATGAACGGTGCA
>Ga0307515_10005590_pt1 | contig 25402 bp, 19 predicted proteins | sample 17_EM_MG_FD_194513 | JGI IMG/M metagenome (GOLD analysis project Ga0307515, IMG submission 194513) | Populus trichocarpa ectomycorrhiza microbial communities from riparian zone in the Pacific Northwest, United States - 17_EM | ecosystem: Host-associated > Plants > Roots > Unclassified | place... | reverse complement strand
ATCATCCCAGGATCGACAGTCTCCCGCTCCCAGCCAGTTTCTCATCTCTCAGCGGATGTTGTTGTACTCAATTCTCTACCTTCCCACAATTACAAGTTAACCAATGAATAGAGTCTCAGCAGCCGTCGCGCCTCCCTCCAAATCGACCGCTTCCAAGTACTCCTCCAATCTCGCTCGATCATAGCCTGCAAGTGCATCTCCAAACTCGCTCAATCACGGCCTCCCAGTGCGTCTCTGAGTTCACGATCACGGCCTCAAAGTGCATCTCCAAACTCGCTTGATCACGGCCTCCAAGTACATCGTTAATGAGCGACGGCGGGTGTACGGAGATACAGGGGTAACGGAGGTGGACTGAGCGACGGGGAGTACATATTCGGGAGACCCCGGGGTAGATACACATCATCTCATTTTCATCTCATTTTCATCTCATCTGGATCGACGCAATTGCGTGGATCCTCACGGCCCGGTAGTATCATATCTTCTCACTTTCTTCCTAGGCTCCTCGAGGTAGAACGGTTCTTTCTCACGAATTCCGTCGTGGCCAGATTGACCGTATGTATATATATAGCGATACTTAAATAATGCATGCCATATTATAAGGTAGCGAATCTTGTGACTGTAACAAAGACGAATATGATATAAGAAATGCCTTGTGCTTATGGAACCCTATGAACCACTGCTATGAGAATACGGCACCAAGTCTCCCGCAGAGCTGCGCAGCGGTCACAGCTGCTCCAAAATTTGACTATCTTAATAGTCAAATCTCGTAGCGTCCTGAATGCACCTCCATAACTGCAGGTGCTTTCAGGAGCATCTGAGAATGCTCTTGCAGAGTCTGAGGAAGAAACAGCGAAACTGCGATCGGAGGGCGATGTCCAACGCGACGTGTGGTATTGACGCCGGGCACGGAGTAATCCGCCACCGGGGTGTCTCTGAAGGCTCTGACGGAGTGCGTCCACTCTGAAGGAGCCATTCCGCCCGGACGGAGATGTTTTTTGCTGATGTGTTTCCTCGTCTACCTTTCGCTTCTTCACGAGTTCCGTTCTCTCAGCATTGGCTTTGGTCTTCACCTTTCTGTCGGCTCGCCCGAGAAGGCAAACATTTTTGAAGGAGTGAGAACAACACAAGGCATCCTCCATCTAGCTCAATGTTGCATCATTGTGAGATTTATATCGAGCATACGTATAGAATTCTAACAATGCCCGGGTGCACCCAATTGCGTGATTGAATATGGGACGCTGAGTGGGGCTCCCGCCTCATAGAGACTGGGTTACAACTCCAAGCAGGTACTGGCTCATTTCCTTCATCTCCTTCCCATTCCATTGAGAAACTTTTTCATATGACTGATTTTTTGGTGTGCGGTTGTGGTAAGCAGGCACAGATAACCAGATTGCATTGTACTTGTCAGGAGGGACATAATCTCCAAGTTCGTTCTTTGGACACTCGCACCCAAAACAGACATGCCGCTTGAGATGATGTAGGTCGCTATACTCAGGGCAATCTGCAAGCTATGCTGCTAGAACTGGTGTTCAACGCCTGAAGGTGCCATTGGCACAGAGAACGTTGTAATACCCGCTCTCGGCGCCGGGGTTTCTTTTCAAGGTGAGAGGCTGGGGTACCCTCTGGAGAACTTCATTCAGCATTTCTCGGTTTGTTTGCCGCTGCTCATCCAGCCATTTCTGAGGAATATTGCGGTTCATGATTGGAATTGGCAGGAGAGCGACCATTACCATGCTGTGGGTTGAGGGGATCTGGCAGATCTTCGAGGATAGATTGCCAATTGTCATATATACAGCCCACTCTGTCTTGTCGCCAGCAAAATTCGAGAGATGTGTTCCGTCAGACATGCAGATCAAGGCAACTAGTGTATCCCCCACTCTGAGTGTTGACTAAACGTCGATTAGCACGTTATCATCCTGGAGTATCTCTCCTTACGTGTGTCTCCCACCCCCAGTCCGCAGTGTCCATGAGGTAGAGAGCCGTTTCGGTGGCGTATCGCTGTTAAAGCAATGCTGATGGGTGTAAATACGATGCTCGGCATTGGCTGGCTGCCGAATCAACCATCTCATGCTTTTGATGATGTCTCGACTCCAGTATTTGATAAGGCATTGGTGGTTGTCATTCCAGCTCATATCCTCAAGAGTGTGTAGTTCCCACACTCTAAAACCCTGATCACCTGGCATGGTAGCCATGAGCTTTTGGACGCCATCCCCATTGTTGAAGCTTGGGAAATGCACAGAGGTGTTTTCTTCCTCCGGCACGTGGTCATAGTACCTTTTAATGCCCTTCTTCCTGATCCCACACTGGATATATTTATACTCTTCACGCGTTGAAAACAGGTAGTAGGGGTTGTTTTGTAGGTGTGTCCCAAGGCAACCCTGAGCGTCGCGTTCCCATGGCTCAGCAATGTAATCGATCAGCGGAGCGCCGGCGCCAGGCTATATGTCCGGCCGCGGCAGAGGACGTGGCGGTGGTTGAGACTCCGAGTCTGCGATCTTTTCAACGTGTTCGAGGTAGGGAAACCGGTCGAAGTGTTCAACTGAATCTTTGTTAGCGTTGCATTTACGACGCTGAGCGGGTTCAATGCGTCAGGGCGCGCTGCGAATAGTCAGATTCTTCTGTCGCTCAACTTGATGGTGTTCAGGATGGCGTAATTTGATATGATTAAGTTGCCAGCTGTCTGAGGTGAACTTCTTTCGGCGTGAAAATTCAATGCAATGGAAAAGGGTCATCTCTGGCATTGTTGACGACACACGAGAAGTGGAGTATACACTGTAGAAAGGGACGAAAGCTGGTGCTGGGCCTGAGCAGCCTGGTGTGTAAGCTCACGATACTTTCAGCTAACTTATTGAGCCTCAACACCATCACAAGGAGGTTCCTTACACGCCAGGAGTTGCAAAAACGCTGCATGCGCGATGTTCCATAATACCATGAAAGCAATAAAACCAAGACAAAACCCATAAATAAAATAAACCCTGGGCAATCCAAAAACCTCGCGACACGTGTAATAGTTAATGCCTGAGATGAATCGATTGGAACAAAGGAACCAAACAAGCCAAGAACCCGACCCTAACCCGAACACCAAAACATTGTCTCCTCTGCAACACGAGGACTGGTTACTCCTCGCCTACCGAGCCATCTGGGTGCGCCTCTGGGAGAGGGGCATCGGGGCGAGGGACATCGGGGGGACTGTCGCCACCTGCTGATTCGCCGAGCCGCTGCTGATCCACATCCACATCCGCGGTGTTTCTGGATGCCTCAGCTTCTTGCAGAGTTGGCACCGCCAGGTGAGGTTTTTGCGGCGTCACAAGCCCCAAATGCTCCAGCCCACTGAGGGGATGAGTCTCCAGAGTTTGTGGTCGTGGGCGAGGCTCTGGGGTTTGCGGCAATGGGGCAGGCGCCGGATGTTGCGGCCGTGGGGTATGCTTGCGCCTCTCCTGGCATTTCTCAGGTAGCATGATTGGTTGATCGTCTACCATGGTATCTTCATCGACAGCCGATGTATTGACCATCTCTCCCTGGTCAATCGTCCGAGGTTCTTTGCCATCATTCTCATTCTTATCCTCCTCCTCATCCTTGTCCTCCTCCTCATCATCATCCTCCTCCTCTTCATCATCCTCCTCTTCATCGTCACCATCCCTTTCCATATCCACATAGCCGTCTAAATGAACACCGTCCGGTGCGTCCACATCATCCTCCATGCGGATATCCACATCAGGATCATGTTCTGAGTGATATTTGCCATCCGACTCGGTAGAGTCGGTAACATCACCTGAGGAAATTGACACGGCAGGTGATGCTTCCAGGTCTAAATATACCCGCTCTAGTTAGCCCTCCATGTCCAAGTCTGCCTCATACATTTCCTTCTGCAACTGCAAAGCAATGGCACGAGAGATATCATCTCCCCCTGTGGTTTGTTCAACAATACCTTTCCCTTCACCGTTTCCCTTCCCCTTCCCTTCCCATTTCCCCATCTCTTTCCCCTTTCCATCCTTTGTTACCTTCTCTTTCCCGGTCCCTTTCTCACCGCCCTGTGTGTCCTCCTCACCCTCGCTGTTGTCATTGTCAATGTTATCGTTAGGATGGCTCGTTCCACCACTCAGCGCTCTGGGATCCGCCCAGTTCTCATCATGATCATCCTCATCCATTATCTGATCGCAATACATTGGTCTAACGGCCAGGAAGTCACCTGGCTTGTACAGTTGGCAGTTTGGTGGCTCAATCTTTGCCCTGGGACCATCGCTACCGTACCAAGAGAAACGCCTACTGGTGCGTGTAACCTGCCCCGAGCTGGTTTTCCGGGGATTGGAGCGATCGACTTGATCCCCGAGGGCATGGGGGTTGTCCCACCTCCAATTGTTCATTTGGTCGTGCATTCTGTCATACATTTGCCCCATATATGAGCGGAAGACTGCCCACCACTCCCGAACAGGTGAACTCCTACTCCTGCGGTGCGGCCACATCAGCTGGAATTGTGAAATGTGGCGAGTCGTGACTGGATTAAGAAAGATTATATCATTGAAGAGGTCCCATGCCCTCTCATCCTTGACGCCGCAAACATTGTATATCACTATGAGTCCACGGATGTGATCTGAGATGAATCCCTTTATACAGTCCCAATCCAATGACAGGCGTCGATTTATACCCAATGTCGCCATTTTTACCCTCGCAGTTTCCTTCCCCTTTCCTGTGCTGCTGCCCTTAGGTGCCATCGCTGTGAGTTGAAAATGAATCTACATCCAAGGCTTTAGTATTATGATACAATGGCATGTAGTGGAAGCAAGCCCAGAGGGAAAATACAAAGTTGTGTAGGTTATTGGGTGTGTTGTGGAATGAGAGGTGTTGTTGTGTGTAAGTCACATGATGTCGAGGGAGTGGAGGATGCTGGCGGTGTGTTAAATACGGGAGGAAAAGAGAATGGAGGTTTAGGTGGGAAGAAGGGATATATATACTCGAGTTAGTGTGATTTGATTCATATCCTGCGTTTTGTTGGTCAATGAACACAAAACGGCCCAGCCTTCATCTTGCGCAACCGCCAGGCACTTCATGAATGACAAGCCTCGAGACAAGATTGAGTACTCGCGGTGAGGACAGTATGCGACGCCGGGCGTTGCTTTGGCATCTCATACCACTTTTACCGCTCAGACCTCGTGCATCTCGGAGCAAACTGAGTTGTTCTGAAGTTGTCCCAACTGTGCAACCATCCAACACGGCTACCAATGCCTAGCAGTGGAACAAGCAGATGCAACTGATGTCATAGGATACAGAATACATCATTTTTTGCATTGCGATGCTATTAGCTCTGCCAAAGGATGATTTCCACCCAGAAGCCGAAGATGTACACAATCGATGGTTCGAAGTATTGGGCCAAGAACGAGTGCAATACTATCATACTCGCCCCAAGAAGGCGTAATCACCCTTCAAGCGGTGCAAATACCCCTTCAGACGTTGGTGTAACAGTGAATATCAATGCTGAGTTTAATCTGATGGCAGTGAACCCCATAATTGAATGCTTTTCAAGGGATCTTGTCACCAAGTATTGTCACAGTTTAGAGTCTCGTCTGGTCAACACTGCGCCTCCCATTTTTGTCAAAACCCTCCCTGGTCGCTCAAATAGGAGTCTACCTCGCCTGCCATTGCATATGCATGCACAGATAATAATTCCTACATTCGAAATGTCGAACATCTATATCGGACTATGTCTTCCCAAAGCCCACACCCTGACACGACTCCGGTCGTACGAAAAGTTCAAACTCTTGCTAATCGTCAGAATCAACAAAACTGTGGGCCGTTGAGGAATTGTCAACTTCCGCCTGCTAAGAGACGCATTTCCGTACAGGCTGGCAGGAGGGATTCCTCTCAAGGAGGGAGTTCCGTAGCCTCTACAATCCAAGGTCAGAACTCCACCCGCTCATCTTCACTGGACAATTCTCGCGTTGCAGATATCACTCAACGCGTGGGTTCCACCCCATCCACTTCACAGGGACGGTCAATAAATACTCCACCCACCGCGCCAGGTACAGGCAGTCGTAGCACACCTGCACCCGGATGAACCTCAGGGCATTGCATTGTATCCAGCCCCGAATCCGGCATTGCTATCACTCCCACTCCTCTCAGCGGTCTTGAAACACTGCCTACCCTCATCCCTAATCCAGAAGCCAGCGCGATCATTACGTATCCACTCCGAACGCGAGCTACCGAAAAGATTCCGAGACAGAGGCAGTGCCAATTGCAATCGCAGGCGGTGTCTACCCCTCGATCAATGGTCTCCGGCAGTCGCAGCATCCATTGATTTGGTCACTCAGACATGACGTGGCTTGTGTTTGCAATGGGAAGACTCCTGGAGCTCTACATGTGGAACAGACGGCCGTTGATGAGTGCAAGCGACTTGGAGACAGTAAGTTATGCAATGCGACGCGTTTCGAAAGTATTAGCTGAAGCCCCACACTGGCAGATAATAGAGATGTACTGGAATACCGCTATGCAGCAAAACAACATTTGGTCCATAGCATTTGAGGCGTGCACAAAGGAGATCTTGAAAGAGGTATGCTGAAGCAACAGCCCACGTTGGATATTACACGCTCAAACCGGTACCAGGTTCGTGCACATGTCGATCAGATTGAATTCCATTTTTTTCAATCAGCAAGGGACAACATAGCAGAGCATTATGATCTCCACCGCTTTGAATCTGCCGCAGAGCGTTTGGAATTCATTGATTCCCCTCTGGCTGACAATAAGTATCTTTTTCCTGTAGCAGAGCGTGTGGAAGGTGGTGTATGGGACCCAAATCCAATGCAGAGAGAGTCGAAAGCTGCTCACGAACGCCCAGCGTCAACTTTACTTCGTGGCAGAATCAATCCCGCGGTGTATCTACATCAAATTTTATCATCAGGCGAATGACAGTTGTAAGTATGCTGGTGGATTTTATAATTGCATGATTAATGACAAGGATGGTCATATATCCTCGCCACTGATCATGTTTACCTGCAACGTATTGCGCCATGCTCTCCTGGAATGACAAAAGAACATAGGTGTTCATCCGAAAGCTTCCAAGTCCAAGCTGAAAGTGGACAGACCTGATCACTCCAACTACGTCAATTACAAGAATGACGGTGGTAAGAACGCATCCTACTGCGCTTCAACGGGTTGCAAGTTGTTAATCTCACCTGGCGTTGCAGACACGCATACATCCTTGATGAATAACTGGATAAACAGCTACAGCATAACTGCAGCCCTTGCGAAGAGTGTATCACACATGTTGTTCTGATGGTGCGTATACGTCACCACAAAGTCAAGGAGGTACGTATGTAATGCGACCTGTCGCCTGGGCGACAAGTAGCGTGTAATTGTCCACCACAGGGTAGACGTTCCGTCAGCGCAGTCCGAGCAGTCCGGAATGGCCGTGTGTTTCTGACGGATTCTAGGGTCATTGCTGATGCAGGAAGAGGAGAAAACTGCGGCACCTTAAGTGGAGAAGATCCCCTCGAGAGTTCATTTTCATCTCTCACTTGTGAGTACTGGAGTACCAGAATGGATGGTTCATCTCAGTCTGGTTTGGGCTACATGGCTGGTTCATTGACTGTAAGTGGCAGAACTTACAATCCCAGTGATCAGAAAATCAGAGTATCCACCCCAGTATCAAATTTCCGTTGATCATACAATTGTCTGGAATCATCAACCCGATTCTCGATGTTTTTCAAAACTAATGAATAACATAGTAGCCACCATCGTTGAACCATGCATGCTTCTGAAGCACATTGTAATGTCAATTTTTCCACTGGGGTTTTCAGTTTTGCTAGCTCTTACTCAGTCCACTACTGATCAACTATGGGTTCTTGATCTGATCAAGTGTTTTCCAATATACCAGTTCCAATTCTGACCACCTTCAGATTGACTAACATTTCAATGTCAGCATGATGCAATGCACAGCATCCTTTTCAGCTGCATTGTCCTCAGACTGGATGGCATGCATCATATACTCCAGAGTGGAATACAGTGCCATGGCACCATGTTGATCCAGCTCAGTATTACCTTCAGGGTGTTGAGGTGAATTATACAACAGCCACATAGTCTGGTAACACCAATTACAGCGTGAATGGAATCCCAGCATTGATTTAACTTGAAGATTCAATCCAATTGTTGCTAGCATTGAAATTGGCTAGCACATACAATAGTTCGTCTTGAACCAATCAGACCAAGTGAAAATCCCAAAACTCCATCAACAATGTAGGAGTTGGCCATTTCTGGATGGTTTTGCTGTGGACAATAAGGTATTATATGAAACAAGTTTGATTTGCCATTTGGTTTCAGGCTTATCGATACTAGTGTTCAGATTCTCATTGGTAAAATTCACATTTTCCAATTCCAACATGTTCTCCAGTGTGAAATCAGTCCCATAGGTCATCACAATTATGTCACTTCTGAATCCCTCCATCCTGCTGGGCAGAGTGACCACCAAGATTGGATTACTGACTGAAGTAGGCACTGAATACCCCGGTTGTGGAGATGTCCAAATCTCAAAAGGCAGCAGGGCACCACATTCAGTCTCTGTAGCAGATACCAATCTCATTCTTCATTGATAATCCCATGATAGTAAAGCTGAGCTGTATTCAACTATTAGTTAAGGGTATTCCACTCACTTCAAAGTGGAAACCCTACAACACCTTTTGCAGTCAGCACTTGATATATTAAAGCTGCTTGCACAAAGGTAAATATCTCACCAAGACCCGATTAATTTGCCACTTGTGCTTCTGGCATATTGAAATCCCAAACCCATCTCCTTGCAATCAACCATATTGCTCCAACCTTGTGTGCCAGCAACCTGGTTACAGAAAGGCCTGGAATGGGATACTTATTACCAGGGTCTCAGTCAGCTTTCGATTGGCAAATCAGAAAAACACTCAGCAGGCTGAATGTCCCATCCACACTCTTATGTTCAAAATCCTTATTGAATGTATTGGGGACAGTATTCAATACAGACCTGCTATCATCTCAATAGGGAACCTTCTCACAATCCTCCACTTACTCCTGAAGCCCCCAGGCACTGTGGTTCATTTTCTTTCTATCCTCAATAACCTCGCTCAGTTGTTCCAAGGTAAGCCTTGCAGAAGGGCTTATGCTCTGGTGCTTCTGATATTCATCCCAATGTTAGGTATTTCACAGACAAGCAATCATTGGTACATATATATATATGTGTGCAATATAATCATTCTATTCTTTCAATCAGAACTTGTATTAATAAATCTTCCATTCTCTATTCTGCACTCCCCATCTCCATGCAATATTCCATTGTACTCAAACCTCTCCTAAGTCTATGTGGAATAATTGGCAGTTGGGCATATCTAGCCTCAATATGGCAAGTGGGGATGACCTAGGCCAGGTTAATTACATGCTCAGCACTCTTCTTGCCTGTAGCAATTCTCAGTTCTAATAAGACAATGTCAAATGATATCCCAGTTCCAACTTGTAAGTATTTGAAAGGCTACAGTTGTATGAAATCTGCCAATATATGGGTATGCCCTACTGTGTAAGATTTCATATACTCTTGATCCAATTCTTTCTACTCCAAGGTGGTGGTGGGTGTTGCATTAGGACTGTATGGTTCATTTGAATGTCAATTGCTTCGGTAGAAATCAATCAGCTGCTCTCGGTGCCACACATCTGTGTAGAAGGCTTCGAGGAGTTTGCAGAATATCTGATTGTTGTTGCTGGTTGACACCAAGCAAATCATGACAATAAATATTTCATTAGGCAACTCTGGGAGGTTTCTTTTTACCATTGTGCCTGCATGCTTCCCCAAATCCCTCACCAGTCCCATGTTGCCTTGCCATATCTTCTTCCTTGCCTTCCAAACATCACCTGCATATTTCCATTAAAACAACTTTATCCACTATTGTGAAATCCATTAAGTATTATCAATATTTTCCAATTGCATCCATAATTCAAATGTAGGCAATACATCCACAATGGCCATCACCCTCTACATGGGTCCATCTTGAAGCTTATTCAATCAGTTCTGCATCTGGACAGTTTCCAGATGCATTTCCTTCAGAAACACAACCACCAATACTTTTGTCCCCTTGCTGAAGGTTCAACTGTTGGGCTGCCACATCATGTTCACAAATTCCTTTATAGAGAATTTCGTTTACTTCAGGCTGATTGGTGCTACTCCTTTAGCACCACCGAAGTCCAATGAGTCGTCACTTTCATTATCAAATTCAGATTGATTGTAGAAATGCTGCGGTTATGGGGGCTAGTTTGCAAACCCTGTGACATCCGTTTTGAATTTATCTGCAGCTGGCTGGAATTGTTCTGTCGTCATGCCATGGGGGGTCTCCCAACTATCCTGATAAGTAGTCCTGCTGGAGAAGTGCTGTAAAATGTTGGCTAAATGACTGGATGATTTCCCAGCAGTACTGGGAGCACTTGAGGTACACCAGGAGGTGCCATGCCTTGTCCTGAGAACTGGGGAGTGGGAATGTTTTGAGATCTGCCATACCTGCCATGGTGTTGTTCATATCCTTGCCATGAATGCCTATCACTTGGGAATCTTTCACTTGCACTTATACTTCATTGTGGACATAATGTGGTGTTGAATGGTGAATGGCACTAACAGTGCGAAGCACCAGGAAATTGCTGCTGTGAATGATTGTAACCATACACAGGTGGCCGATCACATTGATAGGTGTGTTTTCGAACTGGTCTGCATTTGTTATTAGCATTTGGAAAGCTATTTTCCAAAGATTCCAAATTGTCATCAGGGCATGTTTGTGAACCAAACATGCCACCTGATAAAGCTATAATCGCTGACTTCAGTGGAGATCTACTTGTCCACACACTTTGTACATACAATGGTGGTATACTAATACAAAGTAAATTGTAATTTAAAATCAATTGGAGTATGGTTGAGTATATTGCAGGGAGCAGTGACCTTTGACAGAATGAAGGCCTCATATATCCATTTGGGATGTTACAAATTTTGGTGTTTCACAATACCTTTGATCCATGAAACCCAGTTGAGAAAAAGAATCCTTAATCATGTCCAGTCTGCCTTTCTTTGTGTCCTGCTCACATTGGTGTACTAGGCTCTTAGATACATGTGTACCTTCATACAGATCATGACGGTTATAGTCATAGACAGGATATCATATGATATCCCCATGAATACAATTACAACCATATATACAGTTTTATGTTAAACACAATCAGGGATATTACAGATATGAATTTAGTGTATGACCAACATCTTCATTCATTTGGAGGGCTGTGAGTCAAGCTGCAACAGTGATTGCTTCCAATTGAGCTCTTTGTCTACATTTCTTTGTTCTTCTTATGATCCACCCTCCTGTTACTAATTGCCACAGAAGCATAGATCCTACAAGCCTAGTAGCTCTTGATGATCATCGACCAGGCAAACCGCAATCTCAGAAACTCACACATTCATTTGATCAGGTCAATCTACGTTCATTCTGACCTGCTCCGACACAAGAGCTCTGGCATTGTTCAAAATGGCACAATGACATTGTCTAAGGCCAATTGTGGTGATTGTAGCACTACCTGATCGACAGTATATAAAGTAGATTGCAGTGATAATAAACAAAACCTCCTCATCTCTGCCAATGATATTCATCAGATGACGTCCATGATCATTGTACAGGATATAATATATATATTCTAGTTCACAAAGAAAATCGACTGTTGGGTGACTTTATACCACCTCTACTTTGCATGTTGCAGAGTATGATATGGCTGTGAAAGTGATACTCTTACCTGACTTAGCTTCATTTCAAGAAAATATCTCTGATGATCAGAATTGCCCCTGGAAGCATCATTATAACCAGTCTGGATATTTATGAACTGATCATTTCTTGAATATGGTCAACACTTACTGGCAGCTTATGAGGTTCTTTATCTGCAAACAGAGATAATTCGAAGAGAACTGACTGTAGGCTCACTATCAACAATCTCATCCAGTTTTGATGAATCAAGAACTGTTCTCCAATGAGATTATACCACCTGCAGACTGGGACTGGCATGAGCCATCATGGTTTGACTTTAGTAGGTACACCTAAATGGTGATCAACATGTTATTAAACTAATGATCTATATGTAGACAATGTACCAGGTGCACCATCTCCTGCAGATACTCCCAACGAAGAAACCAAAGACCCCCAGCTGCCAGAACGGACACATACCACTGATCGAACAAAGACAAAGTATTACAAGGTGGTTGTTGGAGTGGAAATTGCAGAAGCTAAAAGCAACTGCATTATGCAACAACCATTGCTAGTACTCAGAACTATGCAATCCATGGCATCAATTTCGGTCCACATATGACTTTGAACAGGCTTAATCATGTGAAATGGGAACTACAATGTAACTACATCAATATCTGAGAGATGGACTGGACAATTTTAAAATTCATTCATTCTTTCATCTGATGCCTTGCAGATGTTCCTCTCAAAAGTCCATGTCTCACTCACTCATGGTTATCCAGTTGATGTTGTTCAGATATCTTCTCCGCAGTATACTACAGGGATAGTTTCAAATGTATTCAGTTTCTAGTAGCAGATTGCCAATTCAAGGCACGCCATGGTTTTAAACCAGTGTACTCTACTGACTCATCGAGTTGTCAAGGTTACAGTGCGATGAACAAAGGTGAGTGGAGGTGGGATACAGAGCATCAGTTTCCTGCTGGGGCAATGTTTGCACCAGTCCTTTGTTCATCTAACAAGACTGAGCTAATCAATTCTTCTGGCAAGCAGCATGGCTGGCCACTGGATCTCACAATTGGTGATATTCTGAGAGTTAGCTGCTGGATATGTATAACGCCTGGCTGCATTCTTGCTGGGTTGATCACATGTTGCCCAAATAGTGTCCGAAACAGTAGCAAAGTATGGTATAATGTGATTGGCAATGTGCTGCCAGTACTCAGGAATCTAGACCTAACTTGTCAAAGCTTGGAATGGGACTGTGCTAATCAATTCCAGAGACAATATTACCATCTGTTGGCTACCTGGCTTGGGGATTATCCAGAACTAGTCAAAGTTACTAAAGTCTCATATTGTTCATACGCAATGACAGAAATGACTACAGGTGTACTAACAGGACATTCAACTATGATACCTTATGATTATTGAAGAGAGCGGCAGGTTTACTCTGAGCTTCTGGATAACCCTAACATTGATGCACTGAACACTGTTGGTGTTTACCCAATCTGCAACCAGTTCTGGCAACACCCTGAATTTAATCTATATTAGCATTGGCAGCGTACAGAATTGCTTCCGCTGTCTCTGTGATTACTTCAGAAATTATTCAACTGGCTAAATAATTCCTGAGTACTTGAAATGTCAAGGATCAATTTCACAATTGATTCAAATAAGTACCTCAATATCCGGCCTGGGAGCCCTTGCCACCAATGTTTGATTAAGCACATATCGGCTACCGGCAAGGAAACAACATATATTGAGTATTCAGAACACTTGCTGTAATATTTGTTCCAATTGCAGTCTGCCCCATGGATAAAGGGAAAACTGCAGCAGACGAAGCCTCCAATAAAATGGTAATGGGAGTAGTTGGCTCACTATGTGAATTCTCTCTGCTTGTTGCCAACAAAATCTCTCTGATCTATCCCTGAAAGCTAATGATTATACACTAAGGCAATTTTAACAGATGACAGGTATTGTTGAGAATAGAAGATATTGATGTCTGCAAACGCCAAAGTGGATGAACAGTTGGTAACAGAATCCCATCAGTTAAGAGACCAAATAATTCGTAATATTCATACTGCAGTGGAGGATCATATATGCGGAGCTGCACAGTTCACTGTAACAAAATGTGGGTAATTTCAAGTGTGTCTTATTAGAGTCTGCCACACTGCAAACAAATAGACAAATACTAATCGACAAATGTCAAATAAACAATTGCACCACCAAATTCATTAGTTGATACAAGTTAAAGGCCAACTTGTTCTTGAACTATTTGAACATCATAATCAACATTAATTGCAGAAAGTCAGTATTCAAATCACTGGTCCCTGAAGTATATTAGCCAAAAACTTTATGCAAATCAAAGCGGTGGCTGAAGACCAGGTTGATCAGATGGCAAACATGACCTCAGGCAAACATATAGAATTTGATTTCTGTCTATATGATGCCGAGATACAAGCGACTGCCTGGAGTATCCCGAATAATGACAGTGTCACAGGCTGTTTGCAGTATGAGATTCAAGGCATCACCTCAAATGTGCAAAAGCTGTTGAACAAGAAATTGACCATCTGATTGATTGAGTTTGAAGCTTTGCAAGAAGACATTGGCATCCAGATGGTTCAGAAAGCTATTGAATACCACATAATGGTTTTCCCATATTCAATGATGATTCTTGGCAGCCTCATATCAGAGCCAATCTGACAAATGGGTTTTAGTGTCAAGTTAAACACAAGTATTTATGAATACATACAAATTGGCAAAGTGAATGAGGTATATCAAGCTACAAACAATGACATTTATAATAGACAGACACTGAAGCATAATAACTGGAGTACAAGTCTTGAATATGCGGAGAAGCCACTGTTGAATGTTGCTCATCAAGGCTGGTACAAGATTGACTATGCCAAAGTTTCCAACCTACTGTCCACTACTGATACATGGCAAAATCCACGGAGAGCACATCTTTAATATCTTCATCATTATGAGGAAGAGCCTTTTTCCACCTTGGATCGTATCAGGTACAATACTTCCGAGAAATCCATGTCTGCCAAGTGTGCAGAAGTATCAAATTAACATCTCTCAGAGATGTATCAGTTGATTTCAGAATCCCCAATGTTGGACAGCTATTCTCAACATACATTGAAGAGGACTAGGGATATGAGGTTAGTAGATTGGTGTTCAGATATGATTAGAATGTACTGCAGGGCAGAACACTTATTAGACTTCAGAACAGGTTATTGTATTACCATCAACCATTTTGCTGCCCTGTATTTGTTGATTATCTGCCACCTGATTGTGAGGTAGAATATACCAATGCCAACAAAGTGATCATACCCAGATGTTATGACATCTGAGTGCAAAGTATGGACAGTAAAGAGGATGATCCCAATATTACTGACCAAGGACAAGTTCCTTCATTTCTGGTATTATACTTTGCTTGGACTCCACTGATTGCGATCCTCCAATTTGAAGATCACCCACCAGCCAGAACAATATTATTGATGCATACTGAGAGGTATAAACACCCTCAAAAATAGGTATAACATTCTCAACCTCAAAAATATGAGGTTGTGATCCCAACAAAGTACAAACAACTCCACAGATGAGCTGATTGTGGGGACAGTTTCATCTGGGTTGTGATACCGACTAATAAGATGCATCATGTGCCTGTCAGAGCAATAGTTACATGAGCAGAGTTGGTACCATATAATGTTGCATTAGCAAAAAGTCGATAACTGTATATGGGGTGTAATTAATCCTGTTGATTTCGATACTTGCTGCACTGTACATTATTTTCAATCAAGGTATACAGTAGTATGACTTAGGTAGTTTCTCACAATTTATTATTTGAAATAGACATTATAAAAACGATTCAAACAGGCGATGGTTTCAGGTTTGAGGTACACCAGAGCACTTTTCGGGATGCAGCCAACACTTTCAAATGCTTCAATATTTCAACAATCGAATGGCTCAATTGGGTTGCATTCTGAAAACAATAACACATGCATCAGGATGTTCCTGTATTTGGTTCCACAACTGCAGAAGCATTGAGTAGCACCTGAAAGTAGTCTCAGAGCACCTGAGAGTACTATGCTTTGCATCTAGACTGTCTGGGAGCATTTGGGAGTACCTGGCAGCATCAGTAAGACTGTTTAGAGTTGCTGAGTTGTTAAGTTATGACTTCCAAACTGTTTGACGTAGTGCAGATGTAGGATATTTTATCACACTGTACTGTTTAACACAGACATTGTAATAATCACCCATGGTGAGTATGGCTGCAGGTTCATGGTGCACCGGAATAGCCTTCGGAACATGGTCTATAGTCGCAATAGCTCTGATATCTGCACAACCTAACAGATTCATTTTGCTACATTTTGAAGACCATTATACACTCTTCACAGTATTCATGTATTCTGTTCACGACTTCCTATGCATTGAGGTGTATCCCCAAGTCGTCTCTAAGCACCTGTGAGCACATAAGGATATATTCAACCTATCTGGAAGCATCAGAGAGCACCTGGAAGCATTGGGGTGGCAGTTCAAAGTGGCTTAGTTTTTCTGTTATGACTTCCGAATTATTTCACATTTTGCTAATACATCACCTGACAATGAAATATTGAGTGATCCCTCTCCACCTGTCCATGGCATTGCGATCAGTGAATGCTGAGCATGCCAATACACCATGTAACACAATCTGCCATGCCTGGTCAGTTTCTCATTTCCCATCCCTCGATGTATCATGTTGTACTCAATTTTCTACATTTCTACAGTTATATATGATCCAATAAATACGGCGCCAGCTTCTGCACCACCTCCCTCTCAATTGACTGCCATCCAATTGAACTTCTCCAAGTACTCCTCCCATTTCACTGCAATATTACCTTCAAGCTGATCCCCAAACTCATATGAAAACAACCTCCAAGTGCATCTCTAAGTTCACCCAAATGTGGCTACCAAGGTTGCACAATTATAGCCTTTCGATGAATCTCCAAGCTTGCCCAATCACTGCCTTCAAGGGCATCGCTGAGCTCACTACATCACAGCCTGCAAGTGCATCTTTAGACTAGCTTGATTATAGCCTGCATAAATATCTACAAACTAGTGCAGTCAATACCTCTATCTATCTCTTGATTCTTACTTAATTATGGCCTTCAAGTTTACAATTTCACAACATCCAAGTGCATTTCTAAGTTTATTCACTTAGTATCTCCAGGTACTCCTCCAATTGCACTTGAGTACTGTCTCTAGCCAGAGCAATTATATTTATATAAACAAATTGACTTGAATAGATAATCCATACCATATTATAATATAGCAAATCTTCTGATCATTGCAAAGTACAAATGGCTAACTCGGACAAATATAATCATCAAAATAGATTGTGATTATGGGACATAGAACCATAAAAACCACTGCTGTGAGAATCTTGCTCCAGGTATAAGAACTCCTGGACCAGCACAGAGATCTAAGCTCCTTCCACATTTTGCTGCAAATCTGTGCAGAGGGCTCAGCTGTGTCATGATTTGACTATCATGTTAGTCAAATTTTGTAGTATCTTAATGGCACCTCCACATCTACTGGTACTTTAAAAACACCTGATGTGCTCTTGCAGTATCCGAAAGCACTTTCTATAGCTCCACGGGGGCCTAGAATCATGTGAACTCTCTTAGAAGAAACTGCAAAGATATTCAGAGTGTTCCAGAGGTATGCATGGAAATTTCAGACTCTGGTTGATTTTGTGGATGTTGTCAACTGATGGTACCGATATGCACCAGACAGATAGATGGAAGCTGGACATGAGAGGAGATTGTAGAAATCATCATATGGAACTGGAACTGAAGAGAATATGGAATGCTGGTCAATTTATCATACCTAATATGGCATAGAGGACACCCTAGCTGGCAGTTGCACACATTGATAACAGGTATTGTAAACGTAATTGGGCATGTTATTCTCTTTCTTTCGCATTTTGTTGTACTTCCTGTATTCTCCTCCTCACTGTTTTCTCATTTCTCTTTCTTGTTCCCAACTTTAACATCACCAATAATGACTATGTCATATTATCCCTTTCTATTTCCCAATACCATGATCATGAGTTAACCCTGGGTACAGCATCTACTCAAAATCAATTGTCTTCCGGCCAGTCTCCCGTCAATGTCACAATCACAAGCAAACCCCTTAAATAGAACTTTGGCTCCTCATATGCCTCCCTACATATTGATCAAATGCCCTCAGCCAGCTTTCATAGCTCTGAAAGGTAAAGGTAACTCTTGTCACAATTCCGCAACTGTGTGTTATAAATTGATAGTGTCTTAGCTTATATTATAACTGGCTCTGGATTAACCACCTCCAGATTGATCACCTTCATGTTTATCTTCATACTTGCTTAATCACCATATCCCAGTCTATCTCCTAACTCAGTCAAATTTTTGTTTGAATTGAATCTCCAACTTCTATTGATCACTACCTCCAAGTTTGCACAATCATAACCTGTTAGTGCATCTGCAATCTTACTTAATCACAATCTCCAAGTATATTATTAACTTTACATAATCTCGGCCTCCAAGTGAATATCCAAACTTGCTTAATCGCTGCCTTCCATAGCAATTTTAAGTCCAATCAATCGCTCGCTCCAAGTGCATCTCCACACTTGCTAGATTATTATTCCAAGTACACCTTTCTGTTCTCATTCTATTAGGCTCCAAGTGTATTTCAAAGTCGACTTGATAACCTTCTACATGCATTCCCCCTATTATTCAAATACACCACCTGTAGCCACTTTCCATAGCCCTTATGAAGATTGATTGACTGATTAGTATATTGATACATTGTTATGTCGATATATGGTTACATCAAAGAGAATATCAACAACATTTATAAGTCTTGCAATCATTCAATAATATGTAGTTATAATAATTGGCAGAAGCACCAGCAACATTCCCATTGAATATCGTATATGCTCCAGCTGCTCTATTGCAATTCATCATATTTCCAAACTTGTTACCTGCATTTGAAGGTGCTCCCAAGTTTGTCACCTGTATTCCAAAGTGCTCTGAAGCTTGTTGTCTACATTTTAAAATACTTTCCAAATTGTCAACAGTTCTTCTGTATTCTCATAAATAAGTCTCCAGTTTCCTGAATTGCACCTGAATTCCAATTCAGTGGTCCAGTCATCTCCAACATTTGAATATTGTTCTTTTCTGGTCTGACAACTTTCTCATACTCCCAGAAGCTTCTTGTCACAAAATTACATTCTGCTGATGTATATGCTCTGGGTGGCCAATAAGCATCAATTGGTAGAGCATTTGAAATAATACAGAGATGTTAATATGCCCAGGTAGAGTAGACATAAGTGATTAGATACAATCAGCAGTATACTTGCATATTTATAGGAAGATAAATATGCCAATACAGGCTGAATGCTAACAATACAGTGCAATTATATAGCTACTTGTAGTTAAGCCTCAAAGTATATTGAGTGAATAAGATAGGTTATAAGTAATCAAGTGAAATTTAAACTGTATATAAGAGTATATGTGACTTTCTAATAGTTTATATATAGTCAATCAGACTGATAGTGTAAACTTGGATACAAATACAATTGTACTTTATAATATAATTGGAAGTATAAAGGGAAGTATACTTGGAATGGAGAAATAATATATATTTGAAAGGGAAAAGGCAAAGGTATTGAAAGCAATATCCAATGCAAAAATTTGCTTCTCCACTATCATAATCTTGTCAATCTGTAGGTTTACAAAACATGTTTGTTTTAACTAATATTATTATATAGATTATTATCCAAATAATGACTTCTCTTTCAGTTCTGTACTGTGCATAGTTAGTATTCCTCATATATCCAAATTTATATTAATTACAAGATAGTAAATTTTATATATTGGTAATGAACTCAGAAACCATGGTGCAAAATAAGAGATACAGCTGTCCACATAAAAATTTGCTGAATATATCTTGACATTTGTAAAGTTACAAGAGGTAAGATCACCTGAAATTGATTTACTGGAGGTAGATTCAAATGAAATTTGTCTATCTGCTTTGGATGGAAGGATTTCTTTGTGCCAAATCTAGCCAGATTAGTTAACTATATTAGTTCCTAACAGTCAATATCACTGCATGAGCAGCTGCGAAACATCAATATTTCTACACTAGGTTATTTACCTGCACACAAATTTGAATTGTATAGAAGTCATTTGTTCCTGTCTGCCTGGTGAGTGAAGAGTGAAACTGCTTGCACAACACCATATCCCACACCACAATATCTTCTTGCCCCCTGGTGCTTGAGATTGGTGCATTGCGGACTTCTTTCCGCTCAAGGCATCTCCGTGTACTCGCCAATACTCTAGAGGTCCCGTACAAATAAGATACTTACCTAAGTTAATTGTGAAATTACAGTCATTTGTACTCATCCGACTGGTCCACTGATATCCGGTGGCTTCTGTATATGAGGTGAAGACTTTTGCTGTTCGCAAGTTGATTCCGGTTTGTGATTGACGTCATGAGCTTGGCACAAGAGAGGGGACATTGACGTCATTCAATACAGACAACCTACACGCCTTTCACTTACCTACATTTTATGAGTGAGCATTGCTGCTGCTTAACTGCGACTCCTTCGTTTTCATCTACTAACATTGAACAAACTAACCAACAAACATTTCCAAAAGAATCTTCCAAACAATCCGCAACTATGGGTGCTGTCGTCTCTTGCGTATGTTTTTGTTTGTCAGTATTCCTTGATGTGAGTCTCTAATAAACCAAATAGATTAAGTCTGTCTTCCGCGCGATCGGCAGCGCGCTCACTGCAGTTGTCAATGGTATCGCCGGAATTCTCATGGCCATTATCAGGGGTTCGTCCGATCTCACTTTTCTCTCCAGGACACCGTATTGATAGAACATTCTAGGTGTTGCCAACGTCTTTAACATCATCATCTCTTGCCTGACCTGCGGTAGGGCAGGCTCTAGACGTCAGAGGATGAGGACTTCCGCCTATCGAACCACACGTGTCGTATAAGGTGCATATACCAATCACCGCTGTCGGTGTCATGTCGCTACTTAACGAATTAATCAATGAGGGACGGAAAGGTTTCCTTCTCTTTATGATTTTGTTACGACTCTGCTTTTCTGTTTCCGGTATCATTTGTCTCTTACAAAAAGGGGGAGTTTATGGGGGTTACGTCTTTCTTCTGCACAAGGTTGTCGTACTCTGTTGTAGAGGTGTGAGGGCTATGCAATATACCATCAACGCTCCTGTTTCATCACAATATACCGGATATCTGCTAAGATATTTGTTCCTTCGAACTCTTTGCTGCATTAGTTCTCTACTTTGAAACATTAACTGGACAACGACGCTTGGACATCTATTGTATTGCCTTCACATTCAACTGGCCAGCCGGTGTGTCTCACCAAGCATCAAGTTAGTTGATTACGGTAGTCATTGTCCAGCACTCGGTAATAATCAGTCATAAAATGCGTTAGGGAGCTTTCAATTAGCAAAGCCAAATGTGCGAACCCTATGGCAGGCAAAAATGGTCAAAGTTCAAAAGCGTGCGTTATGTCCTGAGCCACCCGAACATAATACACAAAAGACAATGTAAATATAAGTGCAGTTCTTTTAAATAAGCATATGCGTTCATATTTAGATATATGTATAAATATGATTGCATATCTCAAATTGGACTTACACACACCGTAATAGATAATCCTTTGGTGTGTTCGTGTCAAATAGTTGGATATTAAGTGATCACTAAAATCTGCAGCTACACATTCAATCACTTGCATATAGAATTGACCTAGATGATATGATATGGAAGTTGGGGAGAACCATGTACGTGTAGTATTCTACGGCAGAGAAATAAGAGAAGGAGAAATATTCGAGATATATACAGGAAGTATCGGCCCCTGCAGCAGTACTGTGTATCAGACCTGTAACATCATGTACAACAGTAACACAAGATGGTATTATTAGGATCTGCAGTTACAAATTTGATTACTTGCTTGCAGAATCAATCTAGAAGGCAAAATACAACTGGGAAGAATAAATCTTTAGTCAAGATTCTGTACCTATCAAATAGAAATGTAGTATTATAACACTCAGAAAATATCAGCATGTGGAAGCTGTAACCGAATATCAATACATAGATATCGCCGCTTAGTATTGCATATGGACAATCACGTATAAATTTATATTCTAATTCATATATACATCCTGTTGCAAGCATATGTAACATCTTACTTACAGAATTCAATGAGGTTGTTTCATGCTCAACTACTATAATATCCAATCTCCTTAAGACATTTGCAAGTGGTTATAGTCTGTATTAAAGTGTATAGGCTTTTACTAATTAGTACTGTACATTTGTATTTGAATATTTGACAAACTGCATGTCAATTTGAGTAAATAATATTGGTATAGAGTTAGAGCAAGAGTTTCTACCATTCCATTTGGTTATTACTCTATTAGGAAAGGATATCTAGATTTGAATGCAAATCAGAATCAGAATATTGATGAATAATGTAAATTTTATCAAATTGAATCTTTCTTCCCTAGTATATACAGAGGGAGTTACCACACCTCTGTAAGTATTCGTATAGAAATCTAGATTATATTATGCTCAGTACATGGAATGAATCTGATATGATCAGATAGAGTAGGGATTTTGAACAGTCGATGTATATATACCTGAAGTAATATACCGAAATAGATATCTAGTTATTTTGAGTTCCAGAAGTATCAGATCAATTGAAGGATCTCTGAGGAGTGTTTTCTGTATATCTAAAAAGCTGATTTCCAAATCTCAAATTCTATTACAAATTCTTCTAAGCTCATTTAGATCCAGAGAGTATATTTTACAGCAGTAAAACATGTGTACAATAAATGAGAATTATAAATAGAATGTGAGAGTATTAATTGTATACAATATCTCCGGCCACTACCCACTACTGTATTTATTACAGTGTGGAATAATTCCATACCCTCCATGTATGGCTTCATCCACCTGCAGTTGTTTTCATGTGATTAGACTGAACCATATGGTGAAACTGATCCAGATTGCAATTGTAAAAGAAAGCAAGGTGAAAGTGCCTGTGGATATCTAACTACAAAATATTTCATAGTACCACTGGAGAGGTGAGCTGTTATGGGGTCAAAGTGTACAACAACCTGTATTAAAATTGAGTTTCTTTTTGATGAATTTCACCATATGGGTATTCACTGCAACTGTAATCCTGAATTCATTCTGATCATTGCTAACTTAAGCCAATAACTTTACTGCACCAACTTTGTCTGACTTGTATATTGCTACTTTCAAAATCTATTTTCTTTACTTTGAACTCTTATTTGTATGCAAGTACAAATTTAAACTAGTGGTGTTGATATTTTTACCTGATAGACATATGAATATTGAGTGGAGTAGTGTTTGCAAACCCTCTCTTACAATGTTATTTTCTTGAAATGCGGCAGCCTTTTTCTCCATTCCATTGGCAGCAGAGTGCAATTGAGTATCTCGTTGGAAGCCCTTTTTTGTACCTTATTCACATTATGAATCTGAATTGGTTCTCTATTAAGAAGATTATGACCATCTAAATCTGTTTGCAGAGTTCACTACAAGAAGTTGGGTGGTCAGTTATATATCTGATAATGTATCCCGGCTACAAGTTGATTGATATTTCATGTAGAGTTGTAGATATATGGGATCCATTATAACAAGCTGGGATCCTGGTATATTATAAAGGTATATACCCACATATGGGCTCATGTAAAGGTATATGAGTAGACAGTCACATATGTGGCTGTCCTGATTGTTGAGGTGTGTAAAGAGAGTTAAGTGATGATTATTGCTGAAGAACTAAAATGCATTGTGAGCCCATTATAGAAAGCAAGTGTTACCTGAAACTAGACATGTCACATGCTGCTGTGATGTTGTATTATCCCCCTACCTAGATGCAGGCCCCCTTGGCTGCACAAGCTCATATGAAAGAATGTAGAGAAAGGTATGACAAGGATATGGACAGGACAGAAATAGACATGATAGTAATGGAAAGGACAGGAATGGAATGAACCAGAACAGAAAGAAATGAAAACAATCTAATAACTTTTAAACATATGCAAACGTAGAAATGCATTATTCCCACACCCAATTAGTACCACTCAGGGCATTCTACTAGCAGATCTAGTGCACAGGGAAACTCCACCTCCACCAGACATATTGTTGGAGGTGGTTAAATCCTGTGTCAACATCATCGGTACTGGGTCTAGATCCAAAGAAGTAAAAAAGGAATGAGAAGTGAATAGAAGAGAAAGAAGAAACATCGATAGCGATATGATTCTCCATATCTGCACTTCTGGAATATCCAGTATGCAAACATCAATACTGCACTCATAGTTTGTACCAAATGTAGGTCATTATTATCATTCCACTCCATAATCTTGGTGAGCCTGCAAATAATTCAATAGGTCTTCACTTTTCTGCACCGATGGTGGCTTCTACTCACTGCTCATCATTACCATTGCCATTACCATTGCCATCTGTCAATGCATCCACATATCCAACTTGAAAACATCTCAGTAGCTGGTCATATTCAGGATACATGTTTCTTTGCATGAGCACTCCAGCTATTCAAATTCTCCACAAATTACTGGGGCCCAGCACATCAGTAATAATTATTGCTACGTTAGATGCTGCTTTGATTGTCATAATCCCACTCAGGCAGTATGGATGACATCGGTTTGAATTGTCGACATATATTGTAGCTTCTGCTCCAGATATCACAGCTGTCAGTGATTATTATTCATATTTGCCCTCATCTCAAGTTTATCAGCTTCTCATGAAATTTTCATTTATACTATGTATATTCATATACAACTGAACTGTCTTGAGCCCGCATGCAAACTGTAGTTCGGCAGTCATGATATATCTATAATTGCCTATTCCAGCTGGTGGCTCTTACACAATACTCATTAGTAGTCATGTTAATGCTCCTTTGCTGTCTCCCAATCACGCTTACAAGCATCAAGTATGGTTGTTCGATGTATATTACTGTAAGCCATTGTGTGAAACATATTAGTTGGTGACATCAGCAGATAGTGCTCCCAATTATACTAAGTCCCAGCATACTCTATCAAACCTAGTTATTTTATCATTGGATGGTTGTTGACTTAACTTTCATATAATGTGATTTACAGACTATATCTTGTGATTCCATTTCGTAGATCATTACATAGATTTGGAGATCATTTTCTGTCATGTTTGAAGCATCTTTGGTAGACATAAATCCACTTATTTGGCATTGAGCAAGTGTTTTACACTTCTCTTTATCTTTCCGATGCATTTGCAGTTGCACTGATCCTCCTCCCAGTTGGTGGACTTGCAGGCACACTGGCAGTCTGCCTTACGCTTGGTTCATTTATCATCATCAATTGTTAGTGCACTTGCCTGTAGTGTTAGCAACGGGTCCAAATTCCCTGTTCGGTTCCGGGTCCGGTTCCAACCCGGAACCGGACCGTTGAAACGGGTTTCCACCAAAAACCCGGCATTTCAAATCTACTATTTTGGCTCCAATTAAGTATCTAAGTTCTGATTGTATCGTGACATGATCAGTACATAGATTGTGTAGTTTTAGCCCCTCTTTCCCCTCCCGCTCTCAGATTTGCGATCCGACCAGTATTCGTTGAGTCGCTA
>Ga0307515_10005589_pt1 | contig 25404 bp, 3 predicted proteins | sample 17_EM_MG_FD_194513 | JGI IMG/M metagenome (GOLD analysis project Ga0307515, IMG submission 194513) | Populus trichocarpa ectomycorrhiza microbial communities from riparian zone in the Pacific Northwest, United States - 17_EM | ecosystem: Host-associated > Plants > Roots > Unclassified | place... | reverse complement strand
TTCTGATAGAAAAAAACTTGCGGGCGGTATCTACCTGCAGAACACACGTGACGAACTTTAAAACATTATGCTCTACCAAAGCCCTGCAAAAGCTCTGCACGAAGCTCCCGTACGAAGCTCTGCAAAAGCTCTACCAAAGGCTTTGCAATACCTCTGCCCACCCAGTGTACTAGCCACGCAGTAAATAGAGCACGTAGTGCGCAGGGGGGGTCTAAGGGGGTCTCCCCCTTAAAGCTCTGCTTGAAGCTTTACTTGAAGCCCTATACGGAGCTCTAAAGCTCTACTAACACGCAGCACTAATATACTAGGAAGGCTCTATCTATAATTGGCCGTATAAACGCCCATACAATCAATCGCCGTACAATCGTCTCTATGAACGGCTCCATAAACGGCTCTATAAATGTCACACGATTACCCGTATAAACGCCCATAAAATTGCCTATAGGATCGCCTCTATAAACATCTACGATTAATCGCCTATAGGAACGTCTGTATGCCTATATAAAACTCTACACAAAGCTCTACAAAAGCTCTGCACGAACCTCCATAAAAAGCTCTACAAAAGCTCTACTAAAAGCTCTACCAAAGGCTTTGCAACACCTCTACCTACCCAGTATACTAGCCACGTAGTGAAATAGAGCACGCAGTGCGTAGGGGGGTCCAAGGGGGTCTCCCCATTGAATCTCTGCTTGAAGCTCTGCTTAAAGCCCTATACGGATCTAAAGCTCTACTAACACGCAGCACTAATATACTAGGAAGTCTCACAATCGTTTCTACGAACGTCTCTACAAACACCTCTACGACGGCTCTAAAATTGCCCGTACAATCGTCCGTACGAACGGCTCTATAAACGCTCTACAAACGGCTCTACAAACGTCTACACGATCGCCCGTACGAACGCCCATACGATTGATTAATTAAACGTCTATACGATCAATCGATCAAACGCCTATGTAATTAATTAGACGCCCGTATAAACGTCTCTACAAGCGTCTATAAACGTCTCTACGAACGTCTATAATCGCCCATACAATCGTCCTTACGATCGTCTGTACGATTGTCTCTACAAACGTCTGTACGAACGCCTACACGAACGCCTATACAAAGCTCTACTCGAAGCTCTACTCGAAGCTCTATTAAAGCTCTGCATGGAGCTCTACCAAAGCTCTACAAAAGCTCTGCCTACGCAGTAAATAGGGCACGTAGTGCGCAGGGGGGGGGGTCCAAGGGGGTCTCCCCCTTGAGCTCAAAGTTCTACTCGGAGCTCCACTTGAAGCTTAATACGGAGCTCTAAAGCTCTACTAACACAGTGCTAATATACTAGGAAGGTTCTACAATTGGCCGTACGAACGCCCATACAATTAATCGCCGTACAATCGTCTCTACAAACGGCTCTACGAACGGCTCTATAAATGTTTACACGATCGCCCGTACGAACGCCCATACAAACGATTAATTAAACGTCCATATGATCAATCAATCGAGCGTCTATACAATTGCCTATACGATCGTCTCTATAAACGTCTCTACGATTAATCACCCATACGAACGTCTGCACGCCTGCATGTAGCTCTATAGAGGCTCTATACAAAGCTTTACACAAAGCTCTATACAAAGCTCTGCAAAAGCTCTACTAATTGCTCTACTAAAGCCTCTGCAAGAGCTCTGCCCATGCAGTAAATGGAGCATGTAGTGCGCAGGGGGGGTCCAAGGGGGTCTCCCCCTTAAGCTTAAAGCTCTACTTAAAATTCTACTCGAAGCTTAATACGGAGCTCTAAAGCTCTACTAATACGCAGCACTGATATACTAGGAAGGCTCTATAATCGTCTATACGAACGGCTCTACGAACGGCTCTACGAACGTCTGCACGATCGGCCGTACGAACGCCCATATGATCAATCAATCAATTAATTAAACACCTATACAATCGATCAATCGAACGCCCATATAAACGATCAATCAAACGTCTATACAATTGCCTATACAATCGTCTCTACAAACGTCTCTGAAGTTAATCGCCAGTACAAACGTCTGCACGTCTGCACGTCTACACGTCTACACGTCTGCACGTCTGTACGCCTGTACGTTTGCACGCCTGCACGTGGCTCTGCACAAGGCTCTACACAAAGCTCTGCACGAGGCTCTACCAAAGCTCTACATAAGCTACCGAGCAGTAACTAAGGCGCCTTAGCCTTACTACTACTTCTAAATTAAGTAAAAGCTCTATATAGGGGGGGTCCAGGGGGTCTCCCCCCAGGAAACCTTATATCTATATATATTAATTAAACTCTATATAATAAGCCTCTAAATTAAAGCTTTGGGTTAATTGATCGGCTTATTGGTTATAAGCTCGGGTCAAAATTTTCGTTGGCAGGCCCCAACGATCCGCATGTTTATATTATAAGCAGTTCTTCTTATAATATACCATATAGCGGACCGAACTTTAGTGTTATACTAGGCTTAAGTTCTATCTTAAAATCGTACTTTTCTTAGTATAGAGGTAGTTAGTCTATAAATTATTTTTTAAACTTATTAACTAGATTATAGTATTCTTCGGGTATAAGAGGTTAAGGGTTAGTATATTATTTTGGTTCTAGTACTTTCTTAATATCTTCTATTATTACGGCGAAGATTTTATAATTTTATCCTTTTGCTAATAAGATAAAGGGCGCGGCCTATATTATATAAATTTTAAGAGGGTTTAATATGTTATTTTTACATTCCTTATTACAATTAGTAGTTATAGCTTTATTATATTGGTTTAAGGTTTATAGTAAGGGCAGCTGATATTGTTTTAAATTTAAATAGTCGTATATATATTTATAGGATACGTAGTATTTTAAGTAATAACTTTAACAGTAGGTTATACAGAACTTTAGTATTTCTTTTACCCAACTAATTAAAGGGTTATATCGATTTAGCTATTTATATCTAAGTATTATATAACCGACTACCGGACCTTGCATATTACCCTATTCACTAGCGTCAGCACTACCCTCGTATACCTCGTATATCTTATATTACCCCATTTCGACTACATATTAGTCTCCCCCTTTATCTTATTCCTACGCCTTCTTCATATATATATACCACTTGATTTCCATAGATTTATAATTAAGTTACTCGTTTAATTCCCATATACTGCAAAGCTTACAGTTATAAGCCCGGCCTGCCTACCGTACTGCATCTAATCTGTATATTCAGCGCTTACTAAGCAATTAATCTGCTACCTCGTTTAAGAAGTTACTACTTCTTCTACCTTTGTAAGTGTTTTAAGCTTCTTCCGGGTACCTCTCTTATACTTATAATTACCTTTATTTACCAAACGGACGGATAATTAAATATTAATTATATTGAACATTAATTAAACCGAACTAAACCTAACCGTATGAACCCAACCTCCTTTAACCTAGATACAACTATTTAATAGAGTTAACCTATCTACCATAGCGTAACGACCTTATATGGCGTCTAAGTGAGAGCCTAGCTAGCGTAATAGCCCGAGCACAGAGCTAGAGCGAGATGTTAGAGCATAGAGCTAGAGTAAGATGCCAGAGTACAGAGCCAGAGTAGAAGCTAGCTTGGATATACTAATGGTAAGAGATAAGGATATTAGGTAGACATAAGGAAGGCACTAGACTAACAGTAGCTAGAGGACCGTCGCTAAAACTAGACAACCGTTTAAACGACCAGCTAGCGAACACTAGATTAATTCGACTGGATTAAATATTAAATATCAAATTAAACCAAACTAGAGCCTTAATATAGGCCTATCGCCAAATCAAATTAAGGCTTCCTAGGGAGGCACTAATACTATACTGGAATAATTAATTTTAATTCCAAAGCACCAATTAAGCCTAAATAGCACCAGCCTAAATCGGCACCAGATTCGACGTCTTAACGTTACTAAATTCAACGTCTTAACGTCACCAGAGTCACTAAGTAACTACCTTAAGATCTACCTCAATTACAGATTAAATAACTACCTCGAGTTCCACTATAACTACAGCTTAGGTGACTACCTTAAATACAGCTTAAATAACTACCTTGAACACAGATTGAATATCTACCTTAACTATAGATTAAAAAGATCTACCGCGAGCATGGATTAATTAACTGCCTTAAATGCAGATTAAAATACTACACCTAGATTAAACAATTCAGTAGAGCCTTCTATAAAGGATGCTAAATATCTACCTCAACTATAGATTAAAAAGATCTACCGCAAGCACAGATTAATTAACTACCTTAAATGCAGATCAAATTACTACACCTAAATTAATTAATTTAGTAGAGCCTCCTATAAAGGATACTAAATAGTTACTAATTCCACGTAAGACTGTATTACTAACTTCTAGTAGAATGGTACCTCTAGATCTACTAGCGTTAAATACCACAAGGACTTTAAGACGATATCTTAGATATAATTAAAGCAATTCCTGACCAGCCTATATTGGCACCAGTTATAACGATCGCAATGTCACTAAAGCATTAATATTGGCCCATTGGCGAATTAAATTAAGCTTTACTACTCCTAATTTGTATCTAAATTTCCTATTTTTGGTATAATTTTCTACCTTTATTTATTTTCTACAGCTTTAACTATACCGTTAAATCTAGGGGGGTATATAACCGACTACCGGACCTTGCATATTACCCTATTTACTAGCGTTAGCACTACCTTCGTATACCTCGTATATCTTATATTACCCCGTTTTAACTATATATTAGTCTCCCCTTTTATTTTATTCCTACGCCTTCTTTATATATATATACCACTTAATTTCCATAGATTTATAATTAAGTTACTTGTTTAATTCCTATATACTATAAAGCTTATAGTTATAAGCCCGGCCTGCCTACCGTACTACATCTAATCTATATATTTAGCGCTTACTAAGCAATTAATCTGCTACCTTGTTTAAGAAGTTACTACTTCTTCTACCTTTATAAGTATTTTAAGCTTCTTCCGGGTACCTCTCTTATACTTATAATTACCTTTATTTACTAAACGGACGGATAATTAAATATTAATTATATCGAATATCGATTAAACCGAACTGAACCTAACTATATAAACCCGACCGTATAAACCTAACCTCCTTTAACCTAGATATAACTATTTAATAGAGTTAACCTATCTACTATAGCGTAACGACCTTATATGGCGTCTAAGTAAGAGCCTAGCTAGTGTAATAGCCTAAGCATAGAGCTAAAGCAAGATGCTAGAGTATAGAGCTAGAGTAAAATGCCAGAGCACGGAGCCAGAGTAGAAGCTAGCTTAGATATACTAATAGTAAGAGATAAGGATATTAGGTAGATATAAGGAAGGTACTAAATTAACGGCAGCTAGAGGACTGTTGCTAAAACTAGATAACCGTTTAAACGACTAGCTAGCGAATACTAGATCAATTTAACTAGATTAAACATTAAATATCAAATTAAACTAAACTAGAGCCTTAATATAGGCCTATCGCCAAATCAAATTAAGGCTTTTTAGGGAGGCACTAATACTATACCGGAATAATTAATTTTGATTCCAAAGCACCAATTGAGCCTAAATGGCATTAGCCTAAATCGGCACCAGATTCGACGTCTTAACGTCACTAAATTTGACGTCTTAACGTCACTAGAGTTACTAAGTGACTACCTTAAGATCTACCTCAATTATAGATTAAATGACTACCTCAAGTTCCACCGTAACTATAGCTTAGGTAACTACCTCAAATACAGCTTAAATAACTACCTTAAATATAGATCGAACATCTACCTCAACTATAGATTAAAAAGATCTACTGCGAGCACAGATTAATTAACTGCCTTAAATGCAGATTAAAATACTACACCTAGATTAAACGATTTAGTAGAGCCTCTTATAAAGGATACTAAACATCTACCTTAACTATAGATTAAAAAGATCTACCGCGAGCATAGATTAATTAACTGCCTTAAATGCAGATTAAATCACTACACCTAAATTAATTAATTTAGTAGAGCCTCCTATAAAGGATACTAAACAGTTACTAATTCTACGCAGGACTGTATTACCAACTCCTAGTAGAATGGTACTTTTAGATCTACTAGCGTTAAATACCACAAGGACTTTAAGACGATATCTTAAATACAATTAAAGCAATTCCTGACTAGCCTATATTAGCACCAGTTGCGACGACCGCAACGTCACTAAAGTATTAATATCGGCCCATTAGCGAATCAAATTAAGCTTTACCACTCCTAATTTGTATCTAAATTTCCTATTTTTAGTACAATTTTCTACCTTTATTTGTTTTCTACAGCTTTAACTATACCGTTAAATCTAGGGGGGTGTGTAACCGACTACCGGACCTTGCATATTACCCTATTTACTAGCGTCAGCACTACCCTTATATACCTCGTATATCTTATATTACCCCGTTTTAACTACATATTAGTCTCCCCTTTTATCTTATTCCTACGCCTTCTTCATATATATATACCATTTGATTTTTATAGATTTACAATTAAGTCGCTTATTTAATACCTACACACTGCAAAGCTTACATATTATCTTATATTACTTTAAGGGGGTTATAAATAGGGGAACGTATTTAAGGTATTTGCTTATCCGTAACTTTATAAGAGTATAGTGTATTAGTTTACTATATATTAAGGGTTTACTATTAAAGCCTTATAGGCCTTATAGCTACTTAAGTTGTTTTAAATTTAGGTATTAGGTTTTTGCATAGTTTATATTAATAAAGCCTATACTAGTAGCTCTACTATCTATTAGGATTTATACTTCTTTCTATTTTTTAAGTATTTAAATTTCACTAAGTATATTAAGGGAATCGCGTTATATATTAGCGCAGAAAGAGCCTAAATACTTATACTCTTCCACTTCTTATCCTAAGGCGCGACTTAGCCTTAAAATGATTTGTTTTCCAAGTTAACTAAAAAAGAGATACTTTATAGTAACTGGATATAATTTATAAAATAAGTATAATTTAAGGACTAAGAGGAACTACAGCAGACCTTTTTAAAAGGGTAAGTTCGGCAATTCCTTTAGATATATCCCTTTTTACTACATCTAAAGTATTCTCTATTTACGGCTTATATTCTTTATTTATTAGTCCCTAAGGGTATATAGGATTAAGTAGCGTTAAGGTCTATAGGGTTATATATAGAGCTTTTAGGTTTCGGAAATGGATTGCGCTTTAGGGTATATACTAGTTTTATAAAGTTTTAGATATAAGGTATAGTTAGCTTTAAAGAACAAGTTTATTTATTTATTAGAGGTCCTTATTAATTTATTAGTGTATTATAGTAAATTCGGATAGGTCTTTTGGTAGTTCTTTACCTACTAACTAGGCTCTAATCTTATCTAAAATAGCTTATTAAAGAGCAGTAACTCTAGCGGCTTTATTCTAATCTAGTTCGCTAATAAGGCCTAAAAATCCTAAAAAGAAGCTGGTAAAGTCTCGGTTCCATTATTATAGGTTTTTAAGTTTAGTAATAGCTATATATGTTACAGACGCTTTAAGTACAATATTATAACTACTTAGAGAGGAGTCGGAAGAAGCTAGTTGGTTAATATAGGCACGGTCTAGGATAAAGCTAGTAGAACTATATAACAAGGAATGGTAAGCGAGTTATATAATATACTATATATTAAATAAGAGGAACAAGAGGAACTTACATACCTTATATACAAGACGTATATTACGTATAAGAAGGATTTTATAGGAGTACGGTTGTGTATTTAAGGACCCTTAGTCCCTACCTAGATAGTTCCTTCCTTATAATAATTCTTAGAATATAATTAGAGTTAATCTATTAGGCAACTACTATACTAGTTATTATTACGTTGTTAACTTACTTATAATACCTATACACCTAGCCCATTAATAGAACCCGTTATAGTACTTACTATAAGGTTCTATTATACAATTACTACCTAGTTACGGTTTTAATAAGTTAAATAATATACTACCAAAAGCAGCTACTATAACGCCATTAATGGCGGCAACTACTTTAAGGTTAGGAGGTAATATTAGTATAGCAGATACTAACTTACAGTAACCTATAACGGTTAGACAGCTATAAGAGATAATTAACTAGTTAATAGAAAATAATATAATACTTAAATAAAGGATTAATGGGATAGGGGTAATAAAGATTAAGTTACCTTTAATTAAGAGATTCTTAGGGGAGAGGTTAAAGCTTAAAGGATTCCTTATATAAATGCACTTTAAGGTTATATAAGAAGGAGCAAAACTACTAATATTTATAGATCGAATAGCATATACAGGACTATTCCTATTAAGAAGGGCACTTAAGTAGTTTAAGCCTTACCTTATAGAAATATAGGCAAATGGAATAACAACTACTAACTAAGACGTGTGGTTTATATTCTTAAGTTAGGAAGGGTTTATAGAGTGACTTATATAAATATTTGGAGACTTAGAGGCAGTAACTATAGCAAAAAGAAAACTCTAAAACATTACGTAACGAACTTTAGTAATTAAGTATATAATATAGTTCTAAACGCTAGCTATATAAGTTAAGTAGAATAATAAGGCGCTTATAGCACAGTATAAATAGGGACTTAGGGCTAAAGTCTAGGACGTAATTATCCTAATATAAGACGTAGATACTCAAAGGGATTTAATAGATTAAGTAATTAAGATTAATAATTGGATCTACTAAAGAGAGCAGGCTAAGAGAGGCTAGGATAAAGTTTTATAATTATATAAAACGCAGAGTACGTAATAACTAAAGCTAAGTTAAAAATTATAGTATAGCGCAGAGCTAATAGACCTAAGCGATACTAAAGAAACCTATAAAAGATGGAGTAAGAAACTATAGAAACCTAAAGGTTAAGGATTTAGTAATTATAGGACTAAGGAGTAAAGGCTAAACTAGGGATCTTAATAGTAGAAGACGTTTAGGCGGACTCTATAGTAAAGTTAGTAGTTTAAAGATAGAGCTTATATAAATTATAGAAAATAAGGTTACTTCGCAAGGTATTATAAAGATGGTTAGAGTTACTATACAATAAAGGGAACTAGACTAGTAGAAGATATATATATATAGAGGGACGATAGTATACTATAAGGAATAAAAGAGTGTTTAATTAAAAGTTTTGCGTTTTGTTATAATAACGCATACTAAATTTATAAAGATGCTAAGTATGGCGTAAGCTATTAGCCATAAGAGCTAGAGTTAAGAGGACTTAAAGAAACTAAAGAGTTAGATAAAGAACAAGATCGACTCTATAAGCTAGATTAGGATATTATAGTAATATATAGGTAATAATTAGTAACAATAATAATAGAGTCGGAGTACTTATTAATTAATAGTAGTAAGGACACTAAAGGAACTAACTAGGGGTATCTAAACCTTAATAATATAATTATAGAAGTAGAAACTGAGACTGCTATAGAGCAAGGTTTAGTAATGGGTATAATAATACCGTTAGATACGGTATCTATCGCTTTATAAGATAAAAGGAAGAGTATCTTATAGAGATTAAGTAAGTAGACAACTACTAGTGCTAATTTACTACTTAATAAAGGTAAAAGGCTAAAGGCTTAAGATTTTTAAGATAAGATAAAAGAGATTTAAGACTCCGAAGATAGGATAAGGATAGCTTAAGGACCTATAATAGACGAAAACTAATAGAGTAGAGCAGTAGCTTAGTTTAAATATATATAAATAAGCTTAGAATAGAGTTTCCTATAGGTATAAGACTCTTAAGACAAAATAAGTAAGATTTAAGACTCTTAAGACGAGATAAAAACACTATAAACGCCTAGTTAGACTAAGGCGGGAGCTAAGCTTAAGATAAAAGCAAGCTTAGAATTAAAGAATCTAAGGGACTAAAGATTTAGAGTACGAATAAGGGTACCTATAAGTAAGAGGTAAGAGGCTTCTTTATAGATTAGAGAATTTATAATGCAAATAGTAGTTAGACTAAGAGATAAGTATATAGACCTAGAAGACTTACTAGGGAAATATAGTATTTAGCCTAAAGATTAAAAAGTTAATATTAAGATTAAGAAGTAAGAAGGCTTTAAGGATCCACTTATAAGATATAAAAGGAAAGAAATTATAGCGGAATTTAGAGTAAGAATTACTATATAGTAAGAGTAGAAACTAAATAAGAGATCTAGTATACTAGGTTATATAAGGGATAAAGCGCTAGTATAAAGAATTACTAATAGGCCTAGAGTAGGCATATTAAGAGCTAAGTGGCTTACTAAACTAGAAGAAGAAGAGGATTTAGGGATTCTAACTAGATTTAAAAAATAGCATATAAAGGGCTGCTATAACGCAGTAATAAAGAGATACTTCTTAACGGATATACTATATATACTTAAAGGGTTATACTAAAAGTGGTATAGATAGCGACATAACGATAAATAGGAAGATTTCTATATATGGCTAGACGAAAAAGTTATCTAAGACTACCTAATTATAGAGAAGGCTATAACTTACATTAAAGGAGCCTTAATTATAATATTAAAAGATCTAAAAGAGTAATTAGAGGACTGGAGAAGCGAGAGGTAAATCTTAGTACTTGTAAATAAAGTTGTAACGCTTAGATTAACATAAAAAAGGTTTAAACTTAAGGATAAAGATAAGCTAAGAGTTAACTTAAGACACTAAGTATATTATATATTAGTATAGATTATATATATAGATAATACGTATAATATATATAGATTACTAAAAGATAAGAACTAGAAATACTTAGTAAGGATATATTAGGCACTAGATAAAGTAAAATATTAAAACGCTAAGTATATATATAGTTAGTACCTAATAAAAGTTTAAAAATAGGGGGACTTAATACTTTAACTAGGAAGATTCCTTATAGAAGAATGCCTAGATGGATAATAGTAGTAAAAATATCCTAAGAATATATGTCTATAGTATATTAAAGATAAAAAGCAAACTAAGTATTAGCCTAAGTTAGACTAAGTATAAATAGAATCTAGCAGCTAATAGTTAGGAAAAGTAAAGGCCTATAGAACTAAAGGGAACTAATAGTAGAGCCTTAAACCCTTAAAGGAATTTAAGGTCGACACCTAAATTTATAAGTTAATTAGTAAGATTAATAGTTTAAGGTATTAGTAGATAGTGGAGCAATAAGGAACTATATCTTATTAATAGCAGTTAAAAGAATGGGGCTACCACATAGGAAAAAAGAGTACCCTTACCTATTAGTAATAATCTTAGGAAATCTAATAGCCTATAGAGAAGGTATTATTAATCTTAAAATAGGACCTATTTAGCTAACTATTAAAGGAAAATAAGTTAAGATATTCTTTAATATATTACCATTAGGGAATAATAAGGCAGTACTAGAAATGCTTTAGTTATAGGAATATAATTTAAAGATTAATTAGATTATAGGTTAGGTTAATATTAGAAATACTTAACGCTATAAGATATAATAATAAGCTAAGTTAATATAGTACTAAGTTAGAGCGACGTATAAGGAAACTAAGAAAGGGTTAAGTTATATACTAAAGAGATACTATAAGTATAGTAAGAAACTATAGTTACTAAAAAGTAAAAAGCTGTTAGAGTATATAGTATAGGACTATAAAATAAAATTAGAACTAGAAATAAGTCTAAGGTTCTTTCTAATCTATAAGCTTACTAAAGAAGAAGGTAGAGTACTAAAAGAGTTTATTTAAGAAAATCTATAAAAGGGATATATTAGACCATTGTAATTATTAGTAGGTTATCCAGTGCTGTTTATACTAAAGAAAAATAGCAAACTAAGACTATGTATTAACTATAGATAGTTAAATAACATTACTAGAAAGGATAGGTATCCTTTACCCTTAATTAGCGAAATTTAAGATAGGATAGGTAATGCGTAAATCTTTATAAAGATAGATCTAAAATGGGTATACTATTAGATTAAAATTAAAAAAGGCGATAAATAAAAGGCAGCCTTTAAGTTAAAGGAAGGACTATATAAACTATTAGTTATATAATTTAGGCTTATAAACGCACTAGTAATATTTTAAAAGCGAATTAATAATATATTAAGAGAATACGTAGATAAATTTGTTATAGTATATCTTAATATTATTATTATCTACTTAATAACTAAGAAAGAATATAGAGAATACGTTAAATGGGTTTTAAAAAGACTATAAGAAGAATAGATGCTAGTAGTAATTAAGAAATATAAGTTCTTTACTAAGAAGACCAATTTTATAGGATTTATTATTAAACTAGGCTAACTTAATATAGATCTAAAGAAGATTAAGGCTATAGTAAATTAGTAAAAACTAGAGAACGTTATGTAGTTAAGATTATTTCTAGGGTTTTGCAATTACTATAGAAGGTTTATAGCGCAATAGTTAAAGGATATTAAGCTATTTACGCGATTAATAAAGAAAGAAGAATTATAAATATAGGGAAAGGAATAATAAGAACTATTTAAGGAAGTTAAGAGGTTATTTACCCAGGAGCCAGTTTCTGAAATCTATTAACTAGGACTAGAGATAGTTATAAAAATAGATGCATTAAACTTTATACTAGGGGTATACTTTATATAAAAGCATCTAGATAAATAGCACCTAGTGGTATACTATAGTCGGAAAATAACACTATTAGAGTTAAACTATAACATTTATAATAAGGAGTTATTAGGTATAGTTATAGTACTAAAGAAATAAAGAGCATTCTTATAAGGTATAGAGAAACTATTTATAGTTAAAACGGATTATAAAAACCTAACGGGATTTCTAATAATAAAGGAACTTAATTAAAAATAGGTTAGATAGGCGGAAATACTTATAAAATACTATTTTAAGATTTAATATACTAAGGGTATAGATAATACGTAAGCTAATGCATTAAGTTAAAAAGCTAAACTATAAAATGATGAGAAGCTATTAGGGGCTTTACTATAAAAAGATATAGATGGGCTAATTAGGTATAATTATCTAAAAATTATAATAACCTAAGAAGACAAATTAGAGAAAGTCTATAAAATACTAGAAAGCTTTTAGGTATAAAGAATTCTAAAAGCATAGTTAGAAGATCTATAGATAAATATATACGAAAACCGAGAAGTAAAGTATATCCTAAAAAGCATAGTAGAAAACTTTATAGAAGATTTCTATAAGGGACTAGCTTAAGGATATAATAGAGCTATGGGCTTAGTATTAAGGCTCTAAGAAGAGTATATTATTAATAGAATTTAAAGAATAGCTAGGAAGGTTACTAAAAAATATCTAAATTGCTAAAGAAATAAACTAATAAGGCATAAGCAGTATGGAGGGCTATAATTTATTAAAATACTAAAGAGATTATAAGAGGTTATATTATAGGACTTTATTATAAAGTTACTAAAATTAAAAGACCTTATTACCGGATAAGATTATAATATAATCTTAGTGATAATGGATAAGCTTATAAAGTGGGGATACTTTATAGTATATATAAAAGAAATATTAGCAGAAGATATCGCTAGAATCTATATTAAAGAAGTATTTATAAAATATAGAGCACTAAGTAAAATTATATTAGACAGAGATCTAAGATTTATAGTAGTATTTTAGGAGGTATTCTTAGCGGAATAAGGAGTTTAAGTAGTAACTTCTACTATATATTATCCGCAGACGGACAGTTAAATAGAAAGATTAAATTAGACACTAAAATAGTATCTAAGGCACTATATTAATTACGTATAGAATAATTAGGTATTATTATTACTAATTACACAGTTTATATATAATATAACACTATAAGAAGGAATAGGCACTTTACCATTAAAGGCAAATTATAAATGTTAGGAATAAAGGCAAATGGTTACTATATAAGGCATATTGCCGTTATATATAGCAAGTTGCCGTTACGTACGGCAAGTTGCTATTACGTGCCGCCGCGGCACTAGCGTAGTAAGGAACCTTAGGTTCCTTACCCCTTTCTTTAAAAAGAAGATAGAATAATTATTATACTATCTACGAACCGTAGCTACGTAATATCCCCCTTATATAACCAACACTAATTAGTAGTTAACTTTACTATTATACTACAGAGCAGCTAGGTATTCTATTAAGAAGAGATAAGCTACTATACTAGTACTACTTATACTAGAGGAAGCTGTCTTTTAAGGTTAGAACCGGTCCTAAATCTTAAATAGAACTCTTTTATAAATCTAAGGATCTAAAAGGCCAGAACTAGTCCTAAGCCTTTTTAAGATTATGGATTTTTGCGTCTATTACGTAGAATAACACGCTTTATAAGTCTTCGCGATTTAAGGCTAGAACTAGTCCTAAGCCCTATAATCGCAAATACACGTCTAAACGCGTACTAAACGATAATCCCTATACTAATAACACTTTCCTCCCTCCAAAAACATGGCTACGCCTACTTTAAATAACTAGAAAGACTCCTTACTACTAGGGGTAGCTAAGTACGCGAAACTTATTAATAAAGATTAGGACGAATTTGCCTTTAATATAATAACTTATACCGCAAAATAAGTTAACAGCTTTCTCCTACACTATATTATATTCTACTAAAATAGATACTACGCCAATTTATAACTATAGGAGTATTTTAGAAAGGATTTTATAGGATGGACTACTAATACTTAGGCACTTAGCAACGTTAATATTATTTAGAATTTTTAAGACTTCCTTTATAGAAATAGGGTATATATTACTAAAAATGGTAACCTAATTGCTAGTAATATTTAGGCTATTATTACTAGTATAGAAGAATAAATATAGACGGAAGCTAAGATTATATATTAACTATAAAAACCTAAAAACAACCTATATTCTTTAGAAGGTAACTTTAATTTATATTAAAACCCCCAGAACGCTAACCCCCTACTTAAAGCTACTCTTCTACCTAAAGGTGCCCTCCTATTTAGAGTTACTCCGCCTTTACCTCCTCTACTCTAGCTAACTAGTAAGCCTTTACTATAAGAAGTTACAAATCTAATAAAGGTATATTTAGACGAAGAAAAGAAGTTTAAAGGAGAACTATATAACATACTTAGAGCAAAACTATAGGTCTTTTATAACTGTTGCAATAAAATTAAAATTTAACGCTACTAGTACTACTACGCTTTCTCCATTATATTAAAGGGATGGGTAGTAATATTCTATTATAACCATATTACGGGTAAAAACTATAGCTTTAATATAATGCTTTAGCTTACTAGAGCCCACTTTAAAACTAATAAAAATTGCTAGCTTTATATATCCAAATAGCAGAAGACTATATTTTAAAGAGTTATCACTTCTAACCCAATAAAGACTTATTTAGAGTGCCTTTAACTACTCTTTAATAAACTTTAGAAAATCTAACGTAGCCTTACTAAAACTTATTAAAATAAGAACAGCCTAAGGGACTAGGTTATTTTAGTATACTATAGTATTTTTAAGTATAACTTAGCGCTATATAAACCTATAGATATATTTAAAGGAGTATATACTAAGCTACGCTCCGCTATAGGTACTATAATATAAATATAAGAATCTTAACAGTTTTATACTAAAAACCTTACCTAACTAAGTATTCCTAACTAATATAATTATAACTAGACTAATTAAATATATAGTAGCCGTAGTAGGGAATATAGAAGAGGGTATAATTAATATTAACTATAAGGTAATTATAGAGGTCCTTATAGAGGTTTATTTCGAAATAATTACTAAAAGAAGTACTATATTTATAAGAAGCCAAATTACTAGTTAACTAGACGCTCCCTTAATAAGCGAAAAAAGGTATATAATAAGTTCCGTTAGAGTATAAAAAATGTTAAAAATTATAATATTACTACGGCCTACTTTTAAAGCTTCCTAGTTTAATATAAAGGCGTAAAAAATCTTAAGGGTAAAGTTAATAAGGCTAAACAGCTCCTTATAGATATAGAAATTAAGGACTACTTACCTAACTAATACTTTACTAAGTATAGTAAGGTAGATAGTATATAAACCGTCGCTGTTCTTAATAACTAATTTACGCTCTATTCTATTATAAAGTTAAATATCTTTAATAAGCTAAAGGAGAGCTCCGCGTTTTCCTTTAATAATAGATACTTAGTAAATATCTTCTATAGTATTATACCAGATACTAGAGCTGTAGAAGTATTTATAGTAGGAGAACCTTAAGTTTAAGCTCTCCAGTAGCTTAATAGCTCTATTTAGATTAACTAATTAACAGCAGGCTAATATATAATTCGTTTTAGCAAAGGTACTATAATCTCTTTTAGTATAATTAGGGTCCAAACCCCCTTAGGATATATTACTTTCTATATTATTCCTATAAACACCCTATTTCTATTCTATATTAAGGATATAAATAAATTAGGTGTTAAGCTTAATAACCTTAAAAATATACTTATATAGGGAGATAGTCGGGTGCCTATTATACGTAAGTAGGGTTACCCTTAGTTGCTCCTTTAATAACTAGAAAAAAGTATTACTTAAAGCTATTTAACTAAGTTAGAGTTACGCTAACTATACCGCCGTTTTAGTTACCTATTAGTTTATTAATTACTTAGGGTTCTTTAATAAGTAGGTTATAAAGTTAAAATTAAGGCGATTAAGCATCTTATAAAGTACTACTATTACTACTAAATAAACTAGAAATCCCCTAGCTAATTTAAGTTTACCCTTAAGGATAACTATAACTTTAACTTCTATATTATTATTAATATTATATATTTTAGCGGCAAGCTAGTGCTCTAAGTTATTAACTTCTTAACCTCCTTCTAAGCCGCGCGTTTTTTAAAAGATATATTAGCTAGAAATATATAGGATACCCTTTAATTATACTAGATTAATATCTATTTAGGACCCCCTAATTAAATTATCTATAATATAAAAAAGAACTTCTTATTTATAAAGTTCTAATAATAGATAAAGGCAATAGCAATTAAGGTTAAGGAAGTCCCTATTAAGGCATATAATAGTATTAAAAAAGTAGAGCGATATTACGCGCTATTACGCCGCGTATATAAAATTATTTCTTTAAAACTAAAGAATGCTAGTAAAGAACTTACCTTATAAATAGCTATTAAAGCTATTAATAATTCCGCTAGCTTAGATAGACTTATACCTATATTACTATTCTTTAATGCCTACCCTTAAATAACTAATAATTCTTTACTATCTCCCTCTATTATATAATAAGCTAAGGCTATTTATAAGGTAATAAAGGAGGTATAATATCTCTACGCTATACGCTAGGTTAATAACATACTAGAAATAAGAAATGGCCTAAATACCTTAACTACGCTTAATCTGCCACTCTAGTTTAAGGTACGCGTATAGCGTAAAAAGGGAGGGTAGTTAGGCCTATATTAACTTATTATAATTAATAATTAAACTTATACTATTTAGATGCCTTATAGACCTACTTAATTCCATTTAACTATTATTAAGCCTTATTATAAAGATAATAGTTCTAAGCCTTTATAGGATGCTCTAGAGAAGAACTATAATTAATATGCTCTAAAAGGCGACTATAATTCTAATATAATTATAGTAGAGGTTTTATAACTATAACGCGGTAGAGGTCGCCTAAAGGGATTATAAAATCGCTAATATCTTATTAATTTTAAAGAGCAATTTATTACCGCTATTAAGAATAGAGTTAAGCTATTAATGGCCTTTATAACGGCTAAGGAGAAGGCTAACTTTAAGCTTATAAAACAGCTCTAAAAGAAAGATTATATTATAACTCCTAAAGCTCCTTTCTAAGCATTTAATAAGTAGGAGATTAATAGTCTTATCGTAAGAGAAGTCTTTAAATTTAAGAAGTATAACCCTACTAAGTTTAATAAAGTTTACATCTTTAAGTTAAGAATGGTTAATAAGATTAAAAGTAAAGCTACTAACGCCCTATTTAAGAAATTAAGGCTTATTATCTAAGGTTATAATAATAATAGTAAGAAGGTAATTCTTATGTAATCTCCTATAATTTAATAAGCTAGTTAGTAAGTTATTATTATACTAGCTCCCTCCTTAATAAAGAATAGAATAGTAGTTTATTTATAAGATATTACTTAAGCCTATACCTAATTAGAGACGCACCTTTAGCGCTTAATATTAATATACCTTCTAGAGCAAATTCGCCACCAGTATCCTAAAGATATAATTATAGTTATACTTAAGCCATTATATGGGATTGCAGAGGTAGGGACTTACTAATAAGCTACCTACAGTAAGCACTATAAAGAGAAGCTTTTAATAACTACTTCTATATTTAATCCCTACTTTCTTATTATAACTACGGGAACTCTATTTAGAATTGCCGGCATATAAACTAATAATATAATTATCTTAGGAGACGACTAATTCTTAGCTCTTAAAAAAGATAAGTTAGTAAAGGTAAATCTTATAGTAAAGCTAAAGGAAAAGCTTAATTTAATAACACTATTACTCTTTAATAGATGTATCCTCTCCCTAAATAAGGATTCTATTATATTACGCTAGAAGGGTTAAAGTAAGAAGATTAATATTATTAACGTTAATTCTTTAAAGTAAGGATATATAGAGCAACGCGCTTATAAAGCTTATATTACTTCTATCTATTAACCTAAGGCCTTATTTAATCTCTCTATTGCCGCCTAATACTAGGAACCAATTAAGGATAATATTCTTACCCTAAATAAATATCTTTTTTAGTAAATAAACCATTTTAATTAGGGATTACTCTATATACCTATTAACCTTCCTACCGCTAAGCTATTTGTATTTATTAATAGATTATTTATAAATAATAAAGATTTTAGCTTCTAGCTAGGATATAAGATTATTATTACGAACAAATCTACTAAAGAGAATAACTTTATAATCTACGGCAATCTTATCTATTAGAGCTTAACTAAAAGTAAGCGCATTACTTAAAGCGTTTTAGCGTTAGAGATATATAAAATAGTTAGCGGAGTTAATATAGCAATTGCAATTGGAACTACCCTAAAGATAATTATAGATTGACTTAAACTTCCCGCTATTTCTATAATCGTATATACCAACTTATATTCCCTCTATAAGTGTTTAGTTAAGCTTAGTACTATAAAGGAAAAGCGCCTTATAATTGATATTATAGCACTTTAGTAATCCTATAAGCGTTAAGAACTCTTTAAGATTTAATAAATTAATAGCTAAGATAACCTAGTAGATATAATAACAAAGGCGAACCTAAATAAGGTACTAGAGACGTTTATTAATATAAATACTCTACATATATAAGTTAAAGGTTAGGTTAAAAGGGAGTAGAAGTATAATATTTTATAGACCCTAACTTAAACTAGCCAATTAGGATTTTCCATCCCTAGAATAGAAAATTGCTATTAGCTCGCTTACTACTAGCGCCTTAACGGCCCTCCTATAACTCCTAAGTAGGAAAGCACTACGTACTAAGAGGCAAATTTTAGGATAGCAAGACTTATATTATAATAGTAATAGTAAGTAAGGAGGATTAATATTTATTACACTAGTTGAGCGGTATATATATATATAAATAGTAACCGTAAAAGAAGAGTTGCTAGTGTTGGGAATATAGGCAAGTTGCCGTCACGTAAGGTAAGCTGCCGTTATATATCGCCGCGGCACTAGCGCGGTAAGGAGCCTTAAGCTCCTCGCCCTTTCTTAAGCAAGAAGCTTATTAACTAACAATTATTATACTACCTATAACTTGTAGATACGTAATATTACCTTATAAAACCAATAAAAAGAGTATACGATACTATATGTATTTTATGCCCCTAGATATGACTTACCTATATTATTAAGTTAATATAAATAGAAATAGATAGTCTTAGTAAATTTTAGCGGACCTTCTATAGCCTATAAACTAAACTATAGCTACTACTACTTCCGCTACTACTTCCGCCGCCACTTCTTCTCCCCTTAGACCACCTATATTAATCTAGCTATAACAATCTATATTAATCTAGCTATAACCGCTAGTATTAATTTAGTCGCGACCTATTATAGTCTGCCCTATTGCGGAGTAGCTAGATTATAGTTTTATTACTATCCGCCCTATTATAGAGTAGCTAAATCTTAGTTTTATAGACGTTACCTATAACTTCTACGCGGCCCTATATTAGATTAATAAACGTATTAGTATATTATAGCCTAGCGATTTACGGTTTAAAGCCTACTATAAGTATAGTAATATAAACCTCCCTCTATTCTAGCCTTCGCTAAAATATTTATATAATTTTTTAAAGTCCTATAGTACTTCTACTAGGTAGTTTAAAAAGCGACTTTGCTTATATAATATAGTATTAGCTTTTATATCCGTAAACTATACTATTACTAACCGTAGTATATCTTAGGCGGCCTAAATTACTTCTAGATATATAGTAAGCTTTACTATTTATAGGACCTACTAGAGCTTCCTACTAATATTACTCTATAGCATACCTACGTTAGGAAAAAATTTGCTAGCATTTAGCTAGCATTTTTAGCATTTTTAGCATTTAAAAAAGACTATGCGCCTTAAGCAGTATGTAGGCAGCTATATATATATATTATATAATATTTTTTGTTTTTAGATAGTAAATTGGATATAGTATATTATATAATAATATTTTTTTATAAATTACTTATAAATTACGTAAGTTATTTTACTTTTAAAAAAGGTAAAAAAATTTTTAAAAAAAGATAATCTATATTGTATTGTTTAAAGGGTCTTGGCGGGTTTTAATTAGTTAAAGAAATTGGTCCTAGTTACGTGCTACCCTATTAAAAAATCCTAACCTCTTTCCTACCCTTTTTCTACCCCTTATTACTACTCTTACTTACTACTCTCTACTATATTTACTACTTTAGTTACTACTTCCTACTTACCTACTACTTAAATGCCTTCCGATTGTATATTTTGCGCTACCTATATATAGTATCGCCCTTCTACTAACTTTATAATAAATCGGCTTAGAGCTGTATATAAGACCTGCAAATCTTATAAGATTAATTCTTTTTTTTACTCTCTTTTATATTACTACCTTTTTATTTAACTCTATATATTTATAAAATAAAAGAAAGGGATAGGTATAGTCCCAATAATCCTTAATAAACCCTCTATAGGCTATAAACTAAACTATAACTGCCGCTGCCCCCGCTACTGCCCCCACCGCTACCCCTACCCCTACTTCTCCCTCTACTTCCCGCCTTCTTATACCGCCTATATTAATCCTACCGCGACCTACTACTATCCGCTCTATTACGGACCAGTTGGATATTAGGCCTATAAGTATAGCCGCTATTACTACCGTCCGACCTATTGCGGACTAGTTAGATATTAGGCCTATAAATACGGCCTGCAATTACTATAAAGCTTTATACTAGATAGACGAATGGATTAGTTCTATATAAGCTAAACAGCCTCGCTTTAAGAGCTGCTATAAGCAAGGCGATATTATTCTACCTTTATTTAGACCCCCGCCGCGGTATTTATAGACCCTACTATAGTCCTAGGAACGCTTCGCCCGTATATTTTAGGACTAGCTCCGTTTATATAACGCGGCTTTAGCTTTTACCTCTATTAACTATACCGTTATTAACCGTGGCGCTACTTCGGCCGGTATTAATTATTTCTAGATTTACGGCGAATTATACTACCTTGCTAGGCCTATAAAACCTCCCTCTAGAACTACACCTTAATATACTTAGCTTTACTTTTATAATCCTACCTACGCTACTAATATCCGTTTATAAACTAATCCGCAGCTTAATATAGAGGTTTTACGGCGTTTTACTAATATGCTATATAAGATTAGTAATCCTTTTATTACCTTATACTAAACCGCCGTAGAATAGCTTTAGGCGTAGGCGTAAGCTATATCTACTCTATTATAGATTATTCTAAACCTATAAATATAGCTAATTATTAAGGCGGGTGCTAATCGGCGCTTTAAAAATCTACCTACGGCTATTAAGGTCGCTATTATTATTCCTAATAAGCATAAAAGCGCCGGCTTCCGCGATATTATTTTTACTAGCTATAGCCGGCCTAGAAAGCCCCCACGGTACTACCGTATTAACTTAAACTACGCCGCCTATATACCGCTACACTATATGCTACTCTTTCCTTACGGCGACCCTGGCTAGTACTAGGGTATATAGCTCCGTAGCAATTCCCGTACCTACTAGTATAACCGCCTTCCCTAGCGAGCTTACTTTTAGTTCTATCTTCACATCTATAATAGCTCCAAATTTATGCCGTTCGCCTTTTAGCGCCTATTTTAGTAGTATATTATTAACGCCTAGGCCCTATATAATCAGAATAAGCTTAACTAGATCCGTTCCTACTAATCTAACCTTTATACAGACCTATATAATAGTATTATAGATGCTATCTCCTACAGAGATATTAACCCTAATTCTATTAGCCGCTGCGTTATTCTTCCTTTAAACTGCTTTAGTAGCGCCCGCTTTATTAGCTAGTTCTACTAAGATTTTATAGCTATAGTCCGCCGTTATAGCTGTCTAAGCCTATTTATTACTTTTATGGCTAATCTATAGTGGGATAAAATTACCTATAAGCTTTTACCTTACTAAACCGCTATTAACCGCTCTAATTTAGTTGCCCATATCTTCTATATAAAGGTTATTTACCTTTTAAACAACCTTAAAAAAAGTAGATTTTTAGTAGATTTCTTAGCTACGTTTAGACTATTAAATATTAAAAACGGTGCCTACCATATCTCTACCTTTTTCTCTTTTTATATCTAGAGGACCGTAATGCGTTAATAGATCCTGTAGTTATTAACCATTATATATCCGCAGAGCTTTTATAGCCTTAGGATAACCCTACCGGACGGCTTATAGATATTATGCGGACTATAATAGTCTATAGGCCCTATGGTGCTAATAACCTAAATGCCCCCTATATAGTTGCCGGTGCTTTAGGCCGTCTACTAACCTACTTAAAGTAATTCCTGAAACCATTCTGCCCCGTAATAGCCGTGCATAATAATAGTTACCCTTAGTATTGCTACCGCGATAATTTATAGTTGTAGCCTATCCGCATACTAGGTGGTAATAGTACTACTATAAACCTTAATAACCGCTAAGTTATACCGTATAATTCCTATCTCATCGTAAAGTATAGGGCCTATATTAACGTCGAGGTCTGCGCCTCCGTATAGGCCGTAAAGTATATTTATAAGTATATTTATAAGAGGACTAATTAAACAACCATATAGCTCTTAGATAATAACGACAAAATTAATAGGTACCTTTATAGTAAATATATTAGCCCTATAAAGGCCGTCTAGCGGCTATTTAAGTTCCTAGTTTATAAGGAATACCCCCCTATAATATAGCTCGCCGTATACCTTCCTAGCCAGTAGCCTATTTATTTTTAGCCGGATAAGTCTATAAAGGACCTATAATAGCGCCTTAAAATAGCCTATTTAACTTTAACTGCCCAGTTTTAGTATAACTCTAAAAATACGGATAGTTATACTACGCTTTACTAGGACTTCCCTTATATATATACCTTTATGGTAAAAACACGCTAGTAGTAGCGCTATATCCGCCTAAAGGATACTATTATCGGCCGTATATATTACTGCAGCCCCGTTACTAGTAAACGGTATTATTTACGGCTGCTACTTACCGCCGTTTCTAGCGCTACCTCTTTTAAGCACCTCTATACTATCGCTAGCACTATTTACCTAACCTTTTAAGCCGCTTACGTAGCTTTAGGGCTCCTTAATAATAACCGCAAGTAGGTTAACTACCTATAGGAAATATTTATATTCGCTACTAGCGCCTAGCTGCGATCTCTTTTTATAACTGCTTTAGTTTACGGCCCTATAAGCAACCCTCCTACCCTTTAGGCGAAATTTAAGCCGTCTCTCTGCAATAATCTCCCTTACGTTTTAGAGTGTCGGCCTAATCTTCTAGGTAGTATTAACGATGTATATTTAGATTACGGCCTATATTTTATCTAGTGGGTACTTATAGACTATAGCAAAACTCTTATAGATTACTTTCTACCTTTATTATAACACCGCTAGGACCTTATAGATAGTAACCCACTTATTACTACAGAGCTTAATTACAGCACTACTAAGAAAGGCTACCTTTTTACAAAGCTATGTTTCTAGCTAAATTCTAACTAGGCTACCTGCTTTACTACAGTTACTACCACTATAGATACGGACCCGTAAACCGCCTATTTTTTCCTATAAGGCCCTATAGGCACTAGTAAAACCTTTCTTTACCACTATATTTACTACTACTACCGCTTCCACAGCCGTATTATTCTCTATATCGCCTCTTCTAGTATAGCTACCCTTTTACTACCTAGCGGCCGAACTGCCTACTCCCGTTTTTGCATTCCTATTAATCTATATAAGGAATCCGTATATAACGTGCCTAAAGACTCCTAGTTAGCGCAGTTACTACGCTCTACTACCCTTATAATTTGGGATAAAGTGCTAATATAGCGCTGTTACTACTTTAAAGCTATACACTATATACTTATAAACGTCCGTTCTAATACCTAAGCTCCTTTTAGCGGCGTTCCCATTATTTTAGGTAGTAATTTTACTTAGATTCTCCTTGTTATAAAACGGGGGACCTATGCTAATATTATTACAGCCTACTTACAGCAGTCCTTCTTATAGCCTTCCCTCCGTATTTTATCGCTACGCTAAAATATACGCGTTTTAGATAGCGAGCTAAATTAGCGCTTTACTACCTAGGTCCGTAGTCTTTCTTATAACCCTACTCTCACTAGCCGTATTTAGTTGCCTATTAGTATTGCCCAGTTTACCAGTCTACAGCTTTTTATTAACTTTGTTTACTCTCCCGCTCTTTTATAATAGGCGTATACTAATTTTTATACGTTCTACGGCCGTGCTATCTTAACTATCCGTAACAATACCGTTACTACTATTAATAATACTATTCTCCACTCTTTTAATAGCCCTAAGTCCGTTTTCTACTCTATAGATATTATAGAATAAGATAATCTAAATACTAAAAATACTTCCCCCCTAGAGCTTTTATAGAGCTTTAACCCTATATACCTTCCTCCTATATAGCTTTGCCTTAAGGTTAGCGCTCTAATAATCCTTTTATGGAACCTATATCCTAAAGAGGGCCTCTATAACGGTGCCCGTATAGTTCTTACCTAAATAGGCCACCGCTGTTTTAAAGCTTATATTCTTAGCGGTACCTTCACTAACTAGCTATAGGTTATCCTGTAGATTATACTGTCTTCTATAAAAGGCAAGCTGCCATTTATTATTAATTAACGGTAGTTTCCTATCCGTTTATTTTTTATAATGACCGTAAATAAGTTATAGGGTTAGTCTTTTACCTTTATAGGCGTTAATTTACAAATGCCGGTTTTTATACATAGTTAGCTCTATATTACACTATTTTGGGTTACTACTATAAATAGTAT
>Ga0307515_10005588_pt1 | contig 25405 bp, 3 predicted proteins | sample 17_EM_MG_FD_194513 | JGI IMG/M metagenome (GOLD analysis project Ga0307515, IMG submission 194513) | Populus trichocarpa ectomycorrhiza microbial communities from riparian zone in the Pacific Northwest, United States - 17_EM | ecosystem: Host-associated > Plants > Roots > Unclassified | place... | reverse complement strand
GTGTATATAGACGTGGCCTCACCACCTTCTCTTGCTCCTTAGCTTAATATCTTCGTAATACAGCATTCGTTCGCTTGATCTTGCAAGCATTCGTTCAAGTCTCTGTCGAGACATTTGTTCGATGGTTTGAGCCGTTATAACTGGACCTATAAGACTTAGTTAAACTACAAGAGTCTATTAAATTAGCTAAACTAGTACCTCTACTAGCTAAACCTTAATTGTTACCTAAAGCTAAACTATAGCTACCGCTAAAGCGAGGCAGAGGTCGCCCCCGTAAATACCTATTACTTACGGCTGTTGCAGATATGGCTATTATGGATGCTATAATAGATATAGGTGCTCTTATAGGTAATATTGTAGATATAGCTAATATCGCTATTTACTTATAGGACGATAATACCGTAGATATAGCTAATACTACTACTTACTTACAGAACGATGGTAACACCCAGTTTAGCGCTTTATGGTAAAAGGAGGTTACAGGCCTACTTAAGAAAGGCATCTTTAAGATTATTAAGCTATACAATATACCAAAGGGGGTTAAACTCTTTAATTCACGGTTTGTTAATAAGATTAAGAATAAAAAAACTAATAAAGCCTTTAAAAAATCATAACTTGTTATATAGGCCTATAACAATTTAGAGAAAGAGCTAGTCTTTACTTAGTTACTAACAATTTAATAAGCTAGCCAGTGGCTAATTCTCTATATCGCTGCTATGCTACTATAGATATAACTCTACCTCTAAGATATCTTATAAGCCTATGTCTAGTCTACTATAAACCTAAACTATAAGTTCTATATATAACCACCACACAAGCTAAATAAACAATTGGGAATTAATAAGGACTTTATTTTAAAGGTTATAAAACTACTTTATAAAGTGCCTAAAGCTAAAAACTACTGGTTTAAGACCTACTATTTATACTACGTTAATTAGCTATAAATGGACCAGTCTACGTATAACCCTTACTTACTTTACAGTAATAACCCTTTTAGAATTGTCGGCTTATAGACTAATAATACGCTATTTCTTATAGATAATACCTTTATAGAGGCTAAACAAAGCAAACTATATAAGGCTAAATTTATAGTTAAGGAGCGAGAGTAACTAACTACTAATATACCAGTTAAGTTTAATAAAGGACTTATTTAATTAGTATAAGATAGAAGTATTACGCTAACATAAAAGCGCTAGTATAAGAACCTTAGTATGGTTAACACTATACTAGCAGATAGTATTAGCTTTAAAGGAGTTATACACAGCCTACTTACGCTAAAGGACTAGTATATCGCCTAACGCGCTAAAGGAGCCTATATCGCCTTAGTCTGTTAGCTAGAGACTTTATTTAACTTATCCTTTACTACCTCTATAGTCTTTAACGAAGACTCCCCTCACTAAGGTCTATTTCCGTCTTTAGACTTAAGCAGCTGCTGCTTTAACCTAAGCCAAGGGTGAGCAGCCCTAAGCACGCCCTGAGCACACAAGGGGTGCCTGGTTCTGGGCCCTTAGGGCCTAAATTTAGGAATCGGCTAAAGATGCCCAACATCGCCTTAAACCAAAATTTCGGCTAAGACTACTGCGGACTTAGCCACCCCTTAAAACCTATCGCTAACGTATTTACGCTTACCCCTTATCCCAACAACTAACGACTTTAGCTTAACTTATATCTAGCTTTAGATCTTAGGTTATTATACCGCAATTATTATTATTAAGATTAATTAAAATAGCTATATTATACAAAATGTTCCTTATTAAATATTGTTTTGTTCTTCTAAGTATTTTAAGTAATATTTTTGTGTTGACTTCTGGCTAATAACTGTATAGTTTCCCCCTTTATATATACCGCTCATAACCGTAAAACCATAAGGTAATTAGCTAAAGGATTTATATATACTCTTAAATAAACCTATAACATAAATAGCTAGAATAATTAGTTTAGGTAGGGCCTTTAGATGCTTTAGCAGCGGACTAAGGTATAGGTTAGAGAGGAGATCTAATAAACCCGCTTTACCTGGTATAAACTTAAATGCTCCTTAGTTAGACTGCGCGGCGTAGGCTTATAGGGGCATAGTTTGGCGAAGATCAAACTGGATTAAATAGTATTAGCTAGGTTCGGCCTAAGTTATATAGATTATTATACGGACACGGCCTAATCTAGAGTAGAGGGGTTATATTAGTAAATCCCCACCGTCTAGGCGAGTGGGGTAGGCATGGCCGATATAGATAAGACAGTGCTGACCTTAACTGGTTGGCAGAGCGGCGTAGATCTAAGGTAGGCATAGCTCTAAAGAGCGTAAGGGAGCTATAGTAAGGGGAATAGTATTATATAAAGACGGCCTAATGCAGAATAAGGGGGTTGTACTAACGGTATAAGCGTTTATAGATAGGCCGGATTAGACAAGTCTGGTATCTAGAAGTTAATTAAGTAGGGTAAATTTATATAAGCACTAATAGCGGACGACGCTAGGGTCGGATTTAATAAATTATGGCTCTTTTAGGCTAAACTACCCGCGTAAAGCTAAGGGGAATAGCTTAGTAATGTCCTTATATGGGTCTAACCGAGCGGAGCCAGCTTATATAGATGTGGCTTCAATTATAAACGTTAAGGCAGGATTAGACAGCTCTGGTCTCCGGAAGTTTATCCACTTAGGCAACTTTATGCAAGCACACTGGATAAAACTACGGGAATCTAACTGGATTATATAGTGGCGGCACTCCTTAACTTAAGTAAGTGGGGTAGAATCTTACAAAGCGGAGAGTATCTAGGTGTTATTGGATGGTGCTAGCCTTTATAAAGTTAAGAGGATTAAGCTAACCTACGGTTCTATAGAGCATAAGGGGCCTAGATTAGGTAGAATTTACGGATTAACTAAAAAGACTAAAGTTATACGGAAACAGTACAGCGGATAAAGGGGCTTAAATTAGGTCGCGTAAGCTTTTACTAACTTATATATTCTTAAAAGATTAATACGGAAATAGACTCGAAAAAGGAGTAAAGGCTTAGATTAGATAATACTAGCTGTTCTATATCGCCCTTATATAAAAGTATGGATTTATCTAATACTATAAGGGCGGGTTTTAGGCTTAAAGATTAAAAACTCCTATAGTAAGAGTATACTGCCTAACCTTTGGCAATCTAGCTAGCTAGATAGCTGCTATAGGACTTATAAAAAGTATATCTAGCGCCAATAACGCCGGCTACTCAATCTATATACTTTGGCGCTATAATGTATAAGGTTGTAACTGGACAGCTATATAAAATCGATTTCTTTAAAGACCGGCCGCCTAGTAGCGGAGGGCCTCCTTAGCACGTAGAACATCTAGCTAGGTTCTATAATTAAGATATACTAGACTAAGGGTGCCTTAAAATACGCGGGAGCTTTAATATAAGGGCCGGATTAGACAGTTCTAGTTTCTAGAAGTTAGATTAAGTAAGCAGATTAATATAAACACGGTTAATAGAGGATAAAGAGGTTAGATTAGATAGTAATAGGCCCTCCTCTAAGTTAAGCGAGTGGTGTAGAATTATATAAGTACTATTAGGTAGAGAATACGGGGACTAGATTAGATAGTGCTAATCTCTATATACCAAGAGAGAGTTACAATTTTATGCGAAAGGATTAGGAATCTATAGGATAAGGGAGCTTATTAGTTTTAATATAAGCAATGCAATTCTATAGGCACTAGACTATTAGAGGGAATTAATATATATATATAGCCATTCCTATTAGAATTTATAAAGAATTCTATAGAGGAGTTAGTATAGAAAAATAACTTTACATAATAGGTTACGACTCTACTAAATTATCTATAGTATTATAGGCGTTCTTCTTACCAGGATTTTTTATATCAATTTTTAGCCTAAAGCTTTAAACTATATTTAAATAAATCCCTAATTAGCTAGTAAGCAAATAGGGCTACTACGCTAGCTTTATACTGGATTAGTTTGCCTTTATAAAAACCGTATCCTATACAATAACGCTAAATTTTAGAGGGTTTACTTAACAGTTTTAAACTCAACCTACGCCGTACCGTTATTAGTTATAAAAGTATTGCCTTTATATACCAGACGGTGGGCGCCCTTTAAGGGAAATATTTCTAGACTTCTCAGTTTAAATAGACTTGGGAGTAAATTAGATAGTTAGATAGTGCTCTCTCTATAGGCTTACTAAGAGGTACAATTTTATATAGAAGAATTTAGGAATCTAGAAGCTAGGTTACTTTAGTATAACTAAGTAATATAATTCCCATAGGCATTATACTATTATCAACTTATTTAGTCTACTAGTTAGGTAGCTAAGTATCTTATAGAAAGCTAAGTAGCAAGGAATTACTAAGGAAGCTTATATATGTGTAACCCAAGCTATAAAAACTAAAGTAATTTTCCCATCACCTAAAAACATCCCTGTAGTAATGCCGGTGCGTACTATCTACGCTTTAACTAGGATTTTAAGATTAGTAGACGTATAAACTTTACTAATATCCTCTTGGCTATAACTTAGAGATCTTACTAATTGGCTTAGCCTATACGGATGGAGTTATATAGTGCACGTGCCTAAGCATTTAGAGCTTTAGTCGCATCCTTCCTTATTAACGTTGTACTTACTTTAAGTATAATAATAATATAAATATATATCTTACCTCCTCCTTCTAATTAGTATAGCCCGCAGTTAAGTATAGCTACTAGCTTAGAAGTATAAGCGGAAGGTCTTAGTGCTAAAAGACTAAGGTATATATCCTTCACATTTAGTTACATCTCGCTAACTATTAATAGGAAAGCAGCCTTAAGGTATTAGGAAAGAAGGAGCACGGTAGTCTTTCTGTCAAAGCGCACGTATCTAAGAGATACTACGACTCTAAGAAAGGAGCCTATTTAAGGATAGGCAGATACCTCTACAATTAAAAGACCGAAAGCGGCGGCGAGAAGTTAAAGACCTAGTTAATTGCATTCCGGCCGAACCCTTTATAAAGCAACCGCGAATGTCTCTTATAGATGCTACTGTTAAGGGTATAATTAGCTAAGAAGTAGTAAGCATTATTAGCGATACGTAGATTAATCTAATTAATTATTAGAGGAAGGAAGGAACTTGGCCTAAAGAATACTTTAAGAAGTATAATAATATAGAACATCTACTTATAAGGAAGAAATTGTTATTATTTTTCCTTTACCGGAAACAATTAAAAGCTAGCTCTATTACGCCTAGCTCTACTATACCTAGTAATCAAAAGCCCAGGGAAGTTAAAAGCGCCCCTTATTAAGACGCGCGTTATAAAACTCTACTTACAACTAAAGGGAGCTATATAGATAAATTTAACCTAGGTATTATAGATCTAAGCAAGGCATTTTGCTAAAAATTACTTAAGAAAGAGTAAGCGGTTCCTTAGGATATATTATTTCGTAATAATCTCTTTAAATTAGCCTATTAGAAAATGCAAAACAGAAATAAGGCTAGAGTTATCTAAGATATTACTTAATTAGTTATTCTTTTTATAGAAACCCTTACTATATACAGCGCTACCTCTCTTTAGTGCTTAGTTGAAAGCGTTAATAAAGGCTAAAACAATTTAATCCCTATTACTTAAACTCGCCTATAGCCCAATTATACTATAGGATTTAGGCAAGAAGCGTTTATAGATAATTAGCTTAGTAAGCTTTAGCCCTTTATTAGCAAGCTTACGGACAACTCCTTCTTTATGGCCATATACTACTAGTACTTCCCATTCTTAACGTGCGAAGTTAAGTATAGCGCCGCAGTACTTAATATTACGGACTGGCAAAATGCCTATAGCATAACTCTTACAGTAAGAGGTATTATTAAGCTCTTCCGACTTATAAAGCGCGAAAAAGAGCTTTATTAAGAAATTCTCGCCTTCTTAATCTTATATAATTACCAAACCGTAAAAATATACGGCTACTACCCCGTAATTAATAGGCCTAAGACTACCTTCTACCGCTACCCGATCCACACGTTTAACTTTATAAAATTAGATAGAAAAGAAAAATAGACGGTATATAAATTTACTAAGAATGTTTACAATATATAGATACTAACTTACTTTAAAAGGCTCTGCTTAGTTATTAATAAGTTGCCCCCTAATTTAGATTTTAAGGTTTTATAGTAATTAGAACTATAGTTTCTAGAGGGTTCCAAACTTTTATAGGAGTTAAAAAGTTATTATCTTTTAAAATATAATGCTAATTCTATATCTCTACTTAGGGAATATAATAGTTAGTTAGATCTATAAAACGATACTCCGGATACTTTTATAACTAAAGGAACTAAGCGGGCCACATTTAAAAGGCTAAAGAAAAGGCGTACTACGGAAGAAGGGCGCTAAGAAATAAACTTAAGGACGGCTATAGGACTGGTTAAACTGTCCTAGATATATCTAAGGACCCGTAATAAGGCGTACTTAAGGTTATTAGTATCCTCTCTTCCTTATCTTTATTAGTTTAGAGCGGCGCAGCGTTATGCTTTAATAACTAGGCTTAGAGTATACTAACCCTAGTTAACAGTAAAACCTAGTAGGGGAAGGGTCCCTAAAAAATAGTAGCTTCTAGCATATATAGGCTAAGTGCTCCTAGTAAACGTATTATATTTCTATATTACTAGAAAGCTTTTATATCTCCCTTATATATTAGATATAGCCTACGCTATATATAAGCGTTATAAGCTCCGCCAACTAAGAATAACCCTAGCATTAGGGCGGAAGCTATTAGTAATCTTTTTAGACTAGAGCTAATATAGAGCTCTAGGATAGACTAAGGCTTACCCTAAAGTAGATACGCGGGCGCTTATTAGGCTTAGCGCTCCTCTTTATTAATTAGGCAGACGCAGATCCTCTCCCCCCGCCTTCTATCCGCCTATCTCTCCGTCTCCCTCCTATTCCCTCTCCGTCTCCCTTACTCTCTCTCTCTATCTCCCTTGCTCTCTCTCTCCATCTCCCTTACTCTCTCTCTCCGTCTCCCTTACTCTCTCTCTCCGTCTCTCTCACTCTCTCCCTCTATCTCTCTCGCTCTCTCTCTCCGTCTCTCTTACTTTCTCTACTATCTCTCCGAAGCCATTTAATCCTGTTTAGTTTGGCGAGCCCACTTATATTAGCGCTATTGTTATTTTCCCCGCGCCTCCCTCTACAGACCATTCCCGCCTTTAGTCTTTATTCGTGCCAGTAGCTATAAGTAGCATACTTAGCATTCTAGAAGAGCTCTTAGATCTTATATAGTTATTTATTACTACCAGCTTTTATTTATAGGATATCCGTAGGATCTGCAAAGCATTTAAGCGTGTCTCCTATAAGACCTTTATAGATACCTTTATATATAAAGGAAGCCTGCTAATTATTATAGATAAGCTAAACCTTAGATACGCGATAGAACTGTTAATAAGCGTATATAGGATATTTATTAGATTAACTTATATCTTCTCCCGTAACTAGGTAACCGAAAAAAATCTATAAAGTTAGGTCTACTGGGTCCCTAAAAATCTAGCTCATATTAATTAAACTGTGCTTCCCTAGATTATATTATTCTAAAAGAACTAAGCCAAAATCTAGAAAACCAATTTAGATGTAAAAATGCTAGCAACTACTATTAAAAACCTAGATTGCTAAGAAATTACTATTAGGCTACCTAATTTCGGTAATAGCGTTTAGCAAGGAACCTACTTACTATATAGATTTAATCGGCTTTTACGGGAAAATGGCGCGCCGTTAGTTTACTATATAATGGCCAGGAATACCCTTAATTATATCAGCTAGATCTTTAGGAGGATACTTACAGTAATATAAGCGGCGGAACGCGATATAGAGGTCGCAGGTATTGCTATTTCCTCAACGCATCCTCCAGAACGGAGAACTAAGAATTTTAAAGATAGGGTGTAAAAGTACATTGCTTTCCATAGGGCACTTTTAAAAGATATAGACGTTAGTTTTAAGGTCCAATTACATCTAAAACCTATAATAGCGGGATTTAGTAACCCGAAGTTATTATATAGCGGATTATAATTATATTTTTTAACGAAGCTTTTCTAAACGGCCAAATACCTTAAACTCAACACCCCTCTATAGTGTGCGTTACGAGATACCATTCCATTTAAAGAGTTTATAAACCTACGCCGTTTATATTTACGGTCCTTAAACCTTAGTAACAATCTAGCTAAGTTAGTTAAATTCCTTTTATAACTGCTAAAACAAATAAAATTAATAGAATTAGCTAAACTACACTTCAGCTTAAAGAATTATTAGATTTACTTCTTAACTACCCTAACTAATTATAATCTGTCTTTCCAGTTATACTTTTTTATATTAAGTTTTAACGAGCTATATAGAAAGGAACTATAGTGTTTTAATAGATGTATAGGCGCATGTCTACTAGAGCTAGAGAGAGTTAAAAAGGGTTTCCATTAGCTATAAGAGTTAGTTATAAGGTTATACGTTTAGCAACTATTTTAAGGTCTATATAGCTATAGGAAGCTATACTAAAGCCGATATTTTAGCCGTAGCAGATAGTCAACTAGAGCTTTCTTTTTTTGTTAAACATGCCCTTATAGGCAGCGACTTAATAGCGCGCGGGTTATACAGAGAAATGTTTAGTATTAGTAGAGATACCTATCTTTCTTAGTTTCTAGTCATTTCATCTTAACGCTACTAGGACTACCTTACTTAAAACCAAGATTAATTAGGTAAAGCCTATACTAAGCGCTATAGGGGGTAGGACAAAAGTTAAACGGCGTGCTACCTTAGTAAGCTTAGACTATAGAATTAATTAGCGGATATACGTATATCCGCAAGCGGATATCACTAACCTTTTTTATCTAAAAGTTTAATTCTATTTTAGATACAAAGTAGTTATTGTCGGTATACTCGCATTATTAACGTGCACGAATATCACTATATTGCGATACGTATGCGGTATTAAAGTTAGTAGTTAATTATTGTCTAAAAGTAGGGGGTTGCTCCAAGGTTAGATTAGTTAGTCTCGCTTTATGGTCTTGTGACCACGTTATATGACTAACATTCCAATACTGGAGCAACTCTAAAAAGAAGGCTAATCTATACTTTAAAGTTAAGTCTACTTTTAGACTATTTGTAGCGTATACGCAATAGCTAGAGATCTAATTAATACGCAATAAGAAGAAGAGTTGTTAGGGGTAGCAGGTTAATATATCGCGAGGGCCGCTAAGGCGCTAGTGGTAAGCGAGCTAATAGCGATTTTTTATGCCGGGCATAGAAAATCCTAATTGGTTAGTTAAACTTAGGGTCCGCAGAATATAGCGGGTGGCTTACCCTAGTACCGTTATAACCCATAAACTACCTTCTATTACTCCTTACGCTTTACCTAACCTATAGCCTATATATCGACTTAGTTTATATTAATAAGTCACTATAGGGCGACGTAAGGCCTCCCCTTGGTTATTGTATCCGTAGGGTTAGCTTCACCATTAATCTATTTAACCTCTATAATCTGCCGACGTTTATAGGCTTACCGTAGGCATATTACATTAATTATTAATCGCTTCTCTTATGTGGTTCTGAGTTGTATAAGACAGTTATATAGTGACTTAGAATCAGTGCAGAGTATAAGCGGGAGGTTAATTTGTAGGACTTTATCTACCGTAGACTTAATAGCGACGGCAATATTAAAGCCGTAAGCTATTTTGTAGAGTTTAGAAGCCAGAACGCTTCTAGTAACTCTTTTATATTTAATTAAGCTCTAATGGACGATATTAGCCTTCTTAGTTGCGTTAGCTAGTATAATAACGTAGCTAATTTGCGAAGAGAGGTCCTTATTATTAGTAAAGGAAGCGTCCGTAAAGACTAAGAGCTATAGGGTCTTGGCCTCTAATTTAATAAACTTAAGACCTCTATATAAGTTCTGAATCTGCCAGCTTAGGCGCTTATTTAACTCTCTTATATTTACCTCTTTAGGGTTAATTGCCTAGGTAGCAAAGGATAAGTTAAATAAAGCCTTTAGCTAATAGACTGAGGCGATATAGGCTCCTTTAGCGCGCTAGGCGATATATTGGTCCTTTAGCATAAGCAGGCCGCGCGTAACTCCTCTGGAGCTAGTGCTATCTGCTAGCGTAGTATTAACCACCCTAAGGTTCTTATACTGGCGCCTTTGCGTTAGCGTAATACTCCTGTTCTGTGCTAATTAAATAAGTCCTCTATTGAACTTAACTAGTGTATTAGCGGTTAGTTACTCTCGCTTTTTAGCTATAAATTTAGCCTTATATAGTTCGCTTTGTTTAGCCTCTATAAAGGTATTATCTATAAGGAACAGCATATTATTAGTCTGTAAGCCAACAATTTTAAAAGGTTTGTTACTATAAAGTAGGTAAGGGTTGTACGTAGACTGGTCTATTTGTAGCTAATTAATATAGTGTAAATAGTAGGTCTTAAACCAGTGGTTTCCAGCTTTAGGCACTTTGTAAAGTGGCTTTATAACCTTTAGAACGGAGTCCTTATTAATTCCCAATTGTTTATTTAGCTCGTGTGGTGGTTATACGTAGAACTTATAGTTTAGGTTTATAGTAGACTGGACGTAGGCTTATGAGATGTTTCGGAGGTAGAGTTATGTCTGCGGTAGCATAGTAGCGATATAGAGAATTAGCCGCTGGCTAACTTGTTGAATTGTTAGTAACTAAGTAAGGACTAGCTCTTTCTTAAAATTATTATAGGCCTGTACGATAAGTTATGATTTCTTAAAGGCTTTATCGGTTCCCTTATTCTTAATCTCATTAATAAACCGTAAATTAAAGAGTCTGACCCCCTTTGGCATATTATATAGCTTAATAATCTTAAAGACGCCTTTCTTAAGTAGGCCTGTGACCTCCTTTTGCCGTAAAGCGCTGAACTAGGTGTTACTATTGTTCTGTAAGTAACTAGTGGTGTTAGCTATATCTGCGGTATTATCGTCCTGTAAGTAGATAGCGATATTGGCTATATCTATAATATTACCCATAAGAGCATTTATATCTATCGTAGCGTCCGTAACGGCCGTATCTGCGACGGCCGTAAGTAGTAGGTATTTGTGGGGGCAACCTCTGCCTCGCTTTGGCGGTAGCTGCGGTTTAGCTTTGGGTAACAATTAAGGTTTAGCTAATAGAGGTACTAGTTTAGCTAATTTAACAGACTCTTATAGTTTAACTAAATCTTATAGGTTTAGTAGGTAAGGTTTTATAACCGTAGAGCGGAAGGTCGTAGGTTCGTTTAGTAGCTTTACGGTATAGATCTTACCGTTAATGGTAAGTAGCATATATGGCCCATCCCAATAACCAATTTGGCCAATATTGCCTTCTTTCTAGACTAAGATAGGCGAACTAGGTAGGAGGCCGTAAATAGTGTTAGTTCGTTATCCATTTCGCGTATTAAGAGTATTAGCGATCTGTCGTTCAGCTTATAGCTTCTAGATTTCCACTATTGCTTTCTTAATAGCCGCAGCCCGCTGCGTAACTAAAGGTGACGGTGCGTCCGATTTAACTATTTAGGGGTAGGCTCTAAAGACTAAGAGTATAGGGACTAGGCCTCCTAGGCCAGCCGTGTTATTAATAGCTTTAAAAGCCATTTATAGGGCTATCTCCTTGCTAATTTTAGGGATTTTAGTTATAATGATTTGGTAAGCTCGTCGTAGTGGACCGTGATAGCGCTCTACCATTCCGATAGAGTTGTGTAATTCAACTGGAACTAATTTTATAGTTACTCCTATGGTAGCAGCGTAGTGCTTAAACTCCTTACTAATAAAGTTCTTTTTAGCGTCTGTGGTAATTAAGTTTAGTAATCCTAAATAGCTGTTAATCTAGCACATTCGTAGAATATCCTAAGTGTGCTTAGCGCTGATATCTTATAGCCATCTGCCAGCTTAAAATTAAGTTGCTTCGTTAACTATATATAGTAGGGGGGAGCCGCTAATATACATAATGTCAACAATGATATTATAGTTAAAATTAATATCGTCTTATAAGGTAAAGCGAAATCTGCTTAGAGATCTGCTAAACTTCTAGCAGTGGTAATAAAGTCTAGTTAGCTCTTTAATAGCAGATCTATTAGTATTATAGCCGTAGCCAGTTTTATTAAGAAGCTTTTATAGTCTATTAACTAACGGGTAACCAAATTAATAGTATAGACGTCGTAGCTCTACATTAGTTAAGTAGTAAGGGTTTACGTTAAAAGACTTAACTAAATAAGACTATAAAGAGGAGCTCTATATAAGAAACGGGTGGCCAAATCATCTAACTACTGGCACCTTTTTAGTGTGAGTAATAATAACGTCCTTTAGGTTATTGTATTTAATATAGAGTCTATCTATATCTGCTAAGTAAAGTAGGAAAGGAGTATCTGCTTTAATAATATGGAATTATACCTTGCCTATAGGGCTGTTAACGTCTATAGTTTTAATAGACGTAGAGGCTCCGATCCCGAATTAGACAGTTACTTAGCCCTTAGTTAACGTGTTAAGACTTACGGACTTATCTACGGCCTATAGGGCTTAAAATTAGCTATAGCTAGCCATAGACTTACGCGAAGCACCCGTATTAATTATAATTCCCATAAAGACCGTTAAGGTATATTGTAACGCTATAGTTATAGCCGTATTATAGGCGAATGGGTTAGTCTCCGTATAAGGTTCCGTGGTAGATTCCGTAGTAAGTTCTAAAGCCGTAAGTAGGTATATATAAGCCTTATTAGCTAGCTCTACGCTTATAAAGGTTGCTTCCTCTATAGTAAGTGTTTTAAAGGTAGTGATATAGGCAGAACTATTATTAGGTTCTCCGGCATCGCTCCCAGAGTTGTTAGCGTCTTAGGTATAGGCTTTAAAGTCTAAATCTTTATCTTTATCTCCTTCGCAAGCAGCGACGTATTGCTTAAAGTGGTTATTAAAGTTACCCTTATTACGGCCCTTGATATTAATAAAGCATCTTTTATAGTTGTTTTTAGACCGATTACGCTCCTCTTCTATATATTTTTATAAATGGCAGTCCTCTTTCTTACAGACGTAGCACTTGGCCTTTAGTCTGCTATTAGTTTTATAAGAGTGATTGCTGCTGTAGCGATTAGTGTTTCGGTCTCAACTCTGGTTGTTCTAATAGTAGCGTTAATCCGTAAAAAAGGCTTAGTAAGATGGTCTTATTAAGGCCTATAAGGGGTGTTCTTTTTCCTATATAACAATAGAGAATTATAGCTTACTAATTAACTAAGAAAGGTCTTCTAAAGGGTTAGAGACAGCAATATGGTATACTGGTACTCCCTGGTAAGCAGTAACTAACTTATTTATAAGAATATAGTTTGTATAGAAGTCTAGGTATAATCTATAACGTTGCTTTAGCAGTTTATCTATAAGCAGTTGGAAGTTCTAATAGATTAACTTATTAGGGTTCTCGTTTATAACTCCTTAGAGGGTTATACTGTTCCACTCCGTAAGGTTCTTATGGTAGTATTTTGGCCCTTTAAAGAACTATCGCATATAGTTATAGGCTTTAGTAAAAGGTCTTAACTTAAGGTTGCTGTTATAGTAGTGGTTCTAAGTAAGCCCTTTTAGTATGCTAGGGAATGCCACTATGTAGCCTTCTGGTGGTAAGCTAAATCTCTTACAGATATTATAGAAGATGGTTAACTTAAAGTTAAAGCTATTACTTACTCTATCGTACTTCTGGTCGTCTATATAGATCTTAGCAATAGTAGCTACCTCTTTGCTGTATATAGGCAGGTATATAGTAGGGTCGGTATTAGTAGTACTAGGGTAAAGATGCTAGGCAGGAGGAGGACTAGGTGGGGTAGGAGCAGCTGCTAGAGGGAGGGTAGAGGCAGTTGCTGTAGGTAATAATTACTAATTCTGCGTCTGTAGGAGTTAAGTAAGAAGGGTAAGTAGTTAATCTTGGGTAGAGGTAGGTGTAGTTTGCTAGGGTATAGATATAATAGCTAGTTGGGGTGTTATAGGGGTAGGTATTTACGTTTTAGGTTTTATAGCTATAGCTATAAACTGAATTATAAACGTCGGAGGTAGTGGAGGTAGTTAATAGTTTATAGGCGTCGCCACCGTATAGGAAGGTAGTAGGCTGTAAGAGGGGGTTATAGGAACTAAAGAGGCTATAACTAACGGGGGTATAGCTTAATTTGATATGAGAGCTGTTTATATAGAGTTAAGTTGTTCTTATAGTGCCACTATAATTATAGGGCTGACTTCCTTGAGAGCTTCTATAATTTCCTCATCTGTCTATTTGTAAGGTTCTTTCTCTTAGAGGAGGTCAAATAGTGCTTCTGAGATTAAATATCTGCTATTATGCTTTCCTACATATACTCCTCTCTTAAGTAGATAAGTGCGTAACTTTACTCTTATATTAATTCGCATGCGTCTAAAATCTTTAGTAGTAAAGCCTTTAAATTCCTCCTTAAATACTGTCCATAATATATAGTCTGTGAAGTTCTCCTATATGTGTACGTAGACCTTTATTACTACATAGTCTCCTAGCTCATCTTTAGAAGCTATAGCAGCAGTAATTCCATTACTATGCTTTAATATCTTCTTATACCACTCCATTATAGTTATAGCTTAAGTATCCATAAGGTTTAAGTGGAGATTTAAAGGTAGAGAGGTTTAAGGTTTAGGTTAAGGTTAAGGGTTAAGTTTGGGGTTAAGGGTAAGGTTAAGGTTAAGGGTAAGGTTAAGGTTAAGGGTAAGGTTGAGGGTAAGGTTAAGGGTAAGGTTGAGGGTTGTGTATACGTTCTCTATAGCCTTAGGGCCTGTAGGGTTGGTCTTAGCAAGGCTGTTATTCTCTCAGTAATCTGCTATATTAGCTATAAGGCTAATACACGCTCTCGAGCTTAAGTAGAAGTTGTAGTCTTCTCCTTTAATAAAACAGATAAGAACTAGGCGATTGGTAAACTGTTTCTAGTACTACTCCTTAAGCGCTAGTTATTGCGTATTTCCTAATCTATACGTCTACTGATTAGTGTTAGTATACTCGCATTATTAACGTGCACGAATATCACTGTATTGCGATACGTATGCGGTGTTAAAGTTAGTAGTTAATTGTTGTCTAGAAGTAGGGGGTTACTCTAAGGTCAGATTAGTTAGTCTCGCTTCGTGGTCTTATGACCACGTCATATAACTAACATTTCAACAGTTATCTTCTTTAACAAAATTAATCTACACCCCCATAACAGCTATTATCTTAGTTATTTTATTATATAGGAAACTGCATTAGGAAATAGAGGCTTCCTTTACAGGTAAGGCGCCCTCGCTTATTAACCCCGGCCAAGCCAAGACTGCCCCTTAACCTCAACCATAAAAGGCTATTTCTCTCGCTATTTTTCCTCTCATCCTCCATCTTTCCTTTCTCCTAACACTACGCCTCCTCCTCTTCTTACTGCTAGTCCCTAGCACGGTTACATTAAGGCATTTCTGCCGTCCCTTTAGCGCTAATGTGTATATAAGTCTAGCCCGCTTATTACTTTATTCCCCTATATCTTAAACTAATAATTAATACAGTTAACTACGGCCTTTTTAATAGGCGAGTCTCTATTCTACAGTAATATATAGACGGTCTTAGCCTCTTTTTCTAATTCCCGCCTCTAGAGCTAATGGCTTTAATTTTTATTAAGCTCTTTTAGCGCCGCCTCTATCCGCTAAGCGCGTCCATATTCTTACTATTCTATTCTCTCTTATATATACCCTCTCTCCTTTCGCCTTCTAGATAGCGTGGTCCGCAACCATCCTATAGAAAGGGGGTTGGGGGAATTCCGTAGTTACCAGCCGCGTTAGCACTATTGTCTTATTTAACTCTACCGCATATCTCCTTCTAAGGTAGGAAGGAATAGGTGTGCTATATCCACCCCCTTAAGGGCTTAAGCGAGCTTACATCGCACTTATTTTAGCTAACCCACGCGCTATTTTCTCACCTAGGATATACTATTAGTTAGACGGCCCGCTTTAGCGTTTACCAATAGCTAAAGCCACCTATATTACGGCTAATATGCCTACTAGGCTACCCAGCAGAAAAGTAGCTAGACGTCGCCAATTTAAGCGACCACCCTATATAGGGCTGTGTTAGGTATTATTCAAACGGATATTATACGGAGTATTGCCTAGGTAGCCATGTATGCCTACCTAGCGGTATAGTTATATTACTATAAATATTTTAGAGACGCCGTTTAATCTACTAGTTTAGGGCTAAGGGGCTATTAGCTCTACTTAACTACTTAGCGGCAAAGCGGTAAAAGATCAATAATCCGGCCTTCTAAGCTATGGGGCTATAATAGGAACCACCTAGATTAAAATTAAAAGGTTGTAGCTTTTAGGCGCATAATGGATCTACAGCACTACGGCATAACTATAAAGAAATCTCTAACACCAGCTAGCTATGTTAGGAGGGCGAGCATTATATAGCACCTTATACAGCACCCTATGCAGTCCTTTACCTAGCGCATTTATATATCTACACACAATCACCGTATAAGCGGCAGGCGTATCCGTTACTAGGCGGTTAGCATTAAAGAACCCCACCTACTACTAATAATAATACTACCTCCTTCCGTTACAGATAGCTTATAACGCGTATATATAAGCAGGGCTTTATATCCTATTAATACGAGCGGCATAAAAAATTAGCTGGATTGGCATTATCGGGAAGTAAATAGACACATTAGCACTGCCCTTTACTAAGGAATAAGGGTAGAGAATTTAAGCCACCAACCTCCTAATAAGGGGCTAGATGCGACAGCTGTGTTAAAGCTAAATATACTAGCTTAAACAGGCGGATACGGTTCAATTACAATTTGCTAAGGGTGTTAATTAGGTGCTAGGAATTCAAGCCCTTATAAACCTTTATACCCTATAAACGGCAATTAACCCCAGTCTATACCGGAGGCGCACGCATTAAATGCTTTAATTTAATAAGAAACCTGGGCGAGGGGTAAGGGGCAAGGGGCAATAGGCGAGTGCTAGCGGCGAAGGGAGGACTGACGTGCACTTAAAAAGACCTTTAATTCCCCCTTAAAGCTTTTAAAAGCTATAAAATAATAGCAACTCTAATAATAACAACGTTAGTACTACCTTAGTCTTTATTTCGTATTCCTTCTAAAATTTCACTTAATAAGAACAATTTCTACACTAGTCCCCCTAGAAAATTAATAGCTTTATCTCAGTACTATATAATTACAGCCCCTAAGAAAAGCGCGAGCAGTAAGCCTAAAAGGAGGAGTAGGGGAGTACCTCTTTTCCCCCTAAAAAGTCAAAAAGTATTACAAGCTTAGGCACTTAACGGCATATTATTCCACCTAGGGCCTTAATTTAGATATTCCGTCTAATAAAGCGCCTATAAACCCTATATATAATTATAAGAAAGCTAATAATAAGTATTATAAGGATGATGAGGATGACGAGGATAACGAGGAAGATTTCTATGGGGATAGAAATGATAGTTAAGTCTCTGGAGGAAGTAATTAAGGTAATTATCCCAGCAATTACCCTACTACTCTCCCTCTTTCCCCAGCAGTTTTAAATATATAGTTTTAATAACTAGCAGCAAATCTAATAGTTATTAAAGATGATATAGCTAATCTAAACTTAGAAACTAAGGGCAATAAAGTTAGTAACGCTGACGACAAAGCTAACAAAGCCAATAATTAACTAACACCTCGTAGATTAGGTATACGCTTCCCCTTTTAATTTACAATAGCCTTATTTAACAATTAGTAGATAATAGGAACAACAGCAGTAGTAAGGGCGATAAAGATAATAAAGAGCTACCTTCGTTAAAAGCGCTGGAAGAGGAGGTACGCGTACCTATATATAATCGTACTATACCTTTAACACTAAACGGCAATTAAACGGATAATTTAGCTAAGGGGCGTTGCATTGGAACTGCTCTGTAGTTTAGGTAAAAGCTTAGGACATTAGTAGCTACCAGTTAAGAGTCTTTAGAAGCCAAGAAGTTAAAGAAGCAAAGGTCCGATTAGCTTAATTAACTAGGTAGCATTAATTATATCTCTAATACTTCTATTAGCGAAAGCGGCGAGAGCGTACGACCTAGGAAGTAATAAAGGTCACCTGCTTCCCGGAGGACTACGCCTTCTAGCTCTCCTACCCTTAGCCTTAACAATAGTAACGGTATTAAGGAGCGAGCGGTCTCTACTACGCGGCCTACTAACCCCTCCCCCTAGTACCGTACGTCTCCTTATAATACTAGACCACTAAAATATAGGGCTAATAATAGTTATAATCATATTCTAGACGATCTTATAAACAGCTTAACTAAAGAAAGCAATAATAAGGATGGTGAGAACGCTACGGACAAAGGCAAGGCCAAGAACTATAGCGACGGAAGTAATAACAGTAATAATACGGATAATAACGACTCTAGGGACGGTGATAGTAGTAATAGCGATGAGGATAATAAGGCCCGTGGGTATATAGGGCGATAAGGATTGCTAACCCCTATTAATAGTTAATTAAAGATAAAGCGTGCTACAAAGCATTATCTCTAGCAGTCTTAGCATTCCTATTTAGTCTTGTCTATATACGCGTCCGAACAGAACACTGCGCTTACCAGCAATTATTGTAAGTAGGTTGCACCCCCTATATATAATCGCCTGCGTACCTAAAACCTGCTACTAAACTTAGCCTTTAGCTCTAACTCTAATAAAGCGATACTAGAAGCTGCCTTAAATAATTTAGAAGAATTATTAATCTAAGCAGTTTTCAGGCGCTAGGAAGATAGGTCATATATACTAAATATACTTCCTTAATAACTCTACTTACTAATTAACCTAGTTAAGCGATTTTAAGAGCCAAAGCCCTAAGAATTAAAGCCTTAAAAGCTAAAGTCTAGAATAAAATTTACGGAAAAGGAAAATGTACTACTTATTAATTTAAAGGAGGAATAGAATCTTTTATAGGAATAGATTAAAGACCGCTTTCTAAAGAGAAGTCTTAGATTACTATAGGCGCATTATTATTTAAAATTAAAGGCCTAGCCTACCGTGTAGAAGAAAAGGGGCCGGCCTGCTAGGCAGAAGAGATAGTAATAATAGTAGTGCCCTTCTTTTAGCTTGGAGGTCTATTTCTTATTAACCGGAATTTAAGGCTATTAATTGTCCTAATTGGCGCTGCTAATAGGACCGGTGTTTTTAGTACTAGTTAGCGGTTAACATTTCTTATTATATATTCTATTTATAGCTTAATCTATTTATAACGCATTTCCTATTATATAAGGGCCGCATAAAAAGGTCCGCAAGAGTATTACTTTTTTAAGGGCGGTAAGTAAGAGCTACTTATTACTACTTATAACGCTATAGATAATAGAGAATGCAAGGCTAAAACTATATTTACAACTTAGCTAGCTAATTAAAATTATATAACACAGTTGAAACTAAGCGGTAGTCCGAATAATATAAAGTCGGGCGTTAATAATCGATTAACTTATACATACGACGTAAAGGCGCATAAACTGGATATAGTTAATTTGCCTTATAAATAAAAACGAGCTATAAGAATTCAATTCTTAGAGATATTTTAGTTAGTAAAGGGGCTATATATATCTAGTAACTCTAATCCCCTAGACTTTAGCTAATATATAGTTAAAATACGTATTATAGTAAACGCCTTACCCGTTATTCGGCTGGTGGCCTAATTATATACGTAATATTCTGCGCTAGAAAGCTTTAATAATAGGGTAAGGCAAATCCGGCCACAGCTTAGTCTAAAAGGTAGCTGCTTAGCAATTCTTTTATATAAGCCTTCCCATTAGGCACTAACGCCTAAGTAGCTATAAACCTATTAACTGCAGTAATACCTCTATTTTCCCTTATAAATTTCCTTTAACCTTACTTCGCTAATTATTCGCAGCGCAGTTCCGCAAAGCCGCTCTCTATTAAGCCTATAATCTACCTCTTTTTATATTTCTTACATTCTGCCTCTTATAGTTATCTAGCAATTTTATTCTTGCTATTAAGGTAAATATTAGCTTAGCTATTTTACCCTACATAGTATATGCCTAATAACTTATATCTTCTATAATAGTTATGCTTTAATATATATATACTTTACAGCCTTTTATTCTAAAACAAATTCCTAAATCAGCCGCTATTCCTCCTTAGACCACTATCCGTAATTAAGAACGCTTTATAAAAGATAACATTTGCTTAATATTTTAAGTCCACAGAATACCTCTCCTTTATAGCTATCAGTCCCGCCGACTTACGCGGTCGCACTTTTAGCTATATAAATTATATCCGCTAAGGCCGGGGATAAGGCGCTTAGTAGGGAATAGGAGGAGATTAGAGCTTATAAATTTAACGTAATAGAGGACATAACTATAACATTTTAAGGTAGATTATGTAATATTACAGACAGCAAAGGGAAGCTGGTCGAAAAATTAGGTATAAAAAATAGATAAGTAATAAGAGAGGTTCTTACTGGGTATAAATGTTATATAATATAGGTACGGATTAAGTTAGAAAAGAGGTAGTAATAAGTAGTAATCTAAAGCAATATATACTATTTATTTATAAATAAAAGTTAACCTCTAGCTTCTTCTGCGGTATCTTCCTCAAACTCTAAAATATCTAGATCCCCTAAACTAAATAAATTAGAGATATTTTATCTATTATTATAGCCGATTTTAAGTATAAAGAGAGCGTTCTTATTAATAGTTTCTAGCAGGTATATAGATAGGTAATTTATAACCACTAGTCCTCCTCTTTCCTTTTCCTTTCTTTATAAATTGCTTATCTTTATCCCGGTACAGAATGGCTTAGGGAGATTTTTAATTATATGGCGCCTTATAAATAAAAAAGAAAAGTACTAGCCCTCCCCTAGCAATACCGGATCCCCTATTTAGTATTAACCATAAATACAACATCTTATTAAAGGTTATTTTATAGACCTAGAGTTTACTATAATTCCAACCGGGGACGCTTTAATAATGGTTTATTTGTAACTTAATAATATACTAGTATAATAGCGCTTAGAGGACTCTTAGGAGAGGCGTTTATTTTAGATAAGTATTAATATATTAAATTTGGGGAATAAGGTGTCTAACTATTAGTTTTAGGATTATCGGATAAGATTATACTTTCCTTTTATAATAAATCTTGCTCTAAGATATATAAGCAACTAATTAACAAGTACCTAAGACTTATATACTAAGCGTTTAATAAGCGTTCTAAGGGATCGGAGCTTTAGAATGCCTTTTTAATAACCAAAAGTTTTAGGCTAATATTAGGTATTCCTCTAATAATATTTATTAATAATTCATTTAAAATACAAGACTCTTTTATACTAGTAGAGGGATCTACCTTTAAAGACAAATATTTTAGAGGTGAAGGAATTAACGTGCTAATTAAATTAGCCTTATAAAGTGTACTTACAGCAACTATAAGACCGCGGGGGTAGGGGTAATTCTCCTACTATCCTCGAAGCTCTCAGAGGAGGTTTTTTACCAATACCGTTGCTAGCTTTAAGATAGGTGCTGCTAAAGTACATAGGAAGAATACTTTAGGACCTAAGCCGATAAAAACGTCCGTTAATAGAGTGCGTACACGTAGCCTCACACTTTATCGCGAGCTTAATCGTTTCTCTAAGGATGTTACGTTTTCTCGCAGCACCTTAAGGTATAATTTAAACGCGTTGTTCTAGTGGGAGGGTAATAGATACATATTAGCGTCGAACGTCTTTCTTTTTTCCTTAAGTAGCTCATAAAACCAGTTATTTAGCGCTATTGAAAGTTTAACTAAAAATAAAGAGAAGGATAAAGAGAGCTAGGATAAGAAAGAGCGGGATAAGAAGAGACGGGAAGGGAAGGAGGAAGGGAGGAAGAAGGGAAGGAGGAAGGGAGGAAGAAGGGAAGGAGGAAGGGAGGAAGAAGGGAAGGAGGAAGGGAGGAAGGAGGAAGGAAAGGGAAGGGAAGGGAAGGGAAGGGAAGGGAAGAGATAAGACGAGACGAGACGAGACGGGACGAGATAGGACGGGACGGTTAGCCCAATTATATGCCACTTCCCCTGGCTAAACAATGTACAGCCGGATCGCTTACTGCAATCCGGCCAGCATTGCTAGCACCAATTCTGCACTTATATCTTTAATTTAACCTAAGACATTACCTATCTCCTATATATCAATTAGAGCACTTTTATACTTTAGGCAATATCTTTTTTTAAGCTCGCTCTAGTACCGGAGTTAAAATCCTATATATAAGCTAGGGGACTATTTCTATAGGTACAGCAAGCACATACACTATAGCTTTATTTACTATAACGGAGATAATATTAACGTGTCTTAACTAAAGTCTGCTAGAATTAATTAGGGAGGGTAGCCTATTACTAGAAGAGGGGTGCAGACATACCTATGGCACAGCTTATATTATATAAGAAAAGGGCAAATCCGGCCTAAAAAACAATACTATCTAGCTCCTCTTTCCACTTAGCTCCTTCTTTAAATTAGTATTATGTTACTAAAGCTTTATAGAGTAATAATGCCAGTCGCATTTAAGCCCGTTACGCTAGCGCCTTTACTATCTTATAATAGTATAAACATCCCCCCTAGTAGCCTAAGCTAAACGCATCTACATTATAAGCAGTTAGCGCAGCACCTTATAACTAAAATACTTACAGCTGTGTTAAAGATAGTCTAAGCGACTTAACCTTCTCCACCTCCTTTACCTCCTTTACCTCCCCCTACAAGTTTAGGGGTTAAAGAAATACCCGAAGTAAGAGGTTCTAAGGTTAAAGTTAAGGTGTTAAATAAGATGTATACTCGCAAAATCCCCAAAACATACTTAGAGATACGCTAATATAGCGTTTACTATAGCTAGGACAAATAAAGCTGCTAGTATAAGACTATAGAGACTTCGCTAGATATATTAAGTGAGCGTAATATATATAATTAGTACATTTATATCCTTTAGAAGAAATTTGGTCTGTCTCTTAGGTGCCTTTAAATATATTAACTTAGATACTAACTTTTAAGCTAGAAAAGGATAAGAAAGACTGTAGTATATACCTAGGCATAAATTTAGGAGAAGTGAGAGACGCCTTATAGGTGGTGCTAAGCGGTATATAAGCCATCTTTCTTTAGGAAGATAAGCCTACAGTAAGTAAACCTTTTTATAGATGTAGCTTATTCTAATTTAACTTCTAGATCCCTATAAACCTTATGTTTAATTTCCTACCCTAGTTAAAAACACACTAGGAGAGTCTTTCTCCCGACTTAATTAGCGCTAGGCATTTTTAGGGGTTACTAAGATTCCTTAAAGACTATTTCGCGCCTATAACTAATAGTCTCCTACCGCTTTTGGACTATAGCGAAATTAATTTCAATCTCCTTTAAGCCTTATTTAAACCAAATACATACATCCTTACGATTTGCGAGGGCTCGGATTAACTAAGATGCCTTATATATAATTTAGGCAACTTTAAAACCTTACTTTTTAGTAAAAAGAGCTTCGAACTTGACTATTACTATTTTAGCTACAATAGGAAGGCGTTTGGCGAGGTAAAAACTACCCTCTCTATTTTGGAATTCCGTTCAACTATAAAAATTACGTCTCTTAAGGTATTTCCGCTAAAGCGTTATAAGAGACAAGCCGAGATAAAGTAGGATCTTATTAGCAATGGCCGGAAGTTTATATCTTTAAGAGGCATTAACCACCGTAAATATAAAGGGATCGCGTTTTTCTAAACCAAAGATGGCCCGTTAAGATTTTCTACAAGCGGCCGTATTATAGTGGACGCGATAGCATTTTATTATTAAAATCCTAACTATAGTAAGCAGCTAATCGCTATAGATATATACGGAATAAGCGTAATTAATTAAGGGACTAATTAGCAAGGTAATATAAAGAATTAGGGTTTAGTTCCTAAGGAGATAGGAGACAATAAGTACCTAATCTGTCTACTAACAGCCCTAGCCTTTAGTTTGGTAGATAAAAAATAGGGTTAGGCTTTCTACACTCTTTTTCTAGAGCTAGCGAATTATATATACTAATATAAGCACTAATAGGTGAATTTGCCGTCGCTAACATTAAGGACATTAAATGGAATGCCTTGGCATTTAAGTCACTCGTAATTAAGGAGGACAAGAAAATAGTACTTTAAGGACTTATAAAGAGCTACTAGTCTAGGTCTAGGAAATTAAAGTTTAATAATATAATTAAAGGGAAGGGGAAAGGCCTAGTTTTCTTACTATAGTAAGTTTTCTGGCAAGGCATTAGCTGTTTTAAAGGCTGACCGTTTTAGTGGCCCACCTAGGGTGGGAAAGACATTAATAGCTAAAGCACTTGCTAAATCTCAGAGGAGACCCCTCTATGTGGTTTATTCCCCTTTATAAGTATATTTATATACCAGTCTAACCATAAGAAGGCTTATATAGGAGACCTTAATATAGATTTAGCCTATTTAGAACAAAACCTAGCTCTAATAGTTAAAAACGTTTACCGCTGGAGCGCTGTCCTTCTTCTGGACGAGGCCGATGTCTTTCTTACAGAAAGAACTTTAGATAATATCCGATATAATAGCCTAGTATCTATCTTCCTGCGATAGATGGAGTATTTCTAAGGTATTATATTTCTTACAACAAACAGGATTATTATATTTAATGCAGCTATACAGAGCAGAATATATCTTATACTTAGATATAACGAGCTAAAGAGACTAGTAAGAGAGTAGGTATAGAAGACCTTCTTAAAGTAAGCCAATACTGCTGCTAATATCTCTAAAAAAGATATAGAGCGGTTTTTAGACCATTAATTAAACGGAAGACAGGTAAGGCAATATTTAAAAGAGAGTTTTAAGGCTAGTGCTAATATACTATATTAGATTAAGAATACTATATAGATTAGTTATAGCTTAGTTAAAAGTAAGGGGAACAAACTTATATATAAGTATTTGGGCAAGGCCCTTATATTAAATTAAGATTTTAAAAGTAACTTTAAAGGTACTGGATTAGTTAAAAATATAAACTCGTACGTATAGATTCGCTTATATATATATAGCATCAAATATCTTATAAATCTTGTAGCTATAGTATTATTACTTACTACTTTCTTAAAATTACTTACTTGCTTTTGTAACAATAAGGCTTATATAGTAGGCTATAGCGCGGGCGAATCGCTTATAGATCCGGAAATAGGAGAACAGAAGCTATAGGGCATTAGTTTCCGTAAGGGAGTAAAAGATATAAGCGTTAGTTCCCGTAAGGGAGTAGAAGATATAAGCATTAGTTCCTATAAGGAATTAAAAGCTATAAGGCGACAAAGAAGGCAGGTATTAATTCCCGCAGAGAACCGCAAGCTGTAAGAGATTAGTTTCCGTAGGGGAGTGAAAGAAATCGCTATTAGTTCCTATAGGGGAGTAAAAGCCGTATAGGAGTAGGAGCTATAGGGTATAGTTCTTATAGGGCAGTAGAAGATATG
>Ga0307515_10005587_pt1 | contig 25405 bp, 12 predicted proteins | sample 17_EM_MG_FD_194513 | JGI IMG/M metagenome (GOLD analysis project Ga0307515, IMG submission 194513) | Populus trichocarpa ectomycorrhiza microbial communities from riparian zone in the Pacific Northwest, United States - 17_EM | ecosystem: Host-associated > Plants > Roots > Unclassified | place... | reverse complement strand
TATATATATATATATATATATATATATATATATATATATATATATATATATATATATATATAATTTTTTTATTTTTATTTAGATTAATACATCTTCTCTTTTTTATTTTGTTTAGAGTGTTTATTTAAATGATGATTTTTTTTTGTTATACTTTTAAATTTTAAAGAGGTTTTTCTAATTCACCTATAATATTTTTTTTATCTTTTGTATAAATAAATTTTATTTTTTAAATAAAAAAAATATTTTCATGTAATATTTCTAATATGTGCAGTCTTCCATAGTATTTTTTTCTCTTTTATTTTATTCAATTAATTTAATTTATGTGTCTATTTGTTTTATGTTTAATTAAATAAAAAAATTATTTTAATAAAAAATTTAAAAAACACAACCGGGTAAATACCCCTATTAATATTTATTTATTTATTTGCATCCTTAATTTATGATTCAGGTAAAAAAAACATTTATTATTGTCAATTTTCAAAGGATATTATTAAAATTAAGTATAATTAAAGTATAGTTCATGACATAATCTATTTAAGGATTTGGCAAGAAATAATTTAAATTATCCAAGTTTCAAACTAATTAATATTATATCATTCATGATATTTTTCTAACATTCTAAAGATATTTTAATCAAGTGTCTCAGCTAGTTTTTTTTTTTTCTATTCAAAAGTGTCTACCTTTATCTTTTAATAATGTTATAATTTTTTATTAAATTGGATTCTTAGTTAATTTTTTATAAGTTATTTTTTGTTCTTAAATTACTTTTCATTCTTTTGGACATGCACTTAAAATATTAAAAAATTCAAGACTTATCAAGAAAATAATTTATAAAGTTTTTATCCGATATATGTAGTGTTAATCTATATTCATGCCATATTGTTTTTAAAATATTCATGTTATATATAATTGAAATTGACTGTTTGAAATAGAAAAGTTTCATAATAATATAATGTTAAGTGAAACCTTTTTAGAAATTATTATTTTTAATTTTTATGTGTTTATCTTAAATATTAATTATTAAATTTAATATATAATTAAATATATGTCCCTAATTTTTACTTAAGTCTTGTTAAAAATTATTACATATTGTTAATATTTAATCTATATCCCTAATTAATTTAGTTATAATTCATAAGATTTATGTAATATTATTTGGAAATAAAATTTATTTATTATAATAATATTTACTTTATCAAAAGCAAAATAATAAACTATTAACCATCGCATAAAGAATTACATTAAATCTTGAAGTAAGTTTAGTGATAAATATTTCTGATTCTGCACGGTGCATCACAAATTCATGTAAATTACCTTCATGGCATGTGTAAAATCTAAAACTAATGGAGTAACAAATTTTTATTACAAAATTAATTTAAATTTCAAAATATAAATTCTTAAAGAAAGGCAAGGAGAGCAACATATTACTACAAAAACTAAAAGAGTCCAGTGCTATTCATTCTAAAAAGCAAAAATCATTTGAATAAAAAAATACTTAAATGTATCCTAGTTTACTTTTTCCGGCATGTTTACATATAAACAACAACATCATTAAACTCCTCTCGAGAAGAAGAAACCATTAATATGAAGAATGACTAATTTTATTGTTAGAGTATAGTTTTCTCTTTCCTTATTTGTTTTACATTAATTTTTCTTTTTTCTCTCTTAAATGAATTAAAATATGAAAAAAGTAAAGTGTTGTATCAAAAAATAAATTCCAATACTAAAGAGACCTAAAACAAACTCAACGTAGAATATAGGGACTAAAGATAACTTTTCTAGACGAATATGAGATAGGCCTTCATGGATTTTTTCTCATTGTTATCCTTATTCTTCTAATTATGTCTCAATGCTACAAATTAAAATCATACCTCGTTAAATTAACTTACAATTAAGTTCTAAAATTTTATCAAAACCTCAATATCTCAAGAAAATGAAAAGAATAGAAACAGATAATGAAAAACATAAAAACACATAACACAAAAGGATGAAATCAAAAACATATTTTTGATGACCAAAATAAATAAATAAATAAAATCACTACTGTAGTCCACAATAATTTAAGAGAGGAGTTATAGTGAAAATCTACTATTAAAAAACCCTAAGCCTTTTAGTTTTTTTTAAGGTTAATGTTTTCTACCTTTTCATATTCTCACATATGGTAGTGTCGAAGAACATTTTGATATTAAATTAAAAGCATGAAAGATAATTTTAGATTATAATTAAAAAAATAACTAAAATAAATAAATAAAATAGGGTCCCATGCTCAAAAGGTGCGGAAAACTTCAATTTATCCCTAAAGTTTCAGTTGATGTGTTATTTGGTCTCTAAAGTTTTGATAGTATATGTTTCAATCCTAAACTCTATTTTTTATGTTTCAATCCATGAGTGTAGAGAGATGAAAAAAAAGTCAACAAAACATGGAAAGAGAGAGAAAGAGGTATGTTGTGCATATTTGACAACGAAAAAAGATCAATGTTGGTGTCAATAGGTTTGTGTTAAAGAGAGAAGTTTCATGAAAATGATTTAGAGTTTTTATTTTGCTAACAAGGTGTTTACAAATAGAAACAAGTTGAAAAAGATTTTTTTGATTAACAAAACTCGAACCCAATTCTGATGGTCAGAATTTAAACTAGTGGATGACAAGATATTTACCCAAGTGGACAACGCATCATCTGTTCTAACCAATAAGATGGATAACATATCACCAACCCTTTATGAAAAAACAAACAAATAAAGAAAACCAGATGTGCATGCCTGGTCTTCAAGGCCCATGTTTGCTTAGGTTTATTGTTTTGGGCTAGGCACACAGGTCCCTTTTGCAAGCCAAGATATATATGGTCTTTTTGTTATGCTGCCCTTGCTTTTTTTTAGAATAAGATTATCTTTAAATCAATTTATTAAAATGATATTTAAACAGTGATTCAATTATGTAATAGCTTTCAATAACGATAAAGCTTTTATAGTAATATTTACAATTACTTTACAAATAATCATATAACAACCTCATATGTAAATTCTCTTTTAAATCTTTCCATTAATATTCAATAAGAATAAAATATCTATTTTGTTATTGTATTTATTTATATAATTTTCTCATATTTATTATTTTTATATTTATTTATATTGGTGTATAAAAATGATCGATCCATGATTTCATTTTTTATTAAACCTTACTTTCAAAGTCATAATAATTTTTTATTTTTTAAAAATGATATTTCTAATAAAAAAAACATGTTTTGTTTTCTCAGAATATAAAAAGAAATTCATATTTTAATCTTTACTCAACATTAATCACTCTTCCTATTATTTAGTAATTCATATATTTTTTTAATTTATTTATAAATATGAAGATCTTGTTTTTTAATTTTTGATTAAAAATTTATACTATTGTAAACAATATTAATAACACCAACCCAAATATCTTCTATATTAGAAATAATAATAATAATAATTCATGTTGAGGATTCACTATAACTCCCCTCACAAACTATTGTGGACGGCTACAATAGTTTTTTTTCCCAGCTCTTGCATGAAAATTGAGGGAGAGATAGAGGAAAGAGAGAAAAGAAAAGAAGGAAGAAAAAGAAGGCGCCAAAGTCGCTTCATGTCTTCATCGATGACATGTGTTGTTGTGGATAGAAGGGTTGGCAAGATGATTTTAATGACATCAAAGAAGGGAGTTATCAGATTCCAAAGGAAGCTGCACGCATCGTCCAAACACGACTACTTCCTCATATGTTGGAATGTATTTTACATACGCTGCCAATTTTTCTTATAATTTGCTCCCCCATCAATTTTCTATTATTTAGTCTCTAGTTGTTTGATAACTATTAAAGTTTTTGACTTGGTCCTTAATATTTTTTATAACTCTTTTGTTTAATCCTAAACTTCATCCCACGTGAGCCCAAAGAAAACTCAATCAGAGAAAAAGGAAGGGAAAGGAAATGAAAAATATTTTTTTATTCATTTGGTCCCTAGTTTTTTGTTATAACTCTTTTATTTTTATGTTGGGTTCTTAAATATCATACACACAATGTAAATAAATAAAAAATATTTAGAAGTCTTTAAGATCCTGTTAGACAAATATAGAGATGTTTAGGGATTTATTACTTGAAGATTTGATCTTCTTCAGTTTTGAATAATTCTTTAAAGACTGGGTTGTCACAAACCACAAGTCGTTCACTTGTTTGGCCTCCAACAATAATCCACATGAACTTTCAATGAGAAATCTCTTCAATCCCTATTTAGGGGGGGGAGAGAGAGAGAGAGAGATTGTTATGCCTAGAGTATTAGTTCTCTATTTTGTGAATTATATAGATTTTCTGTCTAACAGACAACCATAAAAAAATAAGAGGCATAATTTACTATTTATAGAAAAATCTAAAAAACCCTATAAATTGGAAAAAAAAAATATCAATTTTTCCCTTGAATAATATCTATATATTCAGGACAATTTTAAAAATTAACTTAATCAAGTCCTTACTTGATTTTTCTAGATCTAGAAATATAATCCATGTATTAATTATATTCTAGTCCTTAATTTCTAAAATATATTTTAGTCAAGTCATACTTAATTAAATCATCCTAGTTTAATTTTTGACTAATAATTCTTAATGTGTGTAACTCATTAGTTTCTAATATGTTGGCCTAAATATAAATTATAATTCTCATTAAATATAATTACATAAATTAAACAATTTAATTTATTATCAATTCAACAATTGATTAATTTATATTTGTAGATCAGGTGCATCGTCTAGCAATGTGTCATAATTCCCCACATATGAGAAATATCATTAGTGATTTGACTTACCTTTTAGTGATCGGTTTCTCCATGTAATTAATATTCTTTCATCAATAATGTTCTGATTTAACATTAAAAACATGGAGTATATTTGTCATATTAAATCATGTTTGTTCTCTATATAATAGTTATTGATCATTTAAATAAGATTTGAAACTCTTTTCAAATTTCATTTCACCCCGGCCAATGATTTCTCAGTTAATACTATTTAAGAACAGATAAAACATTTTCTCTAATTCACATAGAGTGATGAATCCTCTTTTAATCACTCAAGTACCTTCATATAATTTATGTTATAACCAATATCTACCATTTCATTACCTCAATTAAAATAATATGTAACAAGATCAAAACATATCATTCTCTATATAAGTTAACTTAGTGATCTCAAGTCTAAGGATCACTTATACAACCATGACGTAAGCCTTTCCATGGACATATGTGATCTCTCGTTATGGAATTCTCATGCGGGTCAGTTCAGTGTACATATCTTATGACAAGCACCTACATATTAGTTCTACGTATCCCTTATACCTTAACTTATGAGAACAATTGCTTCCTTTCATAAAAGAAATAACATAATATATATCATTCTCTACAACTCTAATAAATATCCAGTATTTAAGAGAGTATCGACCAAGAACATTTTAGGAACAATGCTTTGATGCAATATAAATCTCATAATTATAACAACTTTATAATTTTCTATGCGAAACATTTTTGTCCCATGTACTTTATCTTTACTCTAGATTAATTAATCAAATATTAGATTCATTAATCTAATATTATATGAATATTAAAGATAAATTAAGCCTTTATTAATAATAAATATGTATTTATATGAAAATAGTTGTAGAATCAGTTGTGCTCTCTTGTTTGGAACTCAAAGCACCACCATTTAGAATAAAACATATATTGACTAGTATTCACTATCCAACATTTCATTGAAAAACTCTTAATTTAAATAATTTTGAACTTCTAGTTTATCTTTCTCTATTGATGGATGTTCTAGCCAGATATAGGATACCATTTCCATCATATCTCTTTCAATTTGTGTCTTAGAATATATGTCTTTAGAGGGAGGTGTTCCAAGTAAAATAGATAAGAATCCAATATTAGATTCTTTCATGCTAAGCTATTTTAGCATCTAGTCTATATTCATGGATTGAGACAATCTAAGCAACCTTTTAGATTTATCTCTATAAATCTTTATATCCAATATATAGGTTGTTTTTCCCAATTTTTTTATGGAGAAATTCTTGGATAGTCAAAACTTTACCAATTAAAGTAAAGATATGTCATTTCTTAACAGTAATATGTCATCTATATATAATATTAGGAAAATGACACAACTCTCACAAACCTTTTGTAAACACAAGAATTATACACTTTTTTGATGAAATTAAAGCTGTTGATTATACCACCAAAATTGAATATTCCTACTCTTTAAAGCTTGCATTATACATTTGTACATTATCTTTCATGTCAGTCTTGCTTTTAAAGACCCACTTAAATACATTGAGTTTTACCCCTTCAGATGGATCAACTAAGTTTCAAACTTGGTTAGAACATGAAGTTCATAGCTTCAAGTCATTACTTGAAATAAATATCATATATTACTTCAAAGTAATTGGTAGACTTATGAATTATGAGCAATATGTCATTCACAACTTTCATGAGAGGTTCTTATTTCATTGATGCATGACACATTCTACTAAATTTATAGATATTTTGTGTTTTTTAAGGTTCAGACTAAACATCTAATGTTTTAACCTTGGGAATATATTTCATCTGGATGTAGTGTTTTAAGAGGTGTAGAGAATCTCATTTTTTTTTAGATAATCCTTGATATATTTGGTCAAATATTAATCACTTTGATCCAATCAAAGTTTCGTAATACTTATTCCAATATGTGTTTCAATTTTATTGCAATTTATATTGAACTTGAGCATATTAAATTCAAATATATAAAAACCATTTGTATAGTTATCAGATCCATAAAACCATCATTATTATAAAAGAACAACATTTGTCATCAACAATAAATTTAAATTTATTTAATACTAAATAAAATGGAAATAATGTCTTAAAATACCAGAACAAAATAACAATAATAAAGTTCTACTATCAACCCATTATGCAAAACAAAATAATGAGTTTCTACAACTAATGCATAAGTAGTTCCTACATCTAATGCAACAACTCGTGCTTCATTACTGAGTTGTGGGTCTACTTTGCCTTCAACTAATCTTCTACTTTTTTTTAGTTCCTACATGCAATTGCAAATATGAAAATCACATTCGGTATCTAATACCCAAGAACTATAATGTAAATTAGTAAGATATTTTTCAATTATAAACATACCTCAAGTAGAAGCTTCATTAAGTTTCTTTGCCTTTACAGTTGCAAGGTATTCCTTGCAATTCCTCATCCAATGTCCTTCCTTTCCACAATGATGACAAATGCCCTTGTCTTTTTTGATGCCCCTGGTAGGTTTTTTGCTTTAGAGACAACACCCTTATTCTTTTTATCCATTTTTTTAGACATTCTAGAAGAACTGAGTCATTTTCCTTCTTAAGAGCCCCTTCAACAATCTTAAGCATATTAAGCATTTCTAGCAATGTACAATCTAACTTGCTCTTGTGATAGTTTATAATGAATTGCAAAAAGCTTTAGGATAATAACTGCAAAACCAAGTCAACACTTACTCATGGTCAATGATAAAACCCAATTGACCTAATTTCTCAATATAGCCAATCATTTTCAAAACAAAGATGTTCATTGAAAAATCATTTATTATCTTACAGCGGAACAATTCCTTAAAGGTCTCATACCTTTAAATTCTACTTACTTCATCAAACAATTCTTTGAGATGCATAATCATATTATAGGCATGCATGTTTTCATGTTGCCTTCGAAGTTCAGGTGATATATTGGCTAACATCACATATGTAACCTCTTTTCTTGCTTGAGAACAATTCTCACATTTCGGTGTCAATCCAAGAAATTTGGTCCAGTCAATTTGTTAGCATCAAATATGCTTTGTAGGGATATGTTACTACTCATTTTGATCTACCAACCTATTTATATTAAGATAGAGAGTATTAGTTTCATACATATATATTTAAATTCTAAATTTAGATAGGTCTTTAATTTTAATTTGGTCTCTTGTTATTTTCTTAAAAATTAATAGCCCTTCTATTAATTCAAGGAATCTCGTTTAGATTTTCCTAGTGGGATATGATCCTATTTAATTTATCCGACCTTGAGTGACTCAATAAATATAAATAAATTAAATTTGATAGATAACATAGTTTATCAATCACGTCTCTAAGTGACTCATATATCAGTTAGGTGACAACTCTTTATTTGAACATGTCTTATATGTTTCGCCTAACCCATGCTTCTAACCTTATATGATCATGAGTGACCCATTCAAATCATATAAGTTAGTTAAGTAGAACTCAATTTTATAGAATTAAATATATTCGATTAACGGTAACCTTGAGTGACTCAACAAGTTATCCATGAATAAAACTCGGGTTTTATGCATATAAATTGGAAGGCAACCATTCATGTTCTCAATATGTACTTAATATATTAATGAGAGATTTATTATCAATTAATTAGGTCTCATACATAACATGATATAATAGATATACATTTCATACATAACAATTTATATATAAACACACACCCCTAGCATGTTATTCTAATTGGTTGATTATAGACATATCTAAAGTAATTACCTGAAACCATCAAAGGGAATTAGGTGGTCAAAACCTAGGTAGCTGATGCAAATCTTCATAAGTCCTTTACGATCACCATAATTGTATCCTTTTACCGCTATTCTTTCTTTATCTTGTACAAAATAATTTTTGTATCTAAATTCTTACATTTCTAAATTACATAATATTTACATAATTAATTAAGAAACCTCAAGTTATATTCAAGGGGAATTAGATGAAAAAATAATTTTACAACCCAGAAGAAAAATAGAGAAAAGACAGGACACGCATACCTTATTTAATATTACAACTATTCAACCATAAAAACACAATTGCATTGGTCTTTAATGTCCATAACCATCCATCATGTATAAGAACATATTAATATGCATAATAAAATTATTTCATGCTTCAATTCTGATTATTGGCTTTATGTGCAATTTAAAATAATATTTCTAATGCTTAGAAATATCAAATTCAAACCAATTTGATAATTTTCAAAATATAATAAATATTATTTAATATAGATACTTTCATTGAAAAGACCATTTTTCAAGATTTAATAAGAAATTTAATCATATTATAATTCTTTTACTGCCATTCTTTCTTCATCTTGGATTACAAAATAATTTTTCTATATAAATTCTTATATTTTTAAATTATATAACATTTACATAATTAATTAAAAAACCTCGAGTTACATTCAAGTGGTATTAGATAAGAAAATAATTTTACAACCTATAAAACAAATAGAGAAAATGTACGACATACATGCTCTATTTAATATTACAACCATTCAACCATAAAAACACAATCACATTGATCTTTAATGTCCACAATCATCCATCATGCATAAGAACATATTAATATGCATAATAAAATTTTTGCATCTTTCAGTTCTAATTATTGGCTTTATGTGCAATTTAAAATAATATTTCTAACACTTAGAAATATTAAATTCAAATCCAATTTTATAATTTTTAAAATCTAATAAATATTATTTAATATAGATACTTTTATTGAAAAGACCATTTTTCAAGATTTAATAAGAAAATTAATTATATTAAAATTTTTATTAATATCCTAAACTGTTTTTGGATCAATTAAATAAAAATATTTTGGTTTAAAAACTCTTTGTACTTTAGAAAAACCATTTTTCTAAACATTATTTAATTAAATTATAATCCTATTAGGATATACAAAACTCAAAAAATGTTAATTCAAACATTTTAATGCAATCCTAATATAATTAGGAAAATTAATTCTATAATTAATTTAATTTAAAGTTTTAATTTTGATATAAAATCATTATTTTATATATTAAGGGCTAAAATTATAATTTTAACCCTACATATACCTAAAAGTAATTAGATATAAGTTGTAGGGGTAGAATCATAATTATCCCTCTAAAAAAACCATAAACCATAGTTATCAGACCTGACCTGGGGGTTGACCCGGCCAAGGATCCGGGTCCCGGGTTACACGGGTTGACTCGGGTTAACCCAAATCAACCTGAAAAAATTAAAAAATATATATTTGAAGTTTTAATATTTTATATGAAAAAATTAAGAAACAATCCATGCGAATATAAACTATACATGTTATAAATAATGAAATTTAAAAGATTATTTCAAAAGATTTTTTTTATTCCATATTGAAAAGATATTATGCTAGTATGTTATCCTTTTAAGTTGAAGTATTTAAACTAAAAAGGTTTTTATCGGACATTGAAAAGATACTATGTTAGTATGTTATCCTTTTAAGTTGAAGTATTTAAATCAAAAAGGTTTTTTATCCCACATTAAAAAAACATAACTTTTTTCTTGTGAATATAGAGTATATATACTAAAGGGCTTCAAATCTCATATTGAAAAAATAATATTTTTCTTGTGAACATAGAGTATATATACTAAAGATCTTCAAATCTCATATTGAAAAAATAAAACATTCTTTTAATATTTATACAGGGAACTTTGAAAATGGTTAATAACCAATTAAAAAATAAAATAAAAAGAAAGATCTTTGGTTAGGAGAAAAAACATATTTGAAAAAAAAAACTGGTCTAAACTGGGTTTTGCCTGGTCATCCAGGTCACGGGTCGATTTGGCTAGTCAACCGAGTTTTGTCAGGTTTTTGCTCAATCTGGTCTTTTGCCTTACCCGGACCCGTTCAGCTATCGGGTCGATCCGCTAGGTTGAGTTTAATAACTATGCCTTCAACAAAGTTCAAGGGTAGAATCATAATTGTACCCTTATCTTTTTCATGCTGCAACAACAGCTTTGTTCCTGTTGCCAGTGTGGTCTGCCCACGCCGGTGGCAGCCATCAGCAGCGACAAAAGTACTGTCGCAACACTTGGTGACAACGTAGGGCAGCATCCCTTGCATTGCCCTAGACTGGCGTTGCGCATAGCAGTGCCTGACGCTGCCATGGCCTTTTGCTAGTGGCGACTAGCCAGACACGCAGAACAGCCAGGCGGGCTAGGGATGTTGGTGCCACCGCTTATGGCTGTGGTAGCCACCTTGTGTTTTTTTTTTAAATTACGAGAGGAAAATTACTTTTGAAAAAATTACTTTTTGCAAATAAAATTAATTCAAAATTAACATCAATAACAATTAAAACAGGTAAACAACAACCCTAATTATCTAACGATGGTTTCGCTACCACCGCTGGGTTCCCAAATATCATACACATAGCAAAAATAAAAAAAAATTATTCATGAGTCTCTGGATCTCGTTAAACAGATATAAAGTTGTTTAATGATTTATTACTCGAAGATCTGATTTTCTTCAACTTTGAATAATTTTTTAAAAGTTGGGTTATTGCAAAACATAAGTTATCCAATTATCTGGTTTATAATAATAATAAAAAACCTATTTTGTTTTGATTCAATTTTTATTTTTTGTTTATAAAAATATATTAACAGATAATTAAATAAATATATTGAATAACATGCAGATTATGTTTCTTTGTCTGCATCTATTCCTTTACATTCTAGTCTAGTTTTTATTGATTTTTTTAGTACTTTTCTATGTATACAATTTTTGATTAATTTTATTGAACATGTCGATAAAGCTTTTTATATGTATTTTATATTTTTATCATTAATTTAAATTTTAATATTATCCATATATTTGTTTTTAATAACTAAATTAATTTTTGATCTTATCTTGCCATGTTGCGCGTACACCAAATCTATCAGCTTGAAATCATATCTATATGAGGACATTAGTTGTAAGTGATATTTATTTTTGTAGTAGCGTCGTGTTTTTGAAAAAAATAATTTTTTTTTAAATTTTATTAATTTTTTTTAGTTTGATGATATAAAACCAAATTTGAAAAATAAAAAAATTATTTTACTATATTTTTAAATAAAAAATATTTTAAAAAATAATTAATACTGTATTAGAAAAATAAAAGAATATATATATATATATATATAAAACATAAACATACGGAATTCGGAATAAAGAATAAAAAAAGAAAAAAACCTAACGGTCCCCGCGTTGAACTTCTCTTTAGTTCTTCTCTGTTAATTTAATTATGAGAATTGAAAAATAAAGTTTTCTCTGGATCAAATAACCCATTTTTCACTTTAATTCTCTGCTTCAATTTCTTCTGATCCAATCGATTGCGGGAATGAAAAGGAGAAATGTTTAGATTGATGGAGATTCGGATTTGAATTTCAGATTTTAGTGCATTAATTTCTTGTTGGTGAATGCGAAAATGAGCACGCAAAGGCAGGTGATCGTACGGGACTTAATGGATGAAGGCAAGAAGAGGATTGTTGTTTTGGTTATTTGTGTTGTTGGATTATCTTATCTCATGTCTTGTAAGTTTTCCTCTCTCTCGCTGTGTGTGTATTTTGAGTTTGTGATTGTATGAATTAATTAATTGAATTAGGTAAAAATGTATCTGATAATCATTTTTACCTTTTAATCAGATTTTTCATTTGCGTTCCTGTTAATTATAAGAAGAAGTTCTTGATTTTTGCCCTTTCTATTTATGGGTATTACTCAGGCATTTTTTCAAGGTATAATAGATGAGCAAAAAGTTAATGATATAGACAAGTTAACATTGGGAAATTGAATGAATGCTGGCCACTAGCATTGCCGGTTTCCTTTGGGATTAAGGTGTGCTTGAGATGGCACCTTTACCCTTTTCTGGCATTTTTTCTGGACGTAGTGATTGTACAAGTAATGGTGTCAGTGAAGGGAGGAACACAATCAGTGAGGAAAGGCTGTGAGACTGGAAAGAATTTTACACTCCCAAAAAATAATACGAGGTATTTGAAATATTTTAGAAAGAAAAGACAGGCCATAATATGGATACCTTTTGTGTTAAATGACACATCCACATAATAACATGGAAATGTATGTATGTGTTTTAATTTGCTATGTTCTCAATGTTTTGAAGAAGAACAATGCTCTAATTCGAGTGATGTCTCTATGTTGTTGTTTCACGTGATTATTTCTTTCTGAAATGCTTCAACATAAATGATGTGGTAGAGTGCCCTTTTGTTTTAATATATTAAGGAAATTGCTTTTCTTTTTTTCCCTTATGTCTCAAGGGAATTATGTCAAAAAAAGAAGATAATCTGATAAAATTGTGTTCTGATCATATTAACAAAATCATTGTAACTGACTGCTAATAAACCTGCTGCAAATTCTAAATTCATGAACATGAGTGATTATTAATGGACATAGTAGAGTGAAGAGTTATACCAATATTATCCATAAGACAAGGTTCCAAAATGGAGTAGATAAAAAAAACGTGTGCATATTTAATTATTTAACAGCACGAACAGAGCAAAAATGTAGATGCCACAGTGAGACTTTGTTTCAGTGTGAAAGCAAAGATGGCCAATGAGCTCTAGCTCAATTGACATCTTGTACTTCCCCCCTCCTTGTTCCTTACAACTTGAGTTTGAACCTTCATATGGACCCAAAAAACATGAAACTGTAAACCTGCTGGATGAAGAGATGCCCAAGGTAAATTATTCATATACACTGGAGGAAGTAGCATGACCAGACCAATTATGGTCTGTAAATTCTGTTATACTTAGGGTGTATACAGTTAATTTCCTACAAACAGGGAGGCTTAGGAAAAGAATTTCTTTATTTTCTTCCACACAGAGAACATTTGCAGTACATGAATGGTTGCTGCTTTTAGGAGTTCAACTAAAATATTTAATTTGTATAGGTTGAGTACATGAAATTCTGGCTAGTTATTTCAGCCTGTTGTATTTTAAGTTGTACATAAATGTATTCTCATTTTTTTTATATATGCAATGCCTTCTTTTTTGCCTGTCTTTAATTGTAACTTACTCTCAGTTACCTTTTTCAGTAACGAGCTCCTCAGTTTGGGTCAACTTGCCTGCTGCTGCTTCCTTGATCATTCTCCTTCGCTACTTCACCATGGATTATGAAATGCGTAAGAAAGCTGCTGCATATAACAACAAACCTGCCTCTGCAAAATCAAGTACACTGCCACAAAACAAATCTCTTGAACTTACCAGGGTAGTTGAAAAGTCTGACTGGAGAAGGAAAGTGAATTCTCCTGTTGTTGAGAATGCAATAGATCACTTAACAAGACATCTAGTCTCTGAGTGGGTGGCAGATCTATGGTACTCTCGCCTGACCCCTGATAAGGAAGGTCCAGAGGAACTGGTGCAGCTAATGAATGGTGTTCTTGGGGAATTTTCAAGTCGCATGAGAAATGTAAATCTTATTGATCTACTGACAAGGTTTTAGTTCTTTTCCTCCCGACTTTTCTCTTAGTTTACTTTGTCTCCAAGGTTATTTGCTTTGTCACTAATCATCTAGGGTGACACAGGGATCTTATTAATCTCATCTGCACTCATTTGGAGCTTTTTCGTGCAAGTCAAGCAAAGATTGAAAAGCAACAGTCTGGTTTGATTACCATTGATCAGCGAGACAAGGAACTAAGACTTGTTCTGCATGCTGAGAACAAATTGCACCCTGCTTTATTTTCTGCTGAAGCTGAGCACAAGGTTGATTTGTTCATTTTTTGTTTGTTAAATTTGCAAAGTCATAGAATCTACATATGTTGCCTCTGAATGTGGAGGATTGAAAGCTTACTGACAATCTGGACCGCTTATTCTAGGTTTTGCAGCATCTGATGGATGGCCTCATTTCTTTCACTTTCAAGCCAGCAGATCTGCAGTGCTCTTTCTTCCGTTATGTTGTCAGGGAACTTCTCGCTTGTGCGGTGATGCGACCAGTGTTAAACTTGGCTAGCCCAAGGTAGTCTTTCTTTCTGTTTTGCTTTATAGTTTTGTGTTGTCATTTTTCCTTTCTTTCATTCTTTTTTTTCTTGTTTCCTCCTTTTGTTTTTCAGGTTCATAAACGAAAGGATTGAAAATGTTATCATTTCTAAGGCTAATCAAAGAGTTGCTGCAGCACAAGAAGCATCTCATTCCAAACCAAATGGGTCTTCAAGGATCTCATCCGATCATTTTTCTAGGTTTTTAGACCCTACTGGAACTGGGGTTGAACTTACGCAGTTAAAAACCAATCAATCCAGAAGTGGGCCAGAGGCACCTGAAAAAGATAAGGTGAATGGAAGCCATATCTCAAAAGATCCATTGCTTTCCATCGATACCCCATCTTCCCGCACATGGAGCTCACTGTCCAAAAACTCCCAGATTAATAATGAAGGAGAAATTGAACGACATCTTTCAGGACGTGAATGGGGTGAGATGTTTGATATGATGTCTCGCAGAAAGACTGCTGCCCTTGCTCCAGAAAATTTTGAAAACATGTGGACAAAAGGGAGAAACTATAGAAAGAAAGAAGGTGAAAATCAGTCGATCAAGCACGCCTCACAGAATTCTTCAGCAAGTAAGTCCAATACATCAGATTATTCAAAGAGTACGTCGAATTCCAAGAAGGATGATGTAACCAAACTCGATGCTTCGCTGGCCCACAATGATCAGTCTGTGGGTACTGAGCAGTCTACTGTAGAAAACCCTCTGCATCATGTCAATCAGAACATGTCAAATCCCTCACTATTTAGTTCACACCGAGATGGCATACAGAGCCTCATGCATGTGGATGGGACTGAATCAGGCAGCACTAGCTCTTATACTTCTGAAGAGGAAGATGTGAACTTTGTAACTGGTCTTGATTCTCCAGGAACTAAAGTCTGGGATGGTAAAACTAACAGAAACCAGGCTGTTTCCCACATTCATCATCCGCTTGAAAATCCTGATGGCCACAGGGCAAAGAAGACTGGTAGAGGGCATGCTCACTATCAAAGATTATCTAGACCCCAATCTGGCAGGAAAAGGTCGAGGCCAAGCACTCAGAAGGTACCTGTTTGGCAAGAGATTGAGAGAACAAGCTTCTTGTCTGGGGATGGGCAGGACATACTTAGTTTAAAAGGACATGCTAAAGCTGATGATTTCACTGATGATTCCGAGGTTGAAAGTCTGGATAGAGTTTACAGTGGATCAACTGCTTGTTCGTCTGCACCATCTGTTTCTATTCCTGAAAGCCACACTTTAAATGATAATTCCTTGAAACATTCATTAATGGTGGACGCATTTTATAAGTTGAGATGTGAGGTACTCCACTTAAAAGCTCATTACTTTTCTCTGCTCAATTGCTTGACCTTTCATCTTCTGATTTAATGATAAAGGATGTAAACCCTCTTGCTGTTGCAGGTATTGGGTGCAAATATTGTTAAGAGTGACTCTAAAACGTTTGCTGTTTATTCCTTATCTGTTACAGATGTAAATAACAATAGTTGGTCAATCAAAAGAAGGTGCTATGGATTTCTGTCTCAAATTTCTTGTTTCATCTCTTGTTGATGTCTTCTATAATAAGCATCTTCCATGAATAGATGTTGTCTTTTTATTGTGCTCTAACATGGTGAACACATGATCTTTATAATATTTTCTCCCATAAAGTTATACAGCTCATGCAACTGAACTCTACTGCCAACAGGTTTCGACATTTTGAGGAGTTACATAGACGGCTCAAAGAATATCCGGAATATAGTCTTCATTTGCCGCCAAAGCATTTTCTCTCTACAGGTTTAGATATGCCTGTCATAAAAGAGCGGTGTAAATTGCTTGACAGATATCTGAAGGTCAAACATCTAATCTCACTTTTTTTGTCTGAGTGAATTTGATATCAGCTTTAGCTCTTTGATAAGCTGGAATTGTGGCCTTCAATGGATTTTCAACCTGATTTCCCATTTAGATATTTATCCAGGTTTAATTTGCTGCCACTATTCCAGCACTTAACATATTTGCACTGGTGCTTGGCTGTTAACTCAAGTACTTATGGACTCTTCAGTATTATGTTGTAAAGTAACACATAATAACTCAAAAAGTTCTAGGATTGGGAACTTCACTGGTGCTGGTACTAGATTAGCCATGTAAAAGCATTCTTGTGGTAGGCAAACTCATATATAATGTTTGTAAAATAAGAAATGCTACATTTACATGGCTAATCTAGCTCCACACCACTGAAACCAAAGCATAATATTTAAAAGTTTTTCCTTAGATATGAGTGTGCCAACTGCGAGAAACAACTGAATTGTTGCTTTATTTAGAACATACATTTTTCTGAGCTAGTTTGCTACTTTTTTGGTGCCATGCTTCAACTCTATAACTAACTATAACCTGTTGCTGTTTTCCAGAGGCTCTTGCAACTTCCAACAATTTCAGGATCTATTGAAGTCTGGGACTTTCTTAGCGTTGATTCTCAGGTTTCCATATTTTCTGCTGTTATTAATGGAGAATCCCCTCCCTCCCCTTCTTTTTTGGGGAAGGGAAAGGTGTTCTTTCTGATATTTCACCCATACTATTCATTTGCTATTATATGGTGTCATGCAGACGTATGTGTTCTCAAATTCATTTTCTATCATCGAAACATTATCAGGTGAAGCTTGTTCAATTTAGGATGTTATCTTTTATTTTGATTTTCATTTCTTTATTTTGATCTTTCCTCTCTTTTCATATTTCTTGGAACTTTCTAGGTGACCTGGATGATAAGCCCTCTGAAAAGAGTAAAAGGGTTTCAAATTTTATCGGGCCTGCAACCGATTCCTTATCCACTAGGAATAAGATTAAAACGGAACAATTGAGTGCAGAGTGCAAGGAATCTATATTGCAGACAAAGCATGCTCTTGGGGTAGATGGAGCACGGATGATTTCAAAAGACACGCCTCAATCTCCAGAGAGAAAGTCTGTCAAAGAATTTGGAAAATCATTCAAGGATCCAGGCTGTGATTCAGATACGCAAAAGAATGCATCATCTGCCAGAAATTCAGAGAAGAATATAAAAGGAAGAGAGGGCGATAGTTTAGAAGAGATGTCCGCATCCCTTAATGATTCTGCTAATGACCCCATGCTTCCTACAGAGGTAATTCAAGTGGGTTAAGGATTGGCTGGATTGCAGGTTTACCTTAATAATAAAAGGTTGTCTTATAAAATTTCATTGCTTCATTGCAGTGGGCACCACCAAATTTGACTGTTCCTATACTTGATTTGATAGATGTCATTTTCCAGCTGCAAGATGGTGGATGGATCAGGTACTCAATATACAGCAATGTAGAAATATGGTGGATGTCTTATCTCTTTATAGAAACTATTTTTCATCATCATAGTGACATCCCACTGTGACTGCTGAGGATATGCTGCTGACACAAATGATTTGTGCATTGCAGGAGGCAGGCTTTTTGGGTGGCCAAACAGATACTACAACTAGGAATGGGTGATGCTTTAGATGATTGGTTGATAGAGAAAATCCAGCTTCTGCGTAGGGGTTCAGTTGTTGCATCGGGGATCAAGCGGGTTGAGCAGGTAATCTTTGAAGTTCTGCAGTTTCTTCTATCTTGAAAATTTGCTAAATCTTCAACAATACTTGGCAGTCTAGAGCACTACTGAAATGCTGGACTTTTTTAGCTGAAGTGGTAAATAACAGAGCTGATAGATCGGATGCAGTCTAGAGCACTACTGAAATGCTGGACTTTTTTTTCCACTGAAATGATAAATAACAGAGCCGATAGATTGGATCATTGGATGAATTGTCTGGGTGGTTTGAGTTCATGTCCTCTTATCATTTCTACCCAGCATCATTGAACTTCATCTTTTGGCAAAAAAAAAAGGGTGAGATAGTGTGGCAAGATGGTCCATCTGAAGTGCTTTTCAGTAATGCTGAGTGAGGGAAGGAGGGGGTTTTTTCTTCATTTTTTGTTTCATATTATTAGTCGGAAGTGAGGGAAACATTTTTGGAGTCCCACTGGTGCCCTTTAAATAATTGAAGATCTCCTGTTTTCACTTGACATGTTCTGGTCTTTACCACTGAGGTAGTAATGAAACCTAAAGACTACCCTTGTAAAGCAGACTGAATTGAAAGAATGGATTACCCATGGATACATGCTATGGCTTTTTTTTACCTCTCCTTTTCAGTTTCTGCCTTCTCCCAGTTTTCCAGCAGCTGGAATGGGCTACTCTGATACGAGAATATGCTGGAGTGGATCGACTTGTTCTTTAGATTTGTACTTGATTGTGTAAGAGGCTTTATAAAGAAAATTGAGATGCTTGTGTTTTATCCTGATATTAGCTGTGTTGTTATTAAATAGATACTTTGGCCTGATGGAATATTCATAACCAAACATCCAAAGAGACGACCGCCACCCCATCAACCCTCAGAAGTGTCTTCTCCTAAATTCATTTCCCCTCATGGCCAGCAACCCATGGAAGTATCTTCACCTAAATTTAGTAATGAGCAGCAACAACAGGATGCAGCTCGACGTGCTAAACTTGTATATGAGCTGATGATTGGTAATATCATTTTTCTTATTTGTTCTTTCTGTATTTTCTGCATCACAGATATTATTTTAAAATATCAGTAAATGCCTCAAAGAACCTGTTTTTGAAATGCAGACAATGCACCAGCTGCCATTGTAAGTCTTGTTGGTCGAAAGGAGTATGAACAATGTGCAAAAGATCTCTATTTCTTTCTTCAGGTATTTTTTTCTTTGGTGAGATTTAAATCCAAATCTTCTTCTGTAAAGCATAAAAGTAGCAGCTGATTATAGATGCTTTTGTGTGACATGTATTTAACCTTCTCAAATGGAAAATATATAGAGAGGTGGGGGGGGGGGGGGGGTGGCGGCATATTTCTATGTCGCTTGATATTGTTTGTCAGCATCCATTTTGCATTTCTCCCATGGTTTGGGGTGCCTCATTCAGAAGAGACAAGCAGCCAAATAAATGATGGTTAGTGAGGAAGGCAAGGCATTAAGACAACTCAGTTTAGCGAAGGGTGAAAGCTTTTAGTGAATTAATGATCTGGGTTTTGTTGCTTGATGCTGTTTTGTCAACATCTGTTTTGTATGTCTCCCATGGTTTGACATGCCTCATTCAGAACACGTAACAAGCAGCCTTGCTCAATAAATGGTGGTTAATGAGGGAGACAAGGCAGTGAGACAACTTGGTTTAGTGAAGCAAAGAATGAAAGCTTTTAGTGCTTTAATGATCTGTGTGAGTGGTAGCACCAGTGACTAGATCAGTACACACCAATCATTCCAGGTGTTAATTTGTGGCCCTGAAAGAAGATAGCAGTTCTAGTGCATGCCTTGCCCATATTTAGAACTCCATATCTTGTTGAATATTTCCTGGCTCATCTATCATTTGTATACAAATGATGTTACTGAGCTTCGGTGGGTTTTTTCCCCTTTGCAGTCATCTGTTTGTATGAAACAACTGGCGTTTGACCTCCTTGAGCTGCTGCTTTTGACTGCATTTCCAGAACTGGATTATGTTTTCAGGCAGCTGCATGAAGAAAAGCATAAATTTGGTGAATTTAAACCCAATTAATCAAGCATAGCGAGTCGATCTTTGCCTGATTTTTTCCCCTTCAGGTATGTTATTTTCAAATTTTTGCAACTGAAACATGTCCCACATTGTGATTGATGGTATCAAAAGATGGTCAAATTGAGACATAGGTCTGATGTTTAGTTAGATTCTTGTTTTGGCAATTTTGTGGATATTGTACCTAAATCATGAAATTAGTGAAAAAAATATATATAATGATTTTTTCATGTCTTCTCTCAATCTTGTTCCTCTTTTTATATAATCTATTTTTCCTTGCTTTTGATCCAATGAGTGCCGCCTCTACAATGACAGATTGTAATTCTGTTGAGGTGCTTGTGACTTTACAATGTAATTGGTCAAGAAAACCCTAGTTAGACTTCAACATTGTAGTATCATGGGCAAGGTGAGAGATTGTTGCAGGACTCTTTCAATGGAGTGATTGAAGAAGAGTAGGGAAGGAGTTATTTGAATAAATGACCGTTAGGGTACTATTCTGCAATCCTAAATGAAGAGTTTAAAGTTATTACGTTGTGCTGCTGAACTAAACTCAGCGTTTGAGTTATAATGTTAGTAGTATAGGAGACATGTCCACTAGTGTAGGTAACACTTGCTGGAATCTTGGAATTGTTTTGGTTAATATGTAACAAACTTGTAGAGAATGAATCGAAGAAATGAATAACGAAGTATGGCATCTCTCTCTCTCTCTCTCTCTCTCCCCTCCTCCCTCCACTACTCTTGCTGAGTTACTTGCAATCTGCCATTGTTGGCACTGTTAGCAAGTAGTTCTCTTCCCCTACAATACTTGGACAAAATCCAAGTAGGGACTATTCCCATCAAGCTTGTTCCAAGTGGTATCAGAGCATCATCTCTTTGGACTCGAGAGATGGCACCTGATCCCAATAGATTAAAAGGTTTGAAGATTCCCTTGAATCTGTGAACAAGGAGCAAGCATAAAAATATGAGCAAGTGATGAAACTACTAGACTCATATAAGCAGAACTATAAGCAAGTGTTGAAAGTACAAGGTCCAATCATGAAACCAAGCTTGAAGAACTAAAAGATCTTATCAGTGGTCTGTTTTGCCAGCAAACTTTCATTTTGCAGACTCTGCAGCAAACAGCAGGTGAACCCAGTGTCATCAGGGATAAAGCAGCTCATTAGGGACAAGATGCTGCCTCAAGACTTGTTTAAAATGTGAAGGTGGTCACCACTACTATAAGGTACACAAACCCAAATGTGATTTTTCTAATTTTGATGGTGAAGATGTGTATAAATAGCTTTATAAACGCAATCAATATTTTGAAGTAGAGGAAGTTAAGAACTCTAAGAAACTTAGATTGGCTTCTTACCATCTTGATGGTATAACCCTTTATTGGCACCAAAATTTCATGAGGAGTTTGGGAAACCAGGAGGTATCTTGGGAAGAATATGTTGAAGCTTTATGTGCAAGATTTGATGGGCAAAAAGATCCATTAGAGGTACTTATGGATCTTAGGCAAGTTAAAAGTCTGGAGGCATATATACAAGATTTTGACATACTATAGAATAAGGCTGATATTTCTGAAAAACAAGCTTTTATGTTCTTTATGGGGGGGGTTGGAGATTGAAATTAAGAATCTAGTTAAGATGTTTGAACCGAAAGCCTTGAAACAAGCTTACAACCTAGCTTGATTATAAGAAAACACTATCTTACAAGCATAACCATCACAACCTTCCTAAATATCCCTCCCAAGGCATAACCTAAACCGAACTTAGTCACCAACAAACTCACCATGGAAACTCACCTCTGTAAATACCAGCAACCTAAAACTGCCTTAAAATAGCTTACTACCCACTCTAACCCAAAACTATAATCGCAAAGTTCCTTTTGAACCTACTAGACGTTTGAAGAATGGGGAAATAGAGGAAAGAATAACAATGGGTTTGTGTTTTTTGGTGTGATGAGAAGTTTGTTTCTGGACATAGGTTTAAAAATAAAAGGCTCAATTCTCTTTGCATTATAAGTGATGAAGAGGAAGTAGTAGAAGGGGAGATTGAAGAAGACAATTTTGAACCTGAAGAAGTTACTCCTCAATTTCTATCAATGCTTTAGAGGGTACTGTGAGTTTTCATACCCAGTAACTAGCAAGGTTGAGAAATAATCAATCTTTATCATGGTTGACTTTGGAAGCACACAACTTTCTCAATTCTGAAGCTGCCAGTAGATTACAATATAACCTTACTACCATAAAACCCTTGACAGTGGAAGCAATTAGAGGAACAATGTGTTGCACAGCTCTATGTAAGAATTTTGAAGCTAATGTTTCCATTGTGGACCTAAATAACTGTGACATGATGTTGGGAATTCAATGGCTGGTCATGCTAGGTGACATTGTGTCAAACTATAAAGAATTGTGGATGTCATTCAATTGGCAAGGAAAAAAGATGTTGCTCAAGGGCAACGATCTGGCTCACTTACAATCTATTAGATTTGAGCAACTCAACAGTCTGCTAGGGTGTCCTTCACAGTGGGCAGAAGTTAGCTTATACAGTTTGAGAATCATTAAAAGGGTTGGTATCACAGTTTGGTCTATGTCTTACCACTTTAAATCCAGTTGTGGAAGGAAACACTGCTTTGGAACATCTTTTAGAGTACTACTAAGAGGTGTTTAATGAATCAAAGGGGTTACCGCCCCTTGGATCTCATGATCATGCTATACTTCTCGAGGATGGAGCCCAACCTATCACTTAAGGCTTTACAGATATTCTGGCTTATAGGAGGGTGTTGTAGAACGAATGGTCACCGAAATGGAGTCAGGGGTAGTTCAACCTAATTATAACCCTTTTGCTTCCCATGTGGTTTTGGTCAAGAAGAAGGATGGGTCATGAAGATTGTGTTGAATATAGGACTCTTAATAAACTCATTATCAAAGACAAATTCCCCATACCCCTAGCGGACGAGTTATTGGAGTTAGCGAGGGAAACTATATTTTCAAAGATAAATTTAAGATCTGGGTATCATCAGATTAGAATGACGTCATAAGATGTATTTAAGAATGCTTTTAGGACTCATAATGACCATTATGAGTTCTTAGTTATGCCTTTTAGTCTCACCAATGCTCCTGCCACATTTCAGAGCTTGGTGAATGAAAACATCTTAGAAAGTTTATATTGGTGTTTTTTTATGATATTCTAATATACATCAATTTTATGTCAGACCACCTAAAGTATTTGAAGATAGTGTTTGAATTGTTAAGTGTCCATAAGCCGGTAGCCAAGAGAAGTGTGTTTTTGGTAGTACTCAAGTGGAGTATTTGGGCCATATCATTTCCAAGGAAGGAGTATCCACTAATCCACAATAGATCAGGGCTGTAGTGGATTGGCCTCCTCCTAGGATTGCTAAATAGTTGAGAGGATTCTTAGGCCTCACTAGGTACTACATGAGATTTGGTAAAGACTATGGAACCATCAGTAAACCTTTGACTCAATTGTTGAAGAAGGATGTATTCGAATGGAATGATAAAGCTACAAAAAACTTCCAACTTTTAAAGGAAGTTATGACACAACCTCCTGTTTTGGCACTACCAGACCCAAACAAACAATTTGCATTAGGACATGGCATAAAAGCAATGTTAATGCAAGATGGTCATCCTATAACTTATATCAGTAAGTCTTTAGGCCTTGGAAAACAAGCTCTATCGATCTGTAAAAGGGAAATGTTAGCTATACTTCATGTAGTAGCTAAATAGAGGCATTATTTATGAGGCAAACATTTCAAAATCCGCACTGTCATAAGTATCTTCCAGAACAAAAGGTATCCTATCCTTCTTAGCATCTATAGCCAAATTACTAGGTTTTGATTATGAAATTGAGTACAAGAAGGGAATGGTGAATGTAGCAGTTGATGCCGTATCACTTCTAATGGTGAATTGTTCACTATGTTGGTGTCTACTGTTTCCACCAACATTATGGAAGAAATTAAGAGATCTTGGGAGCAAGACAAGGCTATACAGGGTATCATAGTAGACCTACAGAAGGATCTTGGATCTCACCCTCAGTATAAGTGGGCGAACAATCATTTGAATAGGAAGGGAAAGATTGTGGTTGACAATGACCCTATACTTAAACATATATTAATCTTCTTATATCATGATACAACTAAGGTGGACATTTTAGAGCTACAGTGACTACTAAGAGGGTAGGGAGTCTTTGTTATTGGAGGAAGTTACAGAAACAGGTGAGGCAATATGAGAGATAATGCACTACCTGTCAAAGGAATAAACCAGAAAATGTACTCCTTCCAGGGTTGCTACAACCATTGCCCATTCTTCAGGCACCATTTACAGACATCAGCATGGACTTTGTAGAGGGACTACCTAGATCTAATGGCAAGAAGTTATTTTTGTGGTGGTGGATCAATTTAGTTTAGCATGCATGTTTTATGGCTCTAACTTATCCATATTCTACAACTACAGTGGCTACTCCCTTTCATGGATCATGTTTACAAATTACATGGTTTACTTACAACTTAGAGTCAACGATAGAGATACTATTTTTTCGAGTCAGTTTTGGAGAAGCGCTTTTGCCTATCAAGGAGTAGAGTTGCACTATTCTATTGCCTGTCACCCACAAATGGATGGACAAATGGAAACAGTTAACAAATGCCTAGAGAACTACTTGAGATGCATGACTGGTAACACTCCACATCAATGGTCAAGGTGGCTTTCACTAGCAAAATGGTGGTACAATACCAATTATCGATCTTCCATATGGTCAAGCACCACCACTTAATATTCCTTACTGCCCTAAAGACTCCAACATTTGGATGAACTGTTAACAAAAAGGGAGAATATGCTACAATTACTCAAGAAAAACCTCAGATCAGCGCAAAACAGAATAACACAGGTGGCTAACAAGAGAAGTGAAAGGTCATTTAATATGGGTGACTGGGTGTACCTAAAGTTGTAACTACATTGACAGAAATCCATGGCACAGAGGATTTCACACAAGTTAATCAGCTAAATACTATGGTCCCTACAA
>Ga0307515_10005586_pt1 | contig 25405 bp, 27 predicted proteins | sample 17_EM_MG_FD_194513 | JGI IMG/M metagenome (GOLD analysis project Ga0307515, IMG submission 194513) | Populus trichocarpa ectomycorrhiza microbial communities from riparian zone in the Pacific Northwest, United States - 17_EM | ecosystem: Host-associated > Plants > Roots > Unclassified | place... | reverse complement strand
TGCAGAGCCGTTAAACACCGCGCGCGGACTGTAGGTTGGGCTATAAGCGTCAGTAAGGTGCATGCGATAACGTAGATTGCACATACATGAGATCGCGTCGCTCCCGGGGTCGCTGCACTGTTCGTAAGCTTTCGAGTGGTAAGCTGAACAACACGTCCGGCCCTATCGTACTCACCTTTTGGTATGCCGAAATATCGAGAACGCGCGCATGGAAAGTGGGGGCAGCGAGGCAGGCGACGGCGGCGTGGTCCAAGATGCAGCAAAAAACGAACAGATGGCCGGGCAGGGCGGCGGCGGAGGCGTTGGGAATATCTGGAGGACACGAGAGAGACGCCAGGTGGGAGACGGCGCGAACGGATACCACGACGGGCGCGTGGTACAACGCCGACGGGTGGTGCGACGGGTGGACCGGGCGCCGGCTCGATTTTTTTTCTAAAAGGCCCAAAAGCCTTTTTCAATTGTTTTCAGTATTGGAATACCGGCAATACACTCTTTGAACTCACCTATTCAAATACAGATTTGAGGTGTGCACGAGGTGTTTCAACGCGTAGATATATTCGGATAAATTCGAGATAAATCTATTTACCTCTCGAACCATCAGCGTTGATATAAATAGTGAAATTTGGTCAATATGTTCACGAAAACCCCCGTTCTGGGCCGCCGCGCGCGCCCAAAAAAATTCCAAGAATTAAATATAAATCGATTAAATTAAAAATTAATTAAATTAAATTAAATTAAATACGAGATAAATACATAACTAAACTATGGTGGGGTATTTTATAATTTATACGGGCCGCATCGGAGCCCCTATTGTTTGATACTCCGCTGCGCATCGTCATGACGGCCTCCCTTCAAGCTGACGGCGCGTCACGACGGCTTCCCTTCAAGCTGACGGCGCGTCATGACGGCCTTCCTTCAGGTTGATGGCGTGTCATGACGATGCTGACGGGCCGTCAGCTTCTACAACTTGCGATTTTCGCTCAGATTATCCAGACCATGTAAATTCTATAATAAATTCTATATATTTATTCAAATCACCCTGTAGTATATACAAAAAATTATCGCGCCCTCAAGGGCCCGCACAAAAGGGGCCATGAGGACAGAGAGATGAGGACGGCGTCAGCATTTATGCTGACTGCTGACTGCTGACTGCTGACGGCGGACCCCTTCAGGGGGGTAAATCTACTAGGCAGTTCAGGGCCTGAGAGGCCCCGGATTCGAGTGCCCGAGGTGCGTCTTATCCCAGCCAGTGTGAATGGAATGTCACCAGGGCTGGGCCAAACAGTCGGGGTGGTTTCAGGAAATGTATTGGTCTTTGAGAAACTCGGCGTTCTTACCCTATGCATGCCTGTGTGGTACTTTCTGGCGATATATTACGTTCTTCTAAATTTCATGGACTGGATGCGTCCTAGGCTTTTGTCAATTTACTTCTATCGCGAACCGCGGTTTAGGATAGGTCTTGGGGCAGGACGGGACGATCAACAAATCTATCGAGCACTAAAGGCGATTCCGTGAAATCCCTGAGGCGTGTTTCAAGCAGGAAGCAGCTCGCCGCCCAAGATTTTGTAAAATATACGACAACACCAAGAGCAAACGGATTTCCTGCTAGGATCGTATTCAAGAACTTCGAACTTCGACTCGATCACCGACCATGTGCCAACGGACCCACAGGCCACAGTACAAGACGCACGAGGAGCTCGATCGAACTGAGCGGGACACACGGCGGATGCGCCCCTTGTGGGCTCATGGTTCGGGCTGATCGGTACGGACGGGCCGACTCAATAAACGAGGCACCTAATTTCCGCAAGACTTAGTAGGCCAAAATCCAGGCCCAACATAATTAATGATTCTTGTAAATTTGGTGCGAACCCAAGAGTATGCGCAAACATGATATTTGCGTCGTATTTGCGGTGTCGTGGAAACCCCAACAAAGACGGGTCCGTCAATGACCAAAGACAACTTTGTGGATACATAGTCAATAACTACGATGTCCTTGCTCAAGGACAGAAGACGGCCCGGCCCAGCCCTGGCGCACATGCGGTATGGACCATTCCCGTAGGCGCTGACTGGTGGTGGGAGAGGTCCTCCAGCTGGCAGGATGTGCTGCAGTTGATGAGCTGCTCCTCCGTTCGGGCTTCAATCGCCACCATTGTTGAGAATGATATTCGAAGGCGTTGAATGACGTTGTTGACTTGATCATTGGTCACTGGACCGTCAGGAGCTGGAGTGGCAATACTCAGTGGGTATTGAGGCGACTGCGACTGCGGGCTTGCGTTGGGGCGGCCGAGGAACGTTCTATAAATGGACAAGTAGCAGTCAGGTAAGCAAAGGTATCAGGAGTAGTAGTAAACACACACACTGTGGCCCTGCTCAGGCTGACCTTACTGCCTCAATAGCCACTACGTGTCTCAATAGTGTGCTCTGCGTCGGCGTAACGGACGAGTTGGATGAAACCGCATGATTTGCCGGGAGGGACTTTGACCTAGGCAAACGCATGTATTAGAAACAATAGAAAGGTGCACAAGAGATGAGATGAACAACGACATACGTAGTGAATTGGAGCAAATGGCGCGAAGAGGTTTCTCAGATTGTCCTCGAAGGTGAGTGGCGAAAGACCTAGCCAACTGTGGGGGGTCGGTACATACCGTTGTATTAAGGGGGTCCGAAGGGGCACTCTTGTGTAGAGCCCCAACGAGCAAGTGTCCAAGCAAGGTCAACTGTTGAATCTGAGCGGGAGTCAATCCAGGGGAGGCAAGATGCCGTGGTTATCCGTATAAGGCGTTGCTAACGGTGCTGACTGCTCTAGACTATGGTATTGGACAGGTGCGTGATGCGTGCGACGAGACTTGGGCGTGACTCCTTGCGGTAATTGTTCTTTGAGACCTGAGAATCGGTGACTGTGCTCGTGACGCCACGAAGCCTTGGATCGTCGTGGGTCGATTAACGTGGGGGCAAAAACGGGAATATTGCCGTGGTTGCGGACTGTGTCGCGACGTTATCCCAACGCGAACACTAGAAGTGGGGTGTCAACAGTTATTCTATCGATTTGGAATGTGACCACGTGTATGGTCCGTTCCAAATCTGGTGCTTTGTATTTGGTTTTCTCTCCACTCCAGGGCCTTTTCTCTCAAAACTAGCTTGGCGACTAGCCAACTGGTCTGTACGTCTTCAACGCATCTGTTCATCTTATCCACGCCCAACTCCATGTGTGACCGCCCGACATGCTCTTAAGGACGTAAAGATGGGACAGACCTTGTCTCAAGAATTGACGATCAAGATTGGAGACTCGTGGGTACATCTGAAGCAATTTATTCTACTCAGTCTTCCTTCCCAAAATGTCAATCGGTCAACCAGGCAGCGCTAAAGGTCGACAGTGGATTGAATGGCACTTACTCATTGGGACGACAAGTGTTGGTCATGAATCACTCTTTCTGGTTAACTGGCTCGGAGTGTGTGCTTCTCAGACGCCGCCGCTACACCGCCCTGTCCAACTGTCGATGCTGAAAGAGGACGACAGCAAGATGGGCCTCGCGTCATTCTCACCACCTTCTCTCTGTTCCGGTATCGGACTAAGAAGGGAAGATCAGTGGGGCACTATGTTACTTGGTTGTGCGCCGAATGGTGGGTCAAGTATGAAACGGTTCCGCAATCTCACTAGTACGATCGTTTGTCCATCCGACACCCTTCTGACCAAGTGCCCCCAACACAGTACTCCATTCTCTGAAAGCAATTTGTAGGTGATCCTGGTCCGTACCGCTCTTGGTTGTGCTGCTAGCAACACTCCGCCTGGAACGAAAACGCTGTACTACCCAGCTCTCTGGTGACATAGTCGAGTACCGCAAGACTATGTGCTTACTCACCTTTGAATCACAGTTCCCGATGATTCTTGCCTCGCTCAATCATAGACCCTCACTCCAACTGGAACAAAGCCACTTCCCAGTTTAACCGTAGATGCTCCCCTCGACCACCACACAGGCAAGCACAAGCGCCTCTGCACTAATGCCCCGAGTATTGCCAACCCAATCCCGACTGGACCTGGTGTCCCCAAGCACCATACACTAGGTGGAGCCCATTCGATGGTGGGTGTATCTTCTAGTGTAATTGACCGCTAGCAAGACTTCGGTCTCCGTTGCCATAACTGCTCCAGTACTTGCTCCAGAATCGAAGGAAGCTGGGACTCCCACTACTCTACTTTCTAGCTACGTCCCTGTTGCTCTAAACGACTTTCTTTGGTACTTCCCAAATATTTTGTACTTTATGAAATAGAGGCACCCGTAAATGTCCAGCGAAGACCGCCTGCGTGTAGTGACTTTTGGTGACAGATCAAACTACTCTTATTTCTATTCTATTTGTTCATAAGTACGGTTTAATTCCAGGAGTCGTGTCGTTGCTGATGTTTGTGTTGCGCCTTGAACCTGACAGCGATAGGACGAATTATTGAAAGCGTTGGAGTCAGTTACGAACGAGCCCTTCAACCTTAAGCACCATATGGCGTATATTAGGCCTGCGTTACAGATGGAAAATGGTGGAGAATTGGCTGCAGACGGGCGTTCTCAGCTGATATACGCAGTACCAGCAACCGACGGCAAGTCATATTGTATTAGGCGCGTATCAGAGTCCCCCTGACAACTTTACTCATCTATATAGATGTATGGTCACCATTACTGCGACCCAAAATTGCAACACTCGACGTGGACACTACAGACAGCGCAGTCCGTTGCTGGAGCTCTTTGGACAAGCAAATAACAATTATCTCTGTGAGTATAAGTAGTCTTTTTTTAGCGGGTATTATCCGAATTGACGTGAACATCATCAGCAATTCCGATTCTCGGACTGCAAAAATTGACCTGAACTCACGCGAAGATCTTTCAGAAGAAGTCAGGTACATATGGGAAACCGAGCGTATGCGTGAAAGTATTCGAAGGCTGGTTCGGGTTACATCTCGAGGTCTGTGCGCCCACAACCCCATGTTTTGACGTTTTTAATCGCTCCAAAAATACAGAGCCACGAAATATGGAACTGATGATAGGAGTGTGAAGTGGAGAAGATCGAGGGTTCACCAAATTCCTGTTGCAAGAGTGGACGCGATGTTCCGGAACGTATGCGCCAGATCCATATCGGTCCGTCTCTAGTATATCCTGCAGTAGGCGCAGTTCCTCATATTACAATAGACTACACCGCGACCAGCGATTCTTATTTGACCTTCGTACTGCCCACCTGATCCCACCAACCGAGGTTCGAGAATCCGCCTTACACATGCCCTCGTGAAGAGAACATCAAAACGTTCGTGAGCAGCTCGAACTCAAAGCTCAGAGTGGTTCCATCGAGGATTGGAGAGCATATAATTCCGTGAGAGAAGAAGGGTAAGAGGCGATGGACGCGGACGCTCTCGCTTCTGCTGCGGGAACGGAGGCGTCGCGCGCAAGCGAGAGGTAGAGGATGTTGGAACGGAGTCCCTACCGCCTAAGAGGGCCAGGACTGTTGAGGAACCTACATATTTACCACCTGTCCCAACGACCGCTCTTACACCTGGGGGCATTGAGGCACAAGCTTCACCTGCTGAGCGCTTCAAGTGGTGAGGGGTCCCGATATCTAGCAGTTCTCATGCTCATCGTGCACCAGGGATCGAGAAAATGCGACCATGATGATTACTCAGTTGCCTGCAGGTACCACAGCAGAGGATCTAAACAGACTCTTTAAAGATGTGGGTGTCCTAATAAGGGGCGAATCACGACATTGAAATTGCTTTTAGCGTGGTGCCATCCACGAGGTGCAGCTGACAAGTGGCGACGGGAATCGTTGCAACGGTCGAACTCTACTCCAGAGTAAGTAATCAGAATGACGAATAGTGGCCACTTTATATTAATTGCATATTATAGAATCGGTCCTTCCCGCTTCTGGCCAGATAAGAAGCGGATTCACGATGAGCAAATTGCCGTTAGCGTCGACGCTCTATGTCAGTACCTTCAGGGAAGGGATGGACGACGGAAAAATGGGAGACATGTTCGGCAAGGTGCGTTAAGTCGCTTCACAAAGATCGTTTTCTGACTGGTTTCAGTTTGGTACAATCGCAGATGTTTTCTGGCCCTTAAATCGATTAAAACCCTCCAGAAGGATCTGCTGCATTCAATGTGCGTCTCCAACAGGGTTTCCTGTCAATATTTAAGGGACACACGAGCCGCAGCTCGTATATCTCGGAGCTCCCTACTATGCAGGATCCAATGAAAGCAAACAGGAAGAGACCTGCAGTCTGCCCGCACGCAACCGGCCAAAAGGACGTAAGGATGTCAGGGTGCCCTGCCGACGCGACCATCTGCAAATTCCTCCACACAACATCGGTGCCGCAATGAGCGCATTTGAACACCCTGCTCGCTCCAAAAGGTGTCACACGTCACCCTCCTCTCTCTCTCACCTTCGAATCCAGAGCTAACGGCACAAGTACACGACTCGATGTCGTGACTCGGTGTGCGGGCGATAGCTGGCGTGTTCTCCTCGTCTCATTCGTTGGGGTAACAGCACCTTGTCGTTCAACCGACGGCAAGCACGACGGCCGTCCTCTGTGCGAGTGGCCCAGGCGCTTGCTACCGCATGTGCGCCATACCGAAGCGACAAGATCAAACGCAACAGATTTGGAGCTATCCGAAACATCGTCCACGATCGATTGCAGTACACCAAGATGGGAGCTGGATGGATTTCTGCCATAACACAGGTGGATATCTATGACGACAACTCGGGCGCATTTTCGTCCCTGGAATGGATAGAGCGATTTAGACTTTGGTGGAGGTCCGTGGATATTCTAGGTAAGAGACTGGTTCCTCTTTCGGGGCGATCCCATCCTCATTCCTAATTCTTTCTTTCTTTCGCTCAGTAAATAACAGAGGTCGCGATCAGAGCATATTTGACTTCTCAACCAATCGCTCAGGTGGACCGTGGTGGACCTCGAGAACGCGCGTTCGTACAGCGGGCAAATAAAACAAAAGGAAGAAACCCAGCCCCTAGTACCCAGTTCCCAGCGTAGGCCACAACCCCACCAGCCAAGTTCACAAGCTCATACCGGACTCAGGACCGAAATCTGCCCTCACAAGGTGGGATTTTAAGAGCCCGCCATTTTTTATTTCATCCGTTGCAGTTTTGACAAATCGCAAAGTTCTTCAGCATATCTAAACGTTAACCCAAACCCATTACTGTGAGCTTGATGTTGAGACATTGATGTTTGGTTGGTGAAATCGAGAGTGTTGTCTTTCGACGCTGTACGAAACCCTTTGGATGCGTTGGTTCATGTATGAGGTTGACTCTGACAAACTGTATGACTGATGGCTCATGTGTAGATATTGGTTGAAGCTCATCTCCCTTTTTATTTTAGTACGTTGGCTCTTTGAATCTCTCTAGAATGCCTCCACTGGAGGTACAGTTTCCTCAGTCCTACCCTGAATGACTTCCACCACAATAAAATCCAACTAAAAATAAAATAAAATAAGTTTTCATCACGCGTACGCGCAGTGGTAATTTGGCACACAACACTCAAGTCATCTGTTTACCACGATTCCATCCATTGGCAAGTCTGATGGAGTGGTCGGCATTTAAGTGATGACCACTCTTAGATCCTTCAACGACGGAATGGAATATCCGCGAATTCAAAAAAATATGGAACTGAAGGCGAAGAAGGACGAGGACAGGGACGGGGAGCGAGGGGGGACATGGGTCCGGTTTCTACCACCGCACTTGGCCCGAGGCGAACAACAGGGGAGAGGGGAAATTCCGTAACGGCCAACCAGCTAGCAGAACTGCGTGGATCAGAATGAGTTGGGAAACCACAGAGAATGGAGGAGAGCAGAGGCGGAGGGGGGTGGCACATAAAAGGGATGAAGGCGATGGGGAAGGGGGGTTCGAAATGGGAATAGCAGGGCGTACATAGTCAGGTTATTGTGATCGAGGCCCTTAGAACTCGTGAAGTAGGGTAGTGAGTGCGCCGGACGGGTGTGGCTCCAGACCGAATCAAGCACATGGCTTTGTAGTGCAAAGAGGGGAGGTAGAAAGTTGTTGGAGGTCATGGATCAGGCCGAGGTCCAAGCAAGGGTGTCATCAGCTGGTCATCATTGGATTGCCGACCATAGAACCTCAAATGTTGAGAGGGGGTGGCGTTGGGTAATTGTTGATACATTCGGCGTGTGTTGATACTCGTGTTGCTCGTCGGTGCTGGTACAGGTAAAATCACATTCGGCCGCAGAAAGGTCAAGAAGATCAAAGCGGGTTCAGTGTTGAGGCCGAGAGACGGGGTGCGGGTCTAAGGACAGTATTATTGCGGTGGTACTGGGCGTGTCTTACACATTCGATGTTGACTAGATGTGGGAACGCGGAAACCGCAGCACAAAGACGACAGTTAGGCGGATACGCAACGAGAGGATTGCCAGGAAAAGTCTGGCATTTCACTACATGAGAAATTGGAGCATTCAGCGCTTGCTCGCCTTGAGAAAACGATGTAGTGCATACCTCCGATCGAAACCATTTCCCAAGTTTCATCACTTTCCAGAAGTAACCCTTCCTCGTCGCTGGAGGACTCACCAAAGTGAGTCGAAGAGTACTCCTCGCCTCTATCGCTACCAGTGCTAGAGTCCTCATCGCTGTGGAGTAAGTGGCGATCGCTTGTGATGAGGGGCTAGGCGGATTCCATGGTAGACCTCTTTGACCGCATGGTCGATGCTGGAAGAATGACAAGGGGGCACAAAGTCCTCGTCTCCGTTCGGAAGGCGAAAACTCGAGGGTGGAGTGCAAATAATGGGTGGCGAGTGCGCAACGAACGTCCTCGATTAATGTTCGAGGCGGTCTGCACTCCAAACCTCCGCGCACTGGAGCCCAAGGAACCGGCAAAGAACGCCTTCTTGAGAGTGCTGGTATAGAGAGGTGTATATATGCGGCGTCGGGAGTGGCTTCAAGCCTAGTGCGTTACCTTGTGGAGTGCATCCATCCGTGGAAGTGGCCCGTGAAAAGCGAGTGCACAAGGCAATGGATAGTGGGTAGAGCGGCAAAACGCTCGTATGTGTGGTGAACAAGAAGGATGGTCGGTAGAGGGAATGGACTGCAAGGGTGCCGCGTGGAGTGAGGTCGAGGTTTGGGCGCTTCTTTCTGGGGTAGACAGACGCCGTCTCACTCGTCATCTGCATCCCCTGCAGGCGTGTTGGGTAAAGGGAGCGGACGAGTGGGAGAGGTGGGAGTGGATGGTCAGTTGGTCTGCATCTGTTGGCGGGCTGGCGAGTTTGGGATACTCGATCTGTTGTCGTCGTCGTCGTCATCGTCGTCACCGTCGTCGTGACATATACCGGAGTGGAACCGTCAAGGGAGGGAGAGAATCGGGTGTAGCTTTCATCCAACGAAGCACGTGGCGGGGCATTAGTAGCCGTGTGTGGCTGTGTGTGAATACGGAATGTGGTTGGCTCGCGTGAGGCGGCCGGACACCACGTTCAGACGGTCCAAAGAAGCATGCCATCGTTCAGCTTTATCTGTCGCAGCAACCTCACTGATCACAGGTTCCAACCCTATCCCACTCTAGTCTTCGAAGCCAAATCAACATGGACACTCAAGCACCCAAGTCAACTCACTTGTGAGTATCTGCACAGCTAGCCCAGCATTCTTGTCTAACCATCGAAAAGCTTGCATTTAGATCGTGCGGCGCTTCGCTCCAATCTAGGTCACACCGCTGATCTTGTGCGTCATACAGAAATCACTTTGCAAGACGGTACAAATGCGAGGTATCACCTGGAGTTATTTGTGGGAAACCAGAAGGTCGAATTACAGATGAATGGTAACCGGACTTGGACACAAGTAGAACACTCGTATGTCCCTTGTATTTACTGTATACGCCCACTAAAAGCCCTGTGCTCGTAGAGATATTTCTCCGACATCCGAGATGCGCGTGGAGATCCAACGGATCACCGGTCCTCGGTTTTTGCCAAAGATGCGCCAGGCAAACGAAGTGATCGACCTGCAAGCAATTTCCAATGAATATTGGGACTCCGCCGAGCATGAGGTTACTGTACAGCGTCAGTCATGATGATCGATCAGTCCGCTCATGTCTAACAGAAGGGCAGAGGACGTTGCTATTGGAAGTAAACATGTATCTCTAGAACTACGATTCGCTGCGAATGCTACCGTTCGTCACTTTACCACAAAGCACCTCAGCCAGCTGACAATGTCCGCATAGGCGGAATCTCTACGCTCGTCGCTCCAAGAACTTGAAGAATTGATGAAGGGGTACAAGCCATTGATGAGTAAATCGGTGGAGAGGGCTTTGGGAAAAGGGATTCAAATTGGCGCTGTATTCGCTGAGGTCAGCCCTGCCCGTATGGAAACCAGCAGGACGATAACACCCTTTAGTTGAATCGGATCGCAAAGGCTGTCCTCGGTGTTGCCAAAGTCACATTCGAGGTTCGTCCTCTCTACTGGCGGATCAGAAGCAGAGGTAACGCTTGATCGTTCAGCTCTTGAAGGAACAAAACAAGTACGATCAAATCCCATCGAGCCTATTGGATCAGTTACAGCGCATCTCGCCTTTGGCGGAGAAGGTCGCAGACGAAATCGTAGGCGAAGGGACAGAGATCTTGGATAAAATATTCCCACGAATGTTCGAAGTGATGCAAGAGATCGCCAAATTTTTATGCGAGTACATTAAGCGTGGGCGATTTAGTAGGCTGTCTCATTTGTTGGATCCTGCAAATGCTGATGATCGCAGAGCGAACAGGAGATGCGCTGTTTCGTTCGAAGGACAAAGAAGTGATGGAAGAAATGGCCGAAAAGTTAGCAAACGTCATTGAAGACTTCCTGCGTGCAGTCGATGTCGAGACTCTGCGCCTAGCAAAAAGGAATGGTAAGCAATCATTGTCCCAATAACACGCGAGGGCATTCTCAGTAGTTTCGTGTAGAGCTAGTAGAGCAAGAACTTCTACTCAGGCAACTTAAACCTATCGAGACCAGCTATCACCAGGGCCTCCGCTGTATGGATGGCACCCGTAAATCTTGCCTCAAGGAAATCGTAGATTGGGTTGCCCATAGACCGGAGAAGAAAGATGTTCCTCAGAGCAATACATACTGGATCTACGGCTTGCCCGGAATCGGCAAAACATCATTAGCTCATTCGATCTGTGCAAGCCTCCATGATCAAGGACAGCTTGCTGGGACGTTTTTCTGTAGGAGGGATGATCCGAACTTGAGTGAGCCTCGAAATATCCTCCCGAGTCTCATCTACAAACTCGCCAGAATCCTCCCCCCCTTTCGAAGCATCATGGCAAATTGTCTTCGTAACGACCCAAACCTCACATCAGAGTCAATGAAAGACACACTCTTCCTTGACCTGCTCGATATTCTTCCTAAACACCCAAACGATTTCCTCGTTTTTGTTATTGACGCATTCGACGAATGCGGTGACTATCGTAGTCGTCCACGCCTCCTGAAGCTTCTGACAGATGCGGCTACACGTGCTTCGTGGCTGAAAATTATCATCACCAGCAGACCCGAAACCGATATCCAACGGTTCTTTGCCCAGCCTTCGTACTTGGTATATGATTTGTCCACAGATCAAGAAGCCAGCGATGATCTGCGAACCTTCGCTCGAAGCGAGTTTGACCCGATCGGCCAAAAAAGGTATCTCTCAGAGGATCTCTCCGAGCCTTGGCCAGAAGAATCGCTCTTGAACGGAGTTATCTCTCGGGCGAATGGTCTCTTCATCTTCATCAAGACCCTTGCTCTTGCTCTTGAGCATTGCGAGGACCCCGCCGAGTACTTGAAGACAGCCTCCGAAGACTCAGGAAGCGCTGGGTTGGAAGCTCTACACGTACTTTACTCAAGTATCCTAAAGTCACGAATAGTGCATCACAAAGCCGAGTTTCAGCGGATGATTGGAGTCCTTCTGACAGCGGCTCCATACCGCGCTCTATGCGAGGAGACAATTGCAGAGCTGGCAAGAGTGAAACCAAACCTTGTCAAAACGTGGGTGGATGACCTCAGCTCCTTGCTATATCGAGACGAAGGGACCAATGGAGGGATTCGTGTCCGCCATTTATCAATTTCAGAATTCCTTGTCAGTGACGACTGTCCCTGCGACTATAGAACCAACCGCCAGGACGCAAACATGCAACTGGGAATTACCTGCCTCAAAACGATGGTTCACCAACTCCGCTTCAATATCTGCGGGCTCGAAGATTCCCGACTGGCTAATGCGGACATCCAAGATCTCCCATCCCGAATCACAAAGAACATTCCTGACTGCTTGCAATACAGTTGTCTTTATTGGTCAAATCATCTTTGTGTTGCTCCCGACAATGATCCGCGAGTGTGGGATAGCTTGGAGGAATTCTTTGAAGAATTATGCCCTCTATTTTGGATTGAAGTATTGAGCATTTTGGGAATGGTTCCGATGGGTGCTCCGAGCATTCGAAGCGTGATATCCTGGGCCAAGGTGAGTCCAGCTCCAGCTTGTATTGTGGATAAATCTGATTAGCAGTAGCACGGCAATCCGACCCTTCTTGAGAGAATTCAGGACATTTGCCGTTTCATCATCGCCTTTCGCACCCCCATCTCTATCAGCGCGCCGCACACATATCTTTCGACCCGACCCTTCTTACCCTTACGCTCAAATTTATCAGACACCTTCAGCACGAGGTTTACTAAGGGCATCAAGGTGATAGGAGGGGGACTGTCGTCATGGCCAGCACCGCCATCGTCATGGATTGGACATACTGGCACCATCACTTGCATGAGCTATTCCCCCAATGGGCGGCAGATCATTTCCGGATCCTGGGACATGACTATTCGGATCTGGGATGCTGAGACTGGTGTTATAAGTGGTGAGCCCCTCAAGGGGCACACCAGCTGGGTGCAATCCGTCGCCTACTCTCCCGATGGGCGGCACATCATCTCTGGATCTCATGACAAGACGATTCGAATCTGGGATGCAGAGACTGGTGCTGCAGTTGGAAAACCTCTGGAGGGGCATAGCTCGTATGTGTGGTCCGTTGCCTACTCCCCCGATGGGCGGTCCATCATCTCTGGATCGTATGACAAGACGATTCGAATTTGGGATGCAAAGACTGGTGCCGCAGTTGGCAAACCTCTGGAGGGGCATAGCTTGTATGTGTCGTCCGTCGCCTACTCCCCCGATGGGTGGTTCATCATCTCTGGATCTCATGACAAGACGATTCGAATCTGGGATGCAGAGACTGGTGCGGCAGTTGGTAAACCTCTGGAGGGGCATAGCCGGTATGTGTCATCCGTCGCCTACTCCCCCGATGGGCGGACCATCATCTCTGGATCTGGTGACAAGACGATTCGAATCTGGGATGCAGAGACTGGTTCTGCAGTTGGCAAACCTCTGGAGGGGCATAGCGACTATGTGTGGTCCGTCGCCTACTCCCCCAATGGGCGGCGTATCATCTCTGGATCGCGGGACAAGACGATTCGGATCTGGGATGCAAATACTGGTGCTGCAGTTGGCAAACCTCTGGAGGGGCATAGCTTGTATGTGTCGTCCGTCGCCTACTCCCCCGATGGGTGGTCCGTCATCTCTGGATCGTATGACCACACGATTCGAATCTGGGATGCAGAGACCGGTGCTTCAGTTAGCAAACCTATGGAGGGGCATAGCGACTTTGTGTCGTCCGTCGCCTACTCCCCTGATGGGCGGTCCATCATCTCTGGATCTGGTGACAAGACGATTCGAATCTGGGATGCAAATACTGGTGCTGCAGTTGGCAAACCTCTGGAGGGGCATTGCGACTATGTGGAGTGTGTCGCCTACTCCCCCGACGGGCGGACCATCATCTCTGGATCTGGTGACAACACGATTCGAATCTGGGATGCAAAGACCGGTGCTGCAGTTGGCACACCTCTGGAGGGTCATAGCTCGAGTGTGTCGTCCGTCGCCTACTCCCCCGATGGGCGGACCATCATCTCTGGATCTCATGACAACACGATTCGAATCTGGGATGCAGAGACTGGCGCTGCAGTTGGCAAACCTCTGGAGGGGCATTGCGACTTTGTGTCGTCCGTCGCCTACTCCCCCGATGGGCGGACCATCATCTCTGGATCGTATGACAACACGATTCGAATCTGGGATACCGAGACTGGTGCTACAATCGGAAAACCTCTGGAAGGGCATAGCTCGTATGTGTGGTCCGTCGCGTACTCCCCCGATGGGCGGTCCATCATCTCTGGATCGTATGACAAGACGATTCGAATCTGGGATGCAAATACTGGTGCTGCAGTTGGCAAACCTCTGGAGGGGCATAGCTTGTATGTGTCGTCCGTCGCCTACTCCCCCGATGGGTGGTTCATCATCTCTGGATCTCATGACAGGACGATTCGAATCTGGAATGCAGAGACTGGTGCTGCAGTTGGAAAACCTCTGGAGGGGCATAGCTGGTCTGTGTCGTCTGTCGCCTACTCTCCCGATGGGCCGCACATCATTTCTGGATCTGGTGACAACACGATTCGAATCTGGGATGCCGAGGCTAATGCCGGAGCCGGTGGGCCTCTAGAGGGAGAAATTATGAATGTCCTGTCAGTTGCTTCCTCTCCCAATGGGCAGCACAATGTTTCTGGGCCTGATAGCAACACCACCCGTGTGTCGGGGCCATTTTCACATCAACCATCCCCATCTTGTAATCCACTCCATGCTCGGTTTTATTCAAAGCCTGACTCACACGGCTGGGTCAGAGACTCACACGGCAGCTTACTCTACTGGGTACCCCTAGATTGTCGTGGTGGTCTCCACTCACCCGCTCTCATCACAATCCCTCCTACGTCTCACGGTCGAACGGTTTCACTTGACTTTGAAGACTTTGTCTTTGGAACCGATTGGCCCCAAATTTTCAGCAGTGCACAGCGCTGACCATTGTTTCTTCGTTACTTTTTGCATATAATCTGGTGTATACTACGCCTGGTGGTTATTGAACCTCCATCCTGCCTGCCTTGAACTCCTCATTTTTGTCACAAATGGCCAATAAGGGACATTCATATCATCCGACTCGGTCGAGAACGACTATGGACGTACACTCGCAGAAGCCGAGGGGACCAATGTCAAGAAGGTAGATGATACGTCCCATTCGTGGTAGCCCAGCAGAATACTATTTATTTGCACAGACAACCAACAGCGAAATGTACGCGGCAGGCATAGAAGAGACAGAGAATAATCCAAGAGGGAAGTTAGAGCTTCAGAGACTCTATAGATGCAATAGGGGAGTCAAAGACGAGTTCCAAAGAAATGAAAATGAAAAAAAATGAACTAGTATTCGAAAGCAGACATAAAAATTGAAATCGTGAATACCCTTTGAGCAAATACTTGATCAGGAGACGTTTATAACTAATATCAAAAGTGATCAAGATTGAGGAATTGGAGCTGAGGTACCACAGAACACGAAGGGTGCGCGTCTCTTCTAGAGGGGCTGGGGAAAAATTCTTTGGTAAACAGAGGGGCAAACACCAAAACAGCAGCGGGCGGCGGAGTCCAAAGCAGGCGTGGGAGGACGAAACGGAGCGAAACGAGAAAAACACTAGATCGGCTATCGAGAAAACACGGAGATCGAACCAGAAGAGACTTATGTGATAGACTTGGTTTAGGACCAGAGAGACGAGAGTCTTGGAGTGATAAGGAGAGAGAGCAAGCGGGAGCGAACGGCGATCGGGTTGGTTGCTCTTGTTTCAGTATGTCCATTGTATTGTGCCAGGAGAGGGGTGGACGGTGCTGTGGGTCGTAGGGTTGGGTTGTTGACTCGAGTGCAGGAAAGATTATGGCGAATGTCGAGGGTCGCTATACAGCCATCTGACTGTCACAGGCGACCGTTGTTGTGCCGGGATTCGGATCTGCGGGTGATATGTACGATAAAGAGTCGGATTCGGATTTGAATATACGTGTGTATGTGTATGTGTATGTGGGCCGTTGGTCGTAAGTCGAGTGGCTTGCGTAAACCGCTATTACACAAGCTCAATTCATCCCCTAATTGCTTAGGTATACCTCGACGCATACACTCTGGCACCACCAGTCGCTGCAAGAGTCGCAGCCGCGCCGGGAGCACCGCTCGCATCGCTCACACCCTCACCAACGCCGAAGGAGGGATGCCCGAGGAATCCCCCGCAGCCGAACGGTGACCACCTGGCCCCCCTTCCAATCGTACCGTTGCCGCGGCCAGTGCTGGGGAGGCTATAGGGAGTCTCCATGACGGGTCTCGGATGTAGCGGGGAACTGTGGGCTCACGTCGTCAAACTCGAATCTTCCAACACCGAGCGTACGACCGGGCGCGGCACCCCCGCTGCTCATACTAATTCCAAATCCCCGTACAGCACCACCAAGGCGATTCATGCCATCGTGACCACCAAATCCTCCCTAGGCAGCACCACCGGTACGAGGGGCAAGTCGTCATAACCACCTCCGCCGCCGTATCAAGAGTTCTGGAGTCTGCCAGGTCGTAGGTGCCAAGGAGCTGGTCGTGAGGACAGAAGACGAGCCGGCCCCGACCCCAGCAGCTCCATATGCCCTGTGATCCATCGCCATGCCGTGTTTGTAGCCCTGCGCAGGGTGCCCGCCGTATCTACTAAAATGATAGCCATATTCATCGTCGGCCGAACTCACTGCCACGGGGTGGCGGAGGCGGGCAATACACATCTAATACCGTTGGAATAAGGTGTCACGTAGGCAATGGGTGGTGGCGGGATGGGCACAGTCGACGAGGTGCCCCTCCGTTCGGGCCGAGACGACCACCGTTGTTGAGAATAGTATCCTGAAGGCGTTGAATGATGTGGTTGACTTGATCATTGGTTAGGGGTCCTTCAGGCGCTGGAGTGGGGACACTCGATGGGTCGCAGTTCCCAGAAGGACCACTATTGGCGTTTGAGGCGACTTGGGTTGCAGACACAGCCGGAGGGGCAGGATGGGGGCGGCCGAGGCACGATCTAGAAATGGACAAGTCGCGGTCAGGTAAACAGTGGTACCGGGAATAGTAACGATACGTACTGCGGCCCAAGCTCAGGCGAGCCTTCCTGCCTCCAATCGAATGACCACCAAGGGCCTCAAGAACGCGCTCTACGTCAGCCTTGTAGAGGAATTGGACGAAGCCGCATGATTTGCCTTGACCTAGGGAGATGTATGTATTAGGGACAGTGGAAAGTTTCACAAGAGGTGAGATGAACATACGTAGTGGGTAGTGAATTGGACCAAATGGTGTGAAGAAGGTTCTCGGAGGCCGATGGGTTTTTAGACACCGTTGTGATTGGGAGGGTTCCAAAGGGGCAGTCGGTCCTAGAGGCCCGCCAAGCAAGTACTCAAGCATAGACAAGTATGGGGGTTTTGGTGCGCGTACTGTTGAATCTAAGCGGGAGTCACCCCAGGGGGAGGGAAGATGCCGGGGTTGTTTAGATAAGGGCCTTGCGGATGGTGCTGACCATGTTGGGCCATGGTGTTGGACAGGTGCGCGATGCGGGCGATTAGAGTCAGGTGCAACTCGTTGCAGTGGTTGTTCTTTGAGATCTGAGAATCAACGACTGTGCTCGTGACGCTACGAAGGCGTCGGACCGTTGTGGGGTCGATGAACGTGAGGGCGACAACAGGGTATTGCCAGCCTTGCGCACCGTACCTTGTTCGTGACCATGGCTACCATGCGACAAGCGCACTGGGGAAGAAAACCGAAAAGTCAGACAGGACAGAATTCGCAATATTGAACACACCACAAACTGAGGGTGAGACTTGCAGTAGAGGCCTTGTATCGCTGTGAGTGCTCGGATTCGATCAGCCTCACTCGACGGAGTCAGAGGCTACGGCGATAGAAAAAACATGCCGCGATTGCGGGAAGGTGCTATCCTGATCGAGGACAATCGAGGAAGAGCAGCGGGGAGTGGGGGTGAAATTTGCAGACATCGTAAGTACATTGATAGCTAGATATAAGCTTTATAAACCTGAAAGGGGTAGGGAGCGAGCGCACAGAAACAGTTATCGACGGCGTCGTTGAGGTCCGTAGCGACGAGGGGACGGGGACGAGACGGGCGAGAGGCGAGTGTCGGAGAGAACAGGTAGCTGCTCAACTCCATTGCAGCTGCAGGGAACAGTGTCGAGCAGGAGAGACGGTGGAGGATGCGGGGAGAGACGGGGAGAGAATGTGTCCAAGGCTTGAGAGGAAGGAAAATCTTTGAAATTTTTGAAGAAATAAATAAGAAAATAAGAAAATAATGAACAAATGAATAAGAAAATAAGTCAAGACAAGACATCGAGGTGAGACTGACTGACTAACCGACGGTGGCGTGGCTGGCGACGACGACGTACGACGAATGTCAACCGCAAGACACTCTGCCAACATATTTCAGTTGGAAGCTAGTGTTAATCAGTCATGGCCAAGCCTAGCTGAGACAAGCTTAAGTTCTTGATCGACATTGTGAATTGAAGCACCAGAGTTCCTGTTGCTCCTCAAGGGGCACGTCAGTCTTATCCTTAGGATAATCAATGGGTATCCTTTTACGCCACTCAACAGGTCAGCCGCGAACTTGCTACTGTGGTGTCTCCCATCTCAGCAAACCCAGTGTGGCAAATGGTACGTCATTCTGCTTGCCCAAGCTGCCCTTGGAGTTTCTTTTGGTCTCTAGTGTATTAATTTACGAGCGTCCGTCTATGCTAATATATACTAGCTAGCCATCCTTCGCCTTCTTCATATCCCAGCATAACCCAAAATCCTAGTGCAGTCCGCTGTTGCAAGTCCCACATTATATGCTATACTCTCTCGCTTCCCCAGCCCATCATCGCTTCTCTGAGCTTCCCCAACGACTCTGCCCTGCTTTTGTTCCTCATGTCGACCTCCCCGGGCAATCTCCACCAATCGCCTTCTTCCTTCCATCCACCACGGTGGAACTCCTTCATCCTCTCCTTGCCTTGCTCGGTGATATCCGTCCCCACCTTCGCCTTCGGGTTGGAGGGATCGCGCGCCATACCCCGCATCCGAAGGAGTCGCTCCCATTTTTCGGGGGTGGCGTTGAAACCTACAGAAGGTATGACAACGCTTGGGGGAACCGTCACGCGACCGTGCTTGAAACAGTACTGTGACACAGCGATGCAGTGAATAACTGCGCCAGGAGGCAGGGAGCGAACAGAGATCGAGTCGTGATAGTTGGCAGGGAGAGTTGGTTTAGAGAGTGAATGACCATTCGCCGCATGGCCGTTGGAAGCGACTCCGTTTGGTTCTGTGTTGATTGCTCCCTTCGCAGCGGTCGACCTCGGTTTATCTTTGGGAAATGAAACAAAGTGGGTGATCAGATAGACCTAAAATGAAATGCAGATGACCATTGAGTGAACCACAAAAGCGTCGATCAACCGAATACACACCCATTTGTCATCCCAGCCACCAATGGTAAGCCATATTTCGTAATTGGCACCCATAGGTATTTCTCGTACGTAGTTATAATAGCTGCCCCCGAGCGCCATCCACCCGCCATCGACGATGAAAGGTACCCAGACCTTGGTAGCTGCATCTATGCGAGCATAATCTGCATTCTATGGGGTTTGATAGGCCATATGTCAGTGGCCGAGATGAAAAAAGTTTGGCTAGTAAGAGATCGAACCAAACTATACCTTGGCGTAGGAACTATTACTCAAGTGCCCGTTCCAATCACAGTCATCCAATGTAGCCTTGGTCTTGAAGACAGAAATGATCCGGAATACATCCTTTTCCACAGGAGAACAGCGAGTGAGTTGTTCTTGGCGTGTCAAACGCCGCGTCACGGCAACTCTCAGGCGGAGGGAGATGACGCTATAGAATACTCTCACTAAAACGAGCAAGTGTGACTGTTCATATACTTCGCTCTTATAAGAATTAAGGGCGCTACTTACGATGCCACACGAGCGGCCAGCTCTTGAACTGGGTCAAAAACAAGACAGCAAGTGCCCATTTGAGAGGTCGAGGGACCCATCCTAGCTCCAAGGCATATGCAACAGTCCCCAGAGATCTTGTCAACACGTCCATGTTTGTCGAGCCTTGCGCGAGAAGGGCCAAACGAGGCACAGAGGCTCGCAGATACCGGGTAATAACTTGCTTCGGTAATTGCTTCGACATCTTGGTTTAAGTACCCTTCTCACACCGACAAATTCGGGGCCCCCTCTGACGTCTATACCGCACTTTCCGGACCCCAAATACTATCGGGGGGAGCGATTACTGTCTCCTCCGAAGTCTTCGGCGTAGGACTATAGTGTGAGAAGCGCGAGGGCAGGTCTAAGCTGCACCGGCTTTGTGACCGGGCCGAGCCAGTACCCGGTCAGCGCGTGGGCAGGGCCGCGAGCGAGGAACCTCTGGGATGGTTGACAATGGACTCTATGAGCGCTACGAGGAAACCAATCGCGTTTATTGGGGCCCGCTACAAATTCAATACAGGCAATACCAAGAAGGGGCGATGTGATATGGTGATATGTGATATGTGATATCCTACGCCATATCCTATTCCAACATTCTCACAGGATCTCAATTGCGCACTACAAGTCCATGCGATGCGCACGCTTGACCGTCACCAAGTCGATTCGACGATCGATACACGCCCACTCTCTAGGTTTTTGGCTCTGTAAACGCAATCCGTTGCTCGATTATGTCTATGGATTCGGCATCATTTCGTATTCCAGTCGAAATCTGGGCCAAAATTCTTTCCTACCTCATCTACCCACCTCTGACCCGGAATGCCAACGCACTTGACCATATTGAGAACGCAAAGTTTGGGGAGGGTGAGCGACGAAACCTACGGCTCGTTTGCAAGGCATGGAACGCCTTTGCCGACGATGAGATACGCTTAGTGGACGTCTCTTGGACCATCAGGCATCTCGGAGCGGAGGCTCCTATGCCACTCCATTATGCAAGACGTGCACGAGTGCTGAGTTGCCACGAAGACATGATTTGGGGACCAACAGCCGAGGAAATCCTCCAGAGGCTGCAAGCGCTTGCTCACGAGCACACAAGAATGTCCGTACTTAGTATTGAAGTGTGAGTACTGGTGGATAGAAGCTGTCGTATAGTATTTAAATAGCTTCCCAGGTGCATTCATCAGTTTAGTCCTATGACAGCTGAGGATATCCTCGCTAATTACAAACCCGGGTTTTCGAACCTTAATCATTTGCGCCTCGTCACACATCTAGGATATGCACCCGAAAACGGTCTCCCGTGTAACGTAGCCATCTCCCTCCACAGGCTTCAAGTATTGGAATATCACCATTCGACACCCCGTTCAGTCGAATTCCTGAAATGGTCTCTACCCTCCTTACAGCGCCTCAGTGTGGGGTATCTATCACTGCCTGAAGATCTCCAGGCTATCCTCAAAGTCCTCGCTCGAGGCGGCCTGAACGCCCGGCGGCTTCGCTCGCTCACACTAGTTCACCCTGCTACATCATTCATCGGTCCCCGTCCGAGTCGAACTATCCCACCGTCGCTATGGACGAGCTGCCCGAAGCTTGAAGAGTTCACCGCAGACCTCGAGAAAATTATTGTGGACGCCGGCCCGCCCACTCACGCCGCTCTTGCACAAGTCACCAGTGTACAAGAACGTATAAATAGAATGCCAATGGATGACATACTCCAATTTTCTCGCGATTTCCAACGCACCTGGCCCTCTGTACGGAAGATAACGTTCACTGCTGCTCGATGGAAGGGCCTACTTCATATATATTCCACGACTTCTCTCGCCAACATTTACACTTACGATTCATGGGATCGGTCAATCGAAGTACTTGATGCCGAGGGTCTCGACCTGCTCGAAGAATATAAAGAGGTGGTGAACTATACAATCTCGTGCGAATACGTGGATAATACATACGGCTCCCCTTCACCCTGAACGGAAACGCCATAGCCACATGAGGGAATTAATTGGCAAAGGATTACATAAACTTGACAGTTCTATACGTTGGCCAGATGTCCATACTAATGTCTAGGATACAGCGTCCAATATAGATACCTTCTCCCGGTGGGGACGTGACTTTCAAAGGTTGAGTACCCCCGTCAACCGTAAATCCCTACTGCTTCTTCCCACATGTAGCGTGTACTCTGCATCGGGGGCGGGAGCAACCCAAGCCTGCACCACGACGTCCCAGACAGACAGATCATATCGCGACAGCTCGAAGGTGACAACCTTGGTTTCATCTGGCTGAAGGTGGACGGTCTGGAATCCCTTTAGAACGCGTGGTGGTGAATTTGCGTCCTTGGGGAAGCCAATATAAAGTTGTGGATTCTAGGGCCAGCGTCAACTTCCTGGTTTCACTACTAGAAGCACCGCAGCTCACATCGCCTCCGTACCGTGATCCAGTGTTTTTGATGTGTACACTGACAGTCCAGAGTGGTTTGTGAAGCCTAAAGTTGGGAAGAAGTGGTGAAAACCAAACTAAGTACATTGGGCGGGCGAAGGTCAACGCAACTCACCACCTTCGGACGGAGGCGCCTACAGTACCAGGAGGGTACTCTGCTTCTCCTTTCTTCCACTTCGTACCCTCTTCAGCCCCATCGTCCGCACTCCCCTCCACCTCCAACCCAAAGTACTCGAATGTAGTATAGCTCAGTCCATACCCAAACTCAAAGAGCGGGTCGATCCCATGTGCGTCAAACCACCTGTAGTCGACATACAGCCCCTCGATGTACGCGACGACCTGTTCTCCATGCTGTATCCGGGTTCCGTAGTCGGATTCTTGCTTCGCAATCGTGAAGGGGAGTCGGCCGGAGGGATTCCATGTGCCGTAGAGAATGTCGATGAGCGAGTTGCCCGCCTCTTGGCCTTGTACGCCCGCCCAGAGAATCGCGGTGATATTCTCGTGCGAAGCCCACGGCATGAGGACGGGCCCTGTCGAGTGGATAATCACGATTGTGTTGTTGTGATGCGCCGCTATGGCAGAGACCAGGTTGTCTCCGTTGTTCCATGCAGTGAGGTTCTTTCTGCAAGGCAACATTCTGAGTATTTGTCTAGGCCGGATGAAACATGTGGTGGTCAAACTCACCGATCGTATTCTTCTCCGCTATTTGCCGCGATGAAGACCAGGGCGTACTCATGGCCTCTCACCGCAATTGCAGCTCCTTGGGTATCCCAATCATTAAGCCACCATGATACAGATGTATGGTCCCGCCGGGCTTGATGTTGAATTGCTTCGAGAGGCTGCAAATACCCATTATTAACGTGGTCACTTTCAGATCACGCCTTCGACTTACAGAAATAAGATAAGGATAGTCGCCAGTGCTGTGCTATGAATTAGAGACCGATCAACCAATTTGATCTTCAACGTACCCGCTCCCCGCTCCCTGAGCCAAGATACCTAAACACCCGTCAGTCCGCCAGAGGAACACGGTTTATCCAAGAAAACACGGACCATCTATACCACCTCGATCAGCGCTACCATTTGGACCCTTCTTGGCCGGCCCACTATCCGACCCAATTAGGACGAGGGAGCGAGGTTTAAGAAAAGGCAGTGTCCCATTGGCATTCTTTAGGAGTACGGTTCCGGCAGCACCCATATCACGGATGAGTCTACCGATATCCACGCGTCAGTACCCCAAATATGTCCCGAGGACCTGATTGCAGGGACGAACATGTAATGGTCTTCCTGCACATCGACATGCTGGTTAAACGGATCCTGCGGTTTGAAGGCGTCGAAGTTGAGCTCTGGGAAATCCTGTCAAGAGTTTAGGTAGCGTCGTACTCGGTGTCGGATCCAGCTAACCTGGTCTTGGCCCAGAAGGAACCAAGCAGCGATGATCCTCTCGGCCATATCCTGAGACGCAATATGACCAATGACGAAATAATATGGCAAGAACGGCACTGACATCGACTCTCGACTCGGCGACGATGCCCTTTGCCACCGCTTCCCCCAGGGCATGGCCAAAGTACCTGAGGGGTAAATAAGTACTCCTCAGAGGGTATAATGAACCTTAGTTACGTTGTATTCGACCCAGCGATGTTTCCAGGCATTGTCATCTAAAGGGTTGGAAGTGGGGCGCCACCATATCGCGAAGACACAACCTTACGTCAAGGCCATGCTTAGCGGATTCGGTCGTGTGACCCGCCCACCAGTCTGACATAACGTCTGCATGATCGATCAGCCCAGGACACAAGCACTGAGAGAGAGTCGGCGCACATCCTTCAAATCCTAGCTCGGTCTTGAGAACCCCATTAAGGACTTTGTCGTTATCACAGGCGTATGTGTCATTGACTACAAGCGGTATGAGGAATCGGGGATCCCCTCCGTTCGATTGGGCTTACTGAGGTCTGAGAAATCGTTCAGCGTAAGGTCACAATTTGAGAGGACCGGTCACACTATAGGAACACATAACGCTTGCAACCCCTGCTTGCACACTCCGGAGGAAAGGGTGCAGATAGAACTCATGTTCCTAGATCCAGCAATCGGCCTGAAGGGACGAGGCAGCTTTTGGAGTTGCGTACCGTCCTGAAGATCCCGTTAGGCGAAAGTCGGACTAGGTAGGAAATATCTCGCATACCGATCGTCGACGTTAGATGTAGTCGTTTTCCTTCCGTACTCCTGTTCGCTAATCGAACCTTAGGGCGCTCCGCTCCAAGGAGGATGACAGAGGTCTCACTTGTTGATAAAATGCTTTGCGCTGTGGATAGTAGTTAGTGTGGTCCTTGAATTCAAAGGAACTGCGTACCAAGCTTGGACACCAGCATTTTGAATCCCTACTATTGTCTCAAACGCAGCTTCACCAGCAAGGTAAGGGTCCGCGCCGAATCCTGACCAATGTTCAGTCCCTCCTAAGTGCTTTGGTCCACGTGCGGGTCTGACCTTCAAAATTCCGGCCAGCTTCAGGAACTCGGCCCATGTTCCTGAGGAAGGATGAGTAGCAAACACGATCCCTGAACATAGTTCTTACATCATGGGGCCCAAAGCGATGTGGACTCCCTTGCCGCGAAATTCGCGGCCCAGAGCTTCGGCTCTTGCTCGCATAAAACGGCGGTCGAATCTGAGGGGAAATATTTATCATTGCTTATAGGTACCAGGAAAGTATGCAGGTCACCCACGTCGCTGCGGTTGTTACGCCACCGGGGAAGATGCTGACACGGTCCGCAAAGCGCACAGCAGTTGGACTATCTTCAAGGCAAAGGCCCGGGAAATTTTGATTCGGGATATCAGGGATGTTCCCAATGCACCGACCTTGACAGAGAAGGAACACCGTAAGAGTGCGAATCATGTCACAGGTTCGAGAGTATGATGACAAACTGTTTCGCCAGCCCACACCGGTGGCTAGAGTAACTTTCTCAGTAAGATTGAAACCCTTCAGGTAGTCCTTGGCCTGTACAAGGGCAGCGGACCAATCCGGTCGCTGCCATTCGCTTGTTATTGGGGGTATTTGAGGAGCACGATAGGTCAAAAGAGACTGGGCAACAGCGACCGCATGGGTTGAGAATATTAGCG
>Ga0307515_10005585_pt1 | contig 25406 bp, 12 predicted proteins | sample 17_EM_MG_FD_194513 | JGI IMG/M metagenome (GOLD analysis project Ga0307515, IMG submission 194513) | Populus trichocarpa ectomycorrhiza microbial communities from riparian zone in the Pacific Northwest, United States - 17_EM | ecosystem: Host-associated > Plants > Roots > Unclassified | place... | reverse complement strand
AGTACGCTAGCTATCACAACCAGCTTGATTCTATGATCGGGCCATCATTTATGATTCTTCCTTCTAGTGTTAAAGAATGCTATTTCTCTGTGCATCATTAGATTTAACAGGTTTATTAATGTTAATAATTTATTTGTGATTATTTTATCCATAAAATCACAAACAAAAAATATTTATCGGGGGACTAGAATTGGAGAGTTCTTGGGTCCTATTCAGCAATACTTTTGCATAAAAAGTCAACCTTTTATACGTGTCGGTGGAAGCCAAGTCAAAGCATACCTCATAGAAACCACGTACAAGCCAGTTGTCATTTAGAGATTAGGTGAGTGTGCATACTTACCTTCAGACAGTTTCGATTCTAGTAAAAGTCACATACATTGATCTGGTTGTGCATTTCTGCCTGTAAAGCTTTTTTCCGGCTATAAAAATATCTTTAAACCATAGTTTTGAAATCCGGTATGGTCTGGTGGGTCGATTCAGGACCCGGCAAATCCAGGACTGCAATCAGACCGGGTTGAAAAAAAATAGAGGAAGGAAAAACTCAGTGTGATCTGGTTGACCCGACAGGTTAACCGGGTGACCCGGTTAACCAGGCAAGACCTGGTCAAAAACATGTTGATTTTTATTTTTTTTTACTAAAACGATGTCGTTTTGATTTAAAAAAAAAACATATTGACGCAAGCAACCCGATAACGCAGTCAAAACCCGAAACCCAGGCCTTGAACTGGACCGGGTCTGAAAACTATGCTTTAAACTATTTTACACATCAATTTAATTATATTAAATTCTTCACCAACGATTTTAAGAACATGCCATCCATATTCAAAAAAATAATAATGAATTCTCATGAATATTGTCCTCAAGAATTTGAGTTTAAGATTTTTAAAATGATCGAGCGAACAACAATTAATATCTTAAAATTTCTTAAGTTTGAATTATTTCATGTGTATCTGATTTTTCAGATAAAAATAACTAATATTCTTTTTTAATGTTTTTCAATAAACCAACTACAAAATCAATATCAAACAAATTAACTACGTAATTGCAAAGAGATTGTCCAACTTTTTTTATATATTTGTTTATCTTAAAGTAATTATTTAATCAAAACGTATTAGACGACCAATAACTAAAACAGAATGGTTAATCACTTTAGCATCATGCACTATTCAACAAGATATACCAGTCATCGTGGGCCTCACTATTAATATGAATATTGTAGTTTTTTTAATTTCAATCATTAAGCTTTTAATATTTGCAATTTCATCCCCCTATATCATAGTAAAATGGTTTTTTTGTTTACATTTATATATTCCAATCTACATTACCTTGCCTATACAAAGTTTTGAACAATATTCAAAGATTAATTGAGAAACAATTTTGCAGAATTGTACTTTAATTATAGTAAAAAAAAACAATTAAAAAAATGAGGACCAACTTTTATAAAAAAAAAAAAACAACCCATTACTATTTTGTCATGAAAACTTCATCGTAGTCCTTAAGGTTGTAGTTTTTCTATCATTTGGTGTCTCTTATTTTTGTAATTCATGTTTTGGTACTAAACTTTATTTTCTCATATTTAAGTTCATGAATGTTGAGAGAAAAGAGGGAAAAAGTTATCGGATAGCCACATTTTGACTACCAAAAATATCGATTTTTGTATTAATAAGTCTGTCTTTTCAAGAAGGGTTTAATGGAGGTAGTGTTTTCCTATAACAATATCGAAAAAAGTAGATTGGGTTCCATAAAGTGTTTTATATTCATTTAATTTTTTAGAGTGATTTTACGGTGTTTTGGAGTTGAAAATGAGTTTATTGAGATTTCGAGGATATTTTGAGGTGTTTTTAGATGAAAACGAGTCAGAAAACGGCTTTTCATGATCCAAAAAACTTGAACCTTAATTTTTCAATTACTGGCAGTGACTAGAAAATTATCCAGCATGCAACATGTTGTCTACCATAGAAGATGACCTATCACCCGATTATAAAAAGAAATTGAAGCAAAAGACACGCGTCCACTCTTTTACAAAAAAAACTCTGGCAAGTGCACAGACCTAGGCTTCCATGCCTAAGCGAGCCTAAGCTTTTTTATTGTTGGCTAGGCACTTGGACCTAGCCTTAAATTTTTTTTCTTTTCATAATTTTTTTTCTATTTAGATATTACTTAATATCCTTTCTCTTATTTTTTTTTAACTATTTAGTTAGATTTTTTTTTCTAAAATAGTGATTGATTTTTTTAATGTATTTTTAATTTAATAATGCTTCGGATAGATTATTATAATTTATCATTATTTTTCCTCCTTTTATATTTTATATAAACGAGTTGTATTTGTATGACACATTTATAAAAGCAAAAATAGTTTATTATTAGGAACGAGAATTAATCTCTAACATAAAATAATTGAAAACATGTGGAATGAAATGGATAGTTGGTGTCAGACATTTGTATTTGCGTTTATGATGTAAGCCCGGTGAATATAAAGATCTAGAAACCCACAACTAAATAGATGACAAACCTAAAAAGCCAAAAATCAAGTTTGTGATATATAAACATTGACCCAAAGATAATCTTGTATCTAAGAACCAAAGGTGTTGAAAATTGAACTTAGATTGATTATAGATAATCAAAAAACCAAAGTGTGGATATAAAGATCCAAAAACCCACAACGAGGTAGATGACAAACTCGAAAAGCCAAAAATCAAGTTTATGATAGATAAACCTTGACCTAGAGATAACCATATACCTAAGAACCAAAAGTACTGAAAATTAGACTTGACCAGTTGATTGTAGAGAATCAAGAACTTGAAGTATGCAAAGACGTCACGAGGTCAGTTATACCTTGATAAGTCAAATTTATTCATTGTCCTAGCAAAGAGAAAAGTGTTGCATAACACAAAGCATAAATTTATTCAAAATATCATGGCTACCGAATTTTGCAGCAAATAAAACAATATATAGTCCTTCTAAATAACATTAATGAATCCTTATTCAGTTGCAAACCAATGGATCTAAGACAATAATTAGCTAACACAAGCCTAATACATAAAACACTTGATAAACTCTAAACAATGACTAATAGGCTGTCATGAACCCAAATTAAAATGAAAGTCCAAACTGAAACTAAAACAAGTCCAAAATAATAAAAATAATACAAAACCCAAATAATAAATATAGTTTTGCATTAAACAAACTTAAATAGCAAAAAAAAAAAAAAAAAACAAAGTAATATGTCATTAAATATCATTAGTCTTTGTTTTATTGTGTAGCTAGGATAAATAAAGAATCATTGTAAGAAAAGAATTTTGAAACATCAAGAAATTCTTGCCACACTTGAAAACTATGTTGTTTCCCATTAAAAATCCTTATAGAATTAGGAAAAGAATCATTTCCAAACAAGAAGTTTATAAGTCAAAAGACAATAAATAACAAAATTGATATTGCATCAGTTGACTTGTATCGAAAGACCTTCTTAAACTCCAATTAACCTGAATTTTTTTTTTAAAATGTTAAACAATATGTCTAAAAACCCTTTATAAGATTTTAGTCATATCCAACAATCGAATTGAAAATTATATTTGATGGCATAAAACTAAATAATATGTAACATTATGCTAAAATTCAAATTTAATTGTTCAATCCTTATATGAATCATATCAATTTATCTATTTCTTTTTCTAGGAAGGTTAGATTCATGTTTTATTATTTAATTAGCATTAACAAATCTTTTTTTATTTATCATTTTTTTATTTTTAATTTATTTTATTAAGCATAAACAACATCTTTTTATTTCTCATTTAAAAAACAATTATGATACCCAAAATGCATTTATAACGCAAGAAATTTCCTCACTTGTATTAAAAATTAACTTGATTTCCTACCTACAACGTAGCAACATTCACTATTCAACAAGACACAAGTCATTGTAGTTAGTCTGCTCATATGAATAGGGTAGTTTTTTTTTTCATTTATGTCCTCAAGCTTTTAATCTCTATAATTTCATTCTCTCATGTTACATTATCATGGTTTTTTTATATTTTTTTCAATTTGCATTACCTCATGTATAACACTTTCGAACAATATTCAAAGATTAATTGAAAAATCAATTTTGCAAAATCAGATTTTAATAGTTAAAATTACAATTAAAAGAATAAGGACTAAATTTGAAAAAAAAAAACTTTTACTATTTTACTGTAAAAATAGTTCTCTAAAGCAACAATTTTTTCTATCATTTGCTCCCTATTATTTTTGCAGTTCATATTGTCACCTCTCTTCCATATATATATACTAGTATCACTCACGAGATTAGATATAAAAAAAAAACTAATATTGTTAATCTTCAATTTATTTCATTGCCTTTTCAAAATAATCTCAAGTGCATGTTTAGGTCCTTTAGGAGTCATATATAGCTGAACTAGATGCAAAATGTAGCATGCAATGTTGGAGCTATGTTGATCGACTATGCTTTCTAATTGAAAACATTGCTCTTTCATCATTGTTGCCTTCGCTTTTGTTTATGCATATTTTTGTGCGCTTATTACGTTGGGAACTTGGAGCTTTAGTGCTCTCTTCAAGTCATGTAACATGTGAGGAGCTATGGATCTTTTTGTTTGCGATGAATGTTTTACCTTTCAATTGTGACCTATATATATATCTGTGAAACCTGCTGGGTTTGATGTGTTTGTAGCTTTCTCTTGGCTTTCATGATTTATAACAGATCCCTTACATTGTTTTGAGGTTGGGATTGACGGGTTTGGTGGGTTGGGCAAACAATTCCATTTCTTTTCAGCTTTTTTTGGTTGTTTTGTGTGTTGAGATGATTCTTCTTCCATTTCTTTGTCGTTATTATGTGTGTTAGGCTAAATTATTCATTCTGGTTTCGTTCATAGTTTACAAACCTTTATTTTCTTAAGCAACTAATAATTTGATCTAGTCTGTCTTGCATGAGTTTACTTTTCTAGTTTGCTTGGCATTCAAAAATAACTTGCGTTGCGTCCCTCTTTTTTTTATTTGAAGGGTTTGAGTTCACCTAGAGAAGTCAATGTTGTTGTTCTCAAGGTTCGCGGGAAGAAGTGTGTATGATTGTATAAATCACTTGTGTATATATATATACACACACACACACATACTTCTTCTTCTTTTTTTAATAGTCCAGCTCCAGTCTAGGAAAATAATGTTCCGCTGTCCCTGAAAAACCTCGAGGGAGAAAAGGAAAAAAACACCACATCACATCATACCTACCTTTCCTCTCTTTTTCACGCGCATTCCCTTCGCTACATCTCTCTCTCTGTTAAAAAAAATCCCATTTTATTTTCTTCTTCTTAATTTTCTCTCATCTGATTTCAAATGGAATTCAATTCACTCATCTCCGAATCAATGAATTAATCAAAAAATCTGATCCGAAGTTTTTACGGTCGTGATTCTTTTTGGGCAATATGATGAAGATTCAGATGGAAAGTAACGGCAGTCAGCATCACCATCTGCATCAGGATCAGAATTTCAGGTACAGTCAGTTTTCAAACGGCGGCGTTTATGATTATCATGATAATCACAACGATGAGATAGATCAAGTTTTGCAATTCTATAGTAATTATAACAAGAGCGAAATTAATGGCAAAGGGAAGGGTCGAATTATACTGCCGTCGCCACCATCAACTACCACAGCAACGTCGTCTGCTTCTACCTCTTCAAATGTTGGCAGCGGATTTATTGAACACCCGGTTTCCAAGCTGGATACTCTTGCCGGTGTCGCAATAAAATACGGGGTGGAGGTAAAAAAAAATTCTTATTAATCCATTGATTTTGCTTTCTCATATTAATGGGTTCTTTTTATCTTGAATTGGGTAATGTTAAAAATGTGACATTTTTTAGTTATGGTTTTATACATTTAATTAGAAAGGGAGGGAAAGGAAAGGTAGTTGTGGGTCTGTGGAAAGGTAGGTGTGGGTCTGTATCATTTTGATATTTATATCATGTGATTTTTGTTTGGTTAGAGTTGCAGAATAATCATTTTCATTAGTGTAAAACTGTACCCTTTCTGTCCAGAACAGCCCATCTTTTTGGAACTTAGTTTTTTTATGTTGCGATATCCGGGTTTTTTTTTTTTTTTTGTAATGATGGTATTGAATTTATTGATATATTGAGTTTCTGGGTGTCAAAATGTTGCTCACAATTGCACAGCAGTTTATGGTGACATTTGTTTTTGCTTTTAGACAACTTCTATGAACTAGATGGTAAGGCAGTTGATATTCTTCTCTTGTTTGTGACTATTTTTTTAGGTGGCTGACATAAAAAAGATGAATGGCTTGGTTACAGATCTTCAAATGTTTGCTCTCAAGTCACTCCAGATTCCATTACCTGGAAGACATCCACCCTCATTGTTCTTATCAAATGGTTTTGATACTCCACGGTATTCATGCGTTCCTTTTAAACTCATGCCTGTTCTGAATTTTCATTTCTGCTTCATTTGAATATCCCCATCATGTTATTGTGCTGAAAAATGTGGGCTTCTATGTGTCAAACTTACCTTGATTTATTATTATTATTATTATTATTATTATTATTATTATACAGCTTCATTCGAGCTTCTTATGATCTGTTCATAGAATTTTAGTGCTATATAGTTTGCAACGCACAAATGAAAATATTAGGATGGTCTTTTCAGATTACCCTCCAAGGACCTTGCTTGGACGAAACCATGACTAGGCAGAAACCTTTATATATATATATTGGCTCTGATTTATGTGGACTTTCAAAGCACGCATGTTCAAGAGAATATCACGTGAGAACCTAGAAGTTTATATCAGCAAATGGTGTATGCGAAAAGCTAGAATTGGATATAAAGGTCATGCCATGATGTGGTAATGCTGATTGCGATGCAATAATGTACATTTTGGGTGGTAGGAGAGAGGAGAGTTTTATTCTTGTGGTAGTGGTGGTTGTGACGTTTAAAGGAAGTCGTGTTAAAAGACGGGGCTCTACTCATCAGGTTTGTTGCAATAAGTGGCACTGGGAGGAGCCTGAAGTGCTGGACTAGGATCTAGGTGTGTGCTGTGCTGGAGTGACCGGTGGGAGAAAGGGGGGGAGAAGGGGGTGGGAGGGGACCGGAAATTCTCAAGCATTTCCGGACCCTTTCCTCCTCCCTGCAGCATGTTTGAATTAAATCCAATCCATGTAAGACAATGAAATAGTTGAATATCAGATGTCAATTTGTGTTCTAATTGAATTGAATTCAAATAAGATCGGAGAAAGCAAAGGATTGGATATGGAGAAATAATAGACCAATGTCAGATCCAGGGGAGCGAGGGAATGCATGTGAGAATCTCATGAGAAATGAGAGGGAGGGTGTTATGTAGTCTGGTGCTCTCTTTCTATCACGGTATTCACGTAAAACTGAATAAGATTTCTGTGGTCTCTTTTGTTGTGTATGGTAATTCTATTTTTACGGATAAAAGGATATGCCATCTCCATGACTTTTATTCATTTGATAAATTACAGATATTTAGTTTTGGCAAGTATAGTAAATATAATAAGCGCAAGTCAAAATAATTGAATGGAGGATGTAATTTAATATCCAAGCTCCTAGCCTGTTCCAGATTAAGTCAACTGGTGTAGTTGGTCTTTCTAGATGGTTTTTAGATTTGAGAGGAAAATGCACTTAAAGCTAAAACCTTACAGCATTCAGTGTTCCTTTTGATTAGCTGACAATATTTTTCAACATGAGAATCTTCTGGGGTGGAGATCAGCCCCAAATTTAGCCTAAAATCTACCGATTATGACACTGAACTTTTTCTGCAGACTGAGCAGTTATGAACAGACCCCGCCACGAGGTTTGCAGTCTGATGTCTTTGATTCATTCCAGTATTTGAATCCCAAATCTTCGCAGCTTAAGGTTTCTCCAGCTATGAGCTCTTTACAAGGTTACTACGGGCTTAAGCCGAAAGATCAAAAGAACACATCTAAAGGTTTTGAGATGGCAGTCAACAGGAATGGATATTCTCATCATCTGGAAGGTGGTCTGTATCTTAAACCATCACCAGCTTCCCACCCGCCTTTGTGCCTCCATCGGAAAACTAGAAGCTGGGTTAATGAGTTACTTGACGAGAACAATGAACTGGTTAACAAATTATTCCTTGATGATGCAAAGGAAATTGAGTCTGAGAAATTGGTGAGGCGTCGTCAGAAATCAGAAACTGATTTCACTTCCATCGACTCTGACTTGCTGATTAGAGAGGAAAACAGCGGGGCTGCTTTCTCGACAATCACTGGAAAATGCTTAGCCCTCAGACCCAAAGCAGGAAACCGAGCCACAAAAAATGTTGAGGCAGCTGGTTTGATCTCTGCACAATCAGGTCCCAGAGATGTGGCTGATGGATTTCCCATGGTTAGGAAGTCATCAAGCACGCCTAGTTTGAATGATCAAGACAGTATTAGTTCTTCCATCTGGCCAACATCGAAGTGGAGTTTGAAGCCAGATTTGCAAGCCTTGTCTGCTTCAACCATAACGAGACCGATCTTTGATGGATTGCCAAAACCAACAACTGGTCGGAAAAACAAAACAGCGCTCGATTAGTTCAGTATATGAGATCACATTCAATTTACTCGATTTTTGGATCCAACATTTTGTCTGCTGTTGAGTAGCTAGCTAGCTCTTGAAGGTAACTAGAAAGAGATTGGGGAGGGGGGGGGGGGGTATCAAATAAAGATCGTAGGTTCTTGTTAGTTTATGTGGAAAAAAACTGCTGATACATTTTCTCACTCTTGTACTTTATTTTTTTGTTAACTTGGTGAGAAGCACCAAAATCCACCCTTCTGTACCTGAAAAGTAGATGTGATAATACAGCACACGCTTTTTGTCATTGACTTGTCTTAAAGAGGGTTACAGTCCCCGCAACTACGTCATGTCAGAATAATTGCTTCTTTTCCCCTCCAAAGTTTGAGCCAATGGAATTGGTCAGTGGCAATATAGGCCTGTTTGGATTAGCCCACAAGGATTAGTGTTATTTGGTTCACTTGACTAGAAGTCATAACACTAAAGTTCATTCAGCCCTTAACAAAAAGGTAGTGAGGTGACAGTAATTTATTTTTTCAGACCGCAACAGTAAAGGCTACAACAATGACTAACACACACAACTTGGCTATCATATTCAGCTGTTTCAGTTACCAAGCATTGTGGTATAAGCTTCATTTGCTGCACCTCGAATTAAAAAGGGAATTTTGAGCAAGTTCAGATCATTTTAATCCATTTTTTCTTTTGATTTCATCTTCAAGTGAAATCTACAAGTCACCTGTTCTATTGTCAGGACTAGAACATTCATGTGAATTTTACATCTCACAATCTGCCCAACGGCCAAGGAGACTAACTCCTTACCTGTCAAAACAATAGAATCCAGTTATTGCGGGTAAAGCAAGATCACAACGAAACCCAGATAAGCTAACAGTTACCAGCCATCATCTCTCTCTTTTCAATATTTATATCATTCCATATTCATTCGGGTAAAACTAGGTTCTCACTATTTTTAAGGTTTGGTCCCTGTACTTGTTCTTCAAATTTTCCATCTCTTTTGCATATTAAAGCCCAAGACGCAGAGGGACCGAGGATTAAAGGCAGGAAATATAAACAAGAGTTTAAGGGAAAAAAAACGAAAGCTAAAATCCGAATCTCTTCATATACACGCACTTCCTTACTGTTGAGCATAAATTCAAGATTCTCCACCGGTAGATGCTGTTCCAGAATCTCTCTACCGCATACATCCATAATACATTACAATTGTATCATACTCACCACCAAATCAACTATCCTACTATTCCCCCATCCGACAGAACCTAACACCATGAAAGTCCCAGAATGGTTCTCATTTTATTTTTTTTGTTTCGCACATTAGCTTATACAATATTACAGGCATCCATGACTATGTCCCAGACTTTCACGGAGAGAAACTTGATGTTCACTGTATCTCCAAGAAGAATTCTCCATCTTCAACAATATGCTGATTAGATCCATTCATTCTAGCAATCATAACAGTATCTTGTAATCAACTTTATATACCACTTTCTATTTCGCAACATGAATCTTAACATGGAAATCATGGCACTACCAGTTGTGACCTTCACCAGCTAACAAATAAACATCTCTACAAACCTATCAAGCTACTAAATTTTACTTATTCCTCATTTTACTTTGCATTTCAGCTCTCTCTCTCTGTTATTTTCATTTTATTTTTTTTGTCAATCCCTAACAATCAAACTTCAAGCATATATTAAAAATCTGCAAAATAGGGATCACCCTTGAATATAATAAAGAAAAGATCAGGTTCACATTACTCTTCCATACTGCAAAATTGGGATTACCCTTAAAATATAGCCAAAAATCACATTACTTTTCCAAACTCGTGGAAATGACCTAATATGAGTTCAACGTTCTAATTGTAAAGAGTGAATTTTGGCAATTGCAGCAATTCGTTGGGGGCATATGTAGTAATATTGATGTTCATAACTGGTGGTGAGAGATAGTAAGCAAGCATAGAAAACAACTAATAGCAGACAATCACGGTGAAAAAGTACTATAACTAGAAATAAATGATTGTAACAAAAAATGAATTGAATTCTCAAGATGATCAACTGTTCACAATGTGATGATGATACAGCATGTAAGGGTCATAAATATATTCACATATGGAAATAACCACTGTAAACTAATAAGCTATTTCTTCAAAAAAAAAATTGAAGCATTTGTTGAACACTTCTACTATTTTAAGAAAGATACTTGGCGGAAAAACTATCCCTACCTAAAAATTTCAAAATTATGAGCATTGTAGGCTTTGAGAGTCTACGTCAAATATTTACCTCAGATTTTGCAGAAGTTCTCTACCAGATATAGCTTGATCTTTATTCCCCAAAATGAGTAAGTCATGAATGACAGCAGATGCACCTTAATTTTTTGCCTCAACCTGAAACAGTACAATTTGCAGTTATCATTTAATTCTAACACTGAACAGCCCCTGAAACAATCATGATAAATTATACTGCATGATATAGATTACAGATAGGCTTTATGCTCGGAGGACTAATCCCCTTCACCAGCAGCAGAAAGCCAGAAGGAGTCCAAGCCTTATGAGGCATTATGAGGATTCCAATTACAAAATCAAGAAGAAAAGAAGGCAGCAAAGAGACAAAGCAGTCACGGTATCAACTCTTTCCTTCTTTCTTGTAACATCCATGAGAATCATTTTGAAATGTGTACCCATAGTTACAAAAATAACATCTAAAATAATGGCTAGAATGGGGACTGCTAATTTTGCTAAAAGAAACCTGTGGCATCTTTTTTAAGAGTCAAGGGAGCTTTCAGAATATCTTAAGTAAAGATAAACAAGAATTATTTACAAATAAAATGAACAATTTCAAGAAGAAAGCAAATGCCAATTCCTTCTTATGATTTCTAACTTCTAGGTCTCCACAGGAATCTCACCTGACAAAATCAAACTCTGAATGTGCAAGATTTTGTGAAATTATTTTTGAAAATAAATGGCAACATTCAAGTGATGCTGTTAAATAGGTGCTAAGATTGGATTAACATGCATGAAAGAGTCCGCAACATTTTCTCTAACCCGGAATTCCAGAAGAAAAGAGTCAACAGACCTAGAGTAGCTCGGTTGTTAAAGCCACCCAGCTAAAAGTAACATAAAATTCAAATGAACAGGGGTGAGCATAGATCCAAAAAGACCTTGAGAACGTCCTATAATATACATGATCAAGAAGAGGTAGAGGCCCATAACTTCTAGCCACTTCTGCAAGAATAAAGATTTACAGATAATTTGAGGCATCCATAATGACAGCAGAAACTCACCACCTTTACCAAGAAAACTTGCAGCAGGCAGCTTCTATGCACAAAATCAGAACTGAGTTTAAGAATCATGCTCAAACTGGTAGTCAAACGTAGGGGCAGAGTTACATATAGGTCTATAGTCAAATCCGCCTACCTCCACAAAAAAAAAAAAGCAACACATAAAGTCATTAAGCCTCGCAAATCAAATAGTCCAAATTTAGTTCTCAACCTTAGTTAGATGTCACTTGTCAAGATGCATACATTGCATATATTGACTGTGCATGAATCTGAGATGGAGCGAATGCCATTTACTAATTATGTGAATTCTAAAAGGAGTACATTTCTTGACAACCTAAGATTATAAATGACAACCAAAGAAACCATCAGTACTCTCTGATTCTGGAGAACACAGCTGTAACCACCACAATTTCTAATCACCCAGTGTTAAAAGGTTTTCTACGTACACTTTTCAGTAGGTCAGTTTCCACAAATTCTCTAAGCAACCAAACAAGACATCAAAGAAGTGATTCTAAATCTATCATAAATTAACATACAGTTAAATCAATCAGCAAAGAAAATATATTGTTGTTTGTTTTGGATAAAAGAAGAGGTTTATAAAAAGGAAGATGAGGCACCTTCCAGAAGGTGGAGAGAACGAGAGACTAGAAGCTAACTAAACTCAGCAACACTAGAGCTTTCCAGTCTCCTTGGATATCAGTTAGTGACTCCCTTAAAGAGTCTATGAGCAGAAGAGTGTAATGAAGCTAAAAGAACTATTCACCATGCAAGATCTGCTCCAAAATTAGTGGTCGCTAAAGATTGCATCCCGCTCCTGCCATATAACACACCCCACAGACAAATAGCATGATTGCAAAGGATCTTGCTGTCATTGTTCTTAGCAAACCCTTCTAGGAACATCAAGAAGAAATGTCATCCATTGAGCCCGAAACTACCCGTAGTCTCCTACAAATCCCAAAGAAACTACCTCACCTATCCCCTATGAATGACAAAGAAGAAGCGGCTAACAGTCTCCCCACCACCATCACCCATAACACATATCAGGAGAAAGAGTAACAGCGGGCCTTCCTAGCTGGCCTTAAATCATTAGTTTTAATTTTGTTGAGAAAACCTCTCCAGATAAAAGCTTGAATCTGAGATGGAAACTCAGCTTTCCACATATAATGACCAAGAGGAAACAAGTAGGAGGTGAAGGCCTGGCAGGATTAAAAAAAAGCGAGCTACAAGAAAATTTACCCCTCTAAAGTCCAGAATCTAATATAAGACCCAAGGGAGAAGAAAAAAGAATTAAGAATATGAACAGAAAACAGCAAGTTCCAATAACCAAATCAGTCTCCCAAGAAAAGATAGAAATACAGGCATTGCACAAGATATGAAGTCTGTGAAATTGAGGGAAAGAAACACAATAGAAGAGAAATGTGTTGCTAGTAGAATGATCTTCGACATCTGTTGATCCACAAAGCAAAATAAAAAAAAAAAACAGAATTATCTGTTCATGGAACACCAACCAAGGAAGCTCACCCTAATATTCAATGGCTAATTTTGAACCACAGTAAAACCATGTCTGTATTCCATTCCAATTTTCATTCACTATTCAAACCATTGGATTATGAACTAAAATTGAAGACATGAGGAGAGAGATATCACTGATCAAAAGCCTCACGAAGCAGTCAGGTCTTAAGAGAGTTGAAGAGAAGTTAAGCAACAGAGAATCTGGGAAAAAATTTAAAAAAAATCTGAGAGATTTAAGGGTAAAAAGTATGATAAAGTACTAGACACAGCTCAGGTTCGCATGTTGCAAGTTGTTAGTCTGTTAGTTTAAATTTAAGATCATAATTTTCATGCTATGATCCATGCATCAATTTCAATCTACTCCCTTCATTGTGTTAATCTACTCCCTTCGTTGTGTTATATTGGGATCTCATTTCTTTATGGTTATTCATAATTTTTTATCTCTAAATCTTTTCAAGATAATGCAACACTCGATTTTTTACTTGGTTGATGTGAATACCGCATCAGTTTGTTTACACATAAGTATTCACATCAGTAGATATAGCCCACATATGAATTTAGCTAATTAACAACTAGACCAAATTTAAGTTGCTGATTTTAGATGCGAAACTTGAAATTTGAGTACTTGATTATCAAACATGAAAGAATTTTGAATCTCTAAGGTTTCCAGGCTCACCTGCCTCTGAAGCTGGAATGCCTTTCAACAGTATGGTGCTTATAGAACTAAATGGAAATTTCTTTTATAGCAGGACTCAAATAACAAAGGAGCTGACACTTATGATTAAAAGGGGGTTAAAAGTTCACCTATGAAACAAAAGTAGAAAGGGAAAAAGGATTCCTGCAACTTTCATGCTGCCACCACATCATACAATTTTTTTTCAATTGTAAGTTAAATTATTTACATAATATAACCAAACCAAAATAAAAAACAAAAAGGAATAATCTAGAGGTCAATTCATGAAAAACATAACCCAGCCACTCATTTACAGCCATGTCCCAATTCCTCCAAAATAAAAGGAAACACCCAACCAAATCAAATTTCTTTGTCATCATCAAAAATTGACCAAAGAAGCCCTGTTTGACTGCCTTGGAAACCAAATGGACTTCCAAATTGTCCTACATAAGTCTATTATTCTCCCAAGCTTAAGGCCATGGGTAGATGATAGACCAACATTCACTAAATAAAAAGCTCTATGAGCGACACAACGCACCAAAAGGCATTCAGTTAAGCATCCAGTTCTCTGATTGAACCATGCATGCCCCCCACAGATGGAAGATGGAAATGAAAGTGAATGCATTTGCTGTATTATTAATGAACCTTGCAGAACAAAATATTATATAGAGAAGAAAAACAAGATAAAAAAGTTATGCATTAGAAGAATCAATCAATTCACCACTTGTCAAACTTGTGGTTTAGAAAATCTCTATATATACTAACATTAGTGTAATTACAAGAGTTAAGAAACAGATGTACTAACCAAGTAAGAAACACGGCCCTACACTCAGAAGCAGATGTTCCTGGGATACATTTGTCAGGAAATTACACTATACAGAGCCCTGCCAAGAGTCTCCACAAGGTTCAAACACTGCCTTCAAGAGGTAGTTGTATTTTGTCCAAAATGGGAACCTTCCTTGAGGTGCATGATAACGCAAGCGCACTTTCTCATTTCAGGATCACAGAGCTGGAAAAGTTAACCACAGATTTATCCTCCCATCATATATATATATATGTAGAGAGAGAGAGAGAGATGTACTAAGCTTCACTAAACTATCATAATAATTGCAGTCCCTAGATCAATCAAAAACATTTTACTAGAAGTTTAGTGAGAAATTATAGGAAAGAAATGAATTTGAAACCCTTTAAATACAGGATAAACTTCAACTTATAATCACACCAAACATGACAGATGATTCGCTAATGTTGATGCCACTTCGGTTCAATTATCACAATAAGTGACAGAAATTATGGCAAAATATCTGAGGACCTGTTCTTGAAATGAAGTGGAATGCAAATTTATGAGGACCATAAACATTTTTCAGAAATTTAGCCAAAAAACACAAATGAGAAGGAACATAAACTTACTCAAAAACTTAAGATGCCCTCAGGCTCTTTATTATGCTGGCCTCCAGCAGTTAAGGGCAGGCATGTCTGGTCTACATGGCAACATCTGTGTAACACCATGACCTAAAACAATACAGCATTAGAAATCAATTATTAGATTCAAATTGGAGGTCAATTTACTCAAGTACTACAAAAGTCCCTTATGAGCAAAATGAGACCATCTTTTACAAAGCAAGCTCACCTGGAATGGAAGCTCCAGCAGGTACCTTGTTGGAGGGAGCAACCTGAAAACCCATATTATTTGGAGGTGGTGGCCGAAAGTGACCTGCCAAGGAAAAAATTTTATGATCTATTAGCCTGTGTATCAAAGAAAAAGTACATCCCAAAGCAAACACAGAAAATAAAACAAACTTCCCTAAACTCACATTGCAGGACATGCATAAACATGCCAAATGAGAAATAAACAAGCTCCCGGGTTCAGTTGCAATGCTTGCACATAAGCATGGCAAACAACTTTAAATACATATAATGTGCACAAGCTAGAAACTAGTAAAAGCATTTTGCATCCTCGCTCTGCAAAGCACTGATTGTGAACTTTAGGTATCAAGTTTTAAAGCGAAGACAAAACTAAATTAAATTAGTAAAAAAAAATTCATAACATGTAATCAATCAAGCTTCCTTACAACTATGTTTTCTCTCCAGACCACAAATCTTAGTGAATGATAACTTGAACGCTTAATCAAGCATCCAATCAAAAAGGTTACTCCAAAAGAATCACTAATATGGGAAGCAACATAGAAAAGTAACCTACATGAGCAAAGATGGAAAGCAAGCATCTGCCATCACTTCTTCTTCTTCTTCTTCTTTTCTTTTCTTTTTTTTAAGTAAGCACGTGCAAACTCAATATATAGTATGATATCTATAGCATTAATGGTAAATAATGATACAAGATCATTACATTAAGAGACATTGTGCATTAAAGATAAAATAATGAATTAAAAAGAGAGAGAAACAGTATACGGTAAGTTATCATTTTGTCTCTCATAATTATAGGTTTCAAGAAGTTAATTTGCTTTTTAAAATAAAATATTGATTCATCAATTGTAATATGGTTTAGCATCCACAATAACCTCCTCAAACCATAATCATTCAATCCCACCCAGATAAGAGCATGAATGGATTGTGCAGGCTGTTCAGTATAATTACAGAGAAAATATGAATTGGTAACTTTCCTGTCTGATTAAATTTTATTTTAAAAAAACTAAAAAAGATCAAGGTCTAAGCAATACATATGCACGCGAGCACAGGTAGCAAGAGGATTTAAAAATACAAGATCAAGTGTTCTATAATTACAGGGACACAGTTGCACATACCTTCCTGGCCAAAAGAAGGGCCTGCATAAGATGGATTTCTTCCACCCATCCATGCACCAGGATGATTATCTGGATATTCGCTTGAAGGCATCCTCCACTGTTCATCAGTGGAAAATCGTGGCCGACCATCTGGATGTGATGGCATAGAGTATGGACGGGGATAAGGAAGCTGCTGAATTGGAGGCGTCGTGAATGAGAAGTGACCTGATGCATTTTGTGGTAGGTTTGAATGCAGCGGTCTTTGTGCAAAAGGTGCATTAACTGGCTGAAAATGTGGGTTTTGTTGAGGAGCTTGAGGATTTAAGAACATGTGATTCCCATGAGGAGTACTTCCAGCCATTTGGACAATTTGATTACTCTGTGAACAGAAATTTTAGGTCACAATAAACAAACTAACACATTCGCATGTAAGTAAATGGACAGCCAAAATACATACATTGGGTGTAGTACAGTATTCATGAGGTACAGCTGATTGATATGCCAAATGAGGAGAGGACTGTACAGATGACTGAGATGGTCGTATTGGTTTTGCTAGTAACGAAGATTGAGTTGGTACAGATGGTTGTGGTACCACAGTAGGCAGAGGAGCTGAAGGTGGCACAGGGGGGAGAGGAGGTGGTGGTTGTGACGGAAGAGGTGGAGGTGGAGGTGGAGGTGGAGGCGGCGGTGACAAAGATGTTGAGAGTTGAGGTGGAAGTGGTGGAGGTGGTGGTGGCGGCGGCGGCGGTGGAGAGGAAGGCAAAGGCGGAGGTGGAGGAGGAGAATCAGGAGGCGGTGGTGGAGAACCATCTGGTAGAGGCAACAAATGGACAGAATCATTTAATGCTGGTTCTGGTAACCTATCTGAGTAATGCTGCTGTGCTTCCATTTCAAAAAAAACACCTATGGATGAGGGTCTTTCATCCTTTGGGTGTCCAGACACATCTTCCATTTCAAGTTCAACATCCACATCCTCTAAGATGCAATGGCGCCTGTCACTTGCAGTCGCAGTAAATGTTTCTCTCTCTCCTAGAGCATGGGTTGATTCTGTAACTCCTAACACAACATTAACTTCCTTAAAAGGACTGCTCGGAAAGTCATCATCATCATCATCATCCTCGAACACATGAGAAGATAAAAGCCCAGGCAACTGAAATGTGGCATTACTGGTACCAAAGCCAAGAAAACCAATATGGATCTTAAAGTCAATACCCAAATTTAAAGAAATTCTCCATTGATCAAAATCAAATTTCATCTAAAAATAAAACTCTATTGACCAAAGAAATGCATGTAATATGGCAAGCCATATGGAAACACGAGAGTTTAAACAAATTTGCGCTGATAATAACAGAAGGTTTCATAACATAATAAGATGACTTCAGCAAAGAAAAATAAAGAGCAAAAGCTCATGCGTATTCAAAATCATACAAAACTACCTAGGAATGACATCTAGCACCTTAACATCTGCTACATCACCTCATACTCCAGGATTATTTAATTTCTTTAAGAGTATCAACTTCAGTTTTAAGTGAAAAGTTATAAGTTCAGTCAATTTTGTGCTTGTGGTTCATTTATACTTGTGGCAATCATACTTGCCCTTCTTTTGTGAAGTTACAAAAAAAACAAAGCTGATTTATGGTCAAATTTACAATTTTCATAAATAATAGCAATAGGGACAAGCAGAAGGCAACTTATCAAACCCAAAACCACAAATTGGAAATGGATCTAACACATGACAGCAAAGTATAACCCTTGAAGCATTGGGATAAAAGAGGAAGAGTCCAATCAAATGTATCACCTCTAAAAGCCTCCAAGAAGACTGCCATATAATTCAAAGAACACAAGTGGAAACACATGCTTCCACTCTCCAATAGTACTCAACATGGTATTGTGCAAAGACTAACCTATGATTGACAGTTATTCTAGAACCCCCCCCCCCCCTTCTTTTTTTTGCAAATGCTTAACATCTGTTCTATAAATACAGTCCTTTCTGTAAGGAAAAAAAATAAAGCAGAAATGCATGAAAATATATGGCTCCCTATGTTTTTTTATCATAAAGTGGCACACTGCGGATCACATATCTAGGATCCGGTTCAATTCCCTAGGCAATAATTATGTTAACATTCACATGCATTTGTGCATATTACATTTTCCAACAGAAATAGTCGATTCCAATGTTATGTTCCAATTCTAAAACTATTTCTTTAATATAACCATGTCATGGACCATACCTGTATCAAATTTCCATGACAGTGTAGGACCATGCAAACGGTTCCTCAAGGGACAAGAAATATGCCACTAACAAAAGTAATAAAAATGGAAGAAAACACACCTGCCATATTCATCTACATGCATGCCTTCCATTTCCCTGATTGGATCATCTATAGCTCGCTCAGATTGGGATGGACGTCGAAGGGAAAATCCAGCAGAGGCATCATCATTTGAACCTCCAATACCATCTATATAGTGCCTCAAAACAGATTCTGGAAAGATTTTCCTCTCAAGCCACAACCTTAAAACCTGACAGCAACAATAGATCAACTTTTATTCTAATGAAAACAAACCAGCTCTATGGTGAAATAAAAAGGAAAATAACCTTTAAACACTGACGACGATTTTCCCGAGCACTGGCTCCTGGTGGAGCAGCAGCACCAACAAGGCGTGGTAAGGCTGCTTGCACCGTAGGGACATACAAAGCTCCAGCGATACCTGAATGAAGGAAAAAAATCAGAAACATAACCACGGCAACTGTCATTATTGTTGATACAGAATGAATGACATTCTTTGATCCTCTAATATATACAAGGGTTGAAAGAGCAAGATTGATAGAGTCCTTGTTGAGCAGGAGAAAGCAACCTTTTTGATTATGTGAACACTGGGTGATGGAATCTACAAGAAAAAATAAGTCCACTTTGCGGTGGAAACTAGGCTCACTTTCCAATTTTCGGATTAGAAGTTCTACAACCTGCAAAACCATTTTAGCTTGTTCAGCACCAAATCATGGAACCCTTCCATAGCTGATTCAATTAAACTTTGGCAAGAGAACAACAACATCATGAGCCTAGGAAAATCATGATAGAAAAAAAGTAAACTTCAAAAAATGAGGAAATGAAAAATCCATTACGAACTACTTATATAAAAACAAAAGAAGGGTATGATTGCTTTTTAATTTTCAAAGAATCAGTCAATCAAAAAAAAAAATGAATTAAGTTTAACTTATTTTATAACTGTCCTGACAATTTTTAACTCATTTTATACAGAGGGCATCTAAGAACCCCTGACTGCAATGTAAAGAATACCATAAAGGATAACTGTATCCCAACCATAACAATTCCCATATATAAGGGGAGGCAAATTTATCTAGCAGTCTTTTTGCTCAAAGAAAAGAAAATATGAAGCAGCCTTCTTGCAGAGAGATGAATAAAACTACAAGCATATGCAATGGAAATAACATTTCGAGGAAAAGACAACTAAGAGCAAGAATCATGGAGCTTAAATAACCGACTCTTCTTTTTCTGAGAACCAATCAAGAAAAATAACAGAATAAAAGGAAGGATAACAAACCACCTCATTTGCAATGCCATACTTGGCACAATCAATGGCAAGGCGAGTTGCACGTCCAATACTTTCTTTTGTCCTTGATAAAGTCTCTATCATCCCTTCAAAAGCATCACGAGCCACAGCAGCTTCAGTACCACCACTCAATGAACCTCCAGCAGCCCTCTGTCCTGAACTAACTCTTTGCTCCTCAATTTCTTCAGCTTCCACTTGGCTGTGTGACGCTGATTGGTGACCATGTGAAGATGGAGAAACTAAATTTGTATTATGATAGAAGCCTTGCATATCTGCCTGTACAGCATTGCTAGTACCAGATAAAAAATTTTGGCCCGGTGAGGAGCTTGGGCTCCTTCCCTGAGCATAGTTAAGAGCTATAAAAGCAGGGTTTCCATGAGGAAAAGGTTGTGAGTGAGCTTGTCTCCTTTTTGCTTGAGCAGCAGCAATGAGATGTTTCATAGATGTAACAGAATCTAGAGTCTTAGAATCGACCAAAAAGCTGCTTCTATCATCCATACCAACTTCCAGTCTGCAATTATGCAAGAAAATATCTCTATAAAATGAATCAAAAAATGTAGTAAAAATAGATACATTTCAACAGGAAAAGAATCATACTCTGATGGAGCACACATTGGAACAGTAGGATCACTCATTTGTGAAGTTGCTTTAGGAGTACTTTTTGGCCAATCCCCAGAAAAAGCTGCTCTACTTTTTTGACTTGGCACATGATTTTGAGAGGTGTTTGAACTATCCAAAACAGGACCTGAAACCTTGCCAGGTCCAGCCTGGGCCCTCTTTTGAATGCCCAGTGTGGAAACTTTAATGGAGGGCTTGGTAGCTTTATGCTGTTCCACAACTGGTTTGGTGGCAGGAAGCAGATGAGGAGACCTCTTAGGGGTAGTTATGATTGGTTTGGCCTCCTTGGTCAGTATCTGCTCGGACTCTGATTTGCCAGGACTTGGAGAGACACGAATATCATTCCTCTTTGCAGTTTTTGGACAGCTAGGTGAAAGAGGATAGTTCTGCATCAGCAAAGATGATTCCTTGGAATGGCTATTCTCTAATCCAGTAGAATCCCTCAAACTTGTCTGAGCATTAATAGAACTTCTGTGTTCTTGATTAACAGAACTTTCAACGTGCACATTAGTTCTCTTGGAAGTGTCTGAAACAGACACATGTGCTCTGACATTTTTGTCAGCTCCTCCATGAACAGGAGTTTTGGGTTCTTCATCTTCATTGTCGCCATCATAAAGGCAAACAGCTCTTCGCCTTTTGGGCTGTTGGGTGACAGAAACTCTCGTATTGATAGAAGCTAAATCACTATTTAGCTCAAGAGCATTTTTCTCCATTCTGTCATCGGAATTGAGAGCAGCAGCGTCACACATCGCCTCCATTGCCCGTTTACGGCGTTTTAATACAGGCAGCACAGTTTCATCATTTGAAACATCGGATTTAACTTTACTCATTGGATCAGAAGCATCAGGTTTAGCTTTGCCAATTTCGGCAGATGCATCAAGTTTAACTTTGCTTATTTGTGCAGATGCATCAGTATTAGTGTTACCCCATTGTGCAGGAGGATCACTTTTGACTTTAACTGTCTGGGCAGATGCATCACAATCAACTTTACTCGTCTTGGCAGATGTACCAGGTTTAAACTTACCTAATTGAGAAGAAAGATTAGATTTCACTTTACCTATTTGGGCAAAAGCATCAGATTTAACTTTACCACTTTGGGCTCTTAATGCCAAAAGGATTTCTCTTTTCCCATGTGCCACAGGCTGTTTGACTGCTTTGTCATCGACTACATTCAAGCTTGGTGAAATACTCATGTTTTCTAAGAGGGGTCCCTTGGTAACATCATCTTCCATGTCTACACGCTTTAATTTCTTAGCAGGATTTGTAGTTTCAGTCGTTTCAAGCTCAGATTTTCCATGTTCAGGTTGGGCACGCCTTTTCTTTTGAAAGACCTTATTTTCGTGTATATCATTGAACACCATAATAGTATCCTTTTTGGCTTTTGATAGTTCTGCTTTTCTACCACCATTGGCTCCTGAATCTGATTTAGGAGGACCTGGGGGGGAATCTCTTATTCTGCCACTAGCATGCTTGCCTTTTTCTCCACCTTTCACTTGCTCCCTAGAATCACATTCCAATTTTCTGTCTGCCCCAGAAACCACTGTCTTAGACTCATGAGGATTTGTCCTTGCCTCCTCACCATTACACAGGTTATTCATGCAATTAACATCCAGATTTCCATTACAAGAGGCTTCATCCTTTACAAAGGAAACATTATCCAAACTGGAAGCAGATAATACCTCTTGTGGTTGTTCACCATCAAATGTTTTAACCTTATTTACAGAAGAAATACCTGGGGATGAACTGTCATCAGTGTCACATGAAACAGAAGGCTTCATACCTTCAGAGCCCGCTTCACCTCGTCTACTGGAGCAATGCTCTAACTTAGAACTAAATTCACGTCCTGAATCCCACATCACTCCACTTTGTCCAACTTTACCCATCCCCTCATTTAAGTCATCCCCTGCCCCATCCTCTTCCATTGAGTCAACAGATTGACCCTCAGATCCTAGTGCTGATCTATCAGTATTATCTCCCAATCCACTTGACTTTCCCTTCTGCAACTCTTCAAAAGCTGCACAGATTTCCTTCACAGCTTGGGAAAAGAACCTATCTTTCTTACTCTGACACCGAGCTGACAATTTATTCTTCACTTCATTTGTGAATACCTGAATATCAGAAGGGGCAACAAAAGCACTGCAAGAGGAAAAACAAGAAATGGGAAGAAATAAGCTCTAATACAAGTTGCAACTAACTTAATCCATGCACACAATCAAGTCTCTGGCTCAATCAAGTCAAGTGTGGTGGCAAATAAACATAGCAAATTTTATTGCCATCCCATCCAAAAACCTAGTCATTACTTTCCTTCATTTCTCAATAGCTGGTATTTACTACATTAGAGCAAAGAGTTGAAGACAAGCTACAATAGGTCTAGATGTTAAATCATACTCCAAAATAGTACTCAACTAAGCATTTCTTAGTTGAAGACAAGCTTCCCAGGTTGTGTAGTAATAATACCAACAGTCAGTCCCAAATTCTCATTTTCAAAGACCTCAAACTATCAGTTATTAATCACACCAAAATGGTTTAGAAGGAAGAAAACTGTCAATTCCATGTTTCTGAGAAATACCACACAGGTTGTGTACTCTACGTATCTTGAAATATAAAGGCCCATATTATTGCACAGTTTACTCACTAAGATAACCACATTCTCAACCCTTCACCATGCATGAACAAATTTTGAACAAGAAATGCATAAAGAAACTTACATTTCTTGAGTTCCAAAAAAATAGACAAAAACTTTCTTAGCATCAGCGACTCGCTTCCAATCTTCAGGCCGGCTAATCTGAAATTCAAAAACCCATGAAATCGCTCAAACACAACCAAAATGACAAACTGTCAAAAGCTCAACAAAATAAATCACAACCGTTGCAGGAAGAAGCCTTCACCCAGTTAATACCAACATCTTCATTACCACAACCCACAAAAATTACAGCAACAATCAATCAATTACCAAAGAACAAAAACAACCTAACAACAGTATAAACACTTAAAAGAGAATAGCTAAGAAGCAAATATAAGGGGGACAACATATTTACTACCAAAATTAACCAAGACACAAATCAAAGCCAACTGAGCCTTACTTTAAAACCCACAAAAAAATAACACAGAAAAAAACCATTATACCATCATCATCTAATCAAACGCACACATATATACCAACCCGTGAATCAATTAATCCTAATTTTCATGCCCTCAAAACTAATCAAATTACAAGAAAGAATTAAAGTATAAGTATACACATACAAGCATGAAAACTTAAGAGCTCAACAGAAAGAACCAAATCAAGTTAAACTAAAATCAGTAAAGCAACAAAAATAACCCCCTTCACCAATATTTGAGCCCATCTTTAAATTGTAATTATTTACGACTTACTAAAATGGCAAAACCCACCACGAAAAACAAATTGATTCACATAACAAAATAAACTGAACCCACCAATCTTCAAAACCCATCACTAAAACCCACGAAACTAATTCGAAAAGATAAAAAACTGAAGAAAGAATGAATCAAATTCATAAGATTAACTATATAATATATTTACAGATAGTGAAGTTAGAAAAAAAAAATGAATCGAAAATTAGGGGAAAAAACCTTGGCAGGCCAAGAAGGGTAACCCTTGACTTTAGCAAGAACAAGATCACCCAAACGCAACTGAAGTTTCTTCTTATTCGCTCCCTTTTTACGCCCCGGAGCCATAGGCGGTTACTTGTGTCGCTCTAGTTCTTCTTAGCGGTGTGGTTATTGATCACGAAAAAACCCTAAAATTTGAAAAGGAGGAGCAAGGGAGCCAATTGGAATGGAGAATTCGAATCGAGTCCAACAAAGAAGGACATCCAACGAAAAATTCTCGCCGCATATTTGCCGGCGGGCGAGTGCCGTTAGGGTTCCGGCGATAGGGGTGCTACGGTATCGGAGGAGGATAGTGAAGAGTGCTGTGGTCGTGCATTTGGGAATTTTGGGGATGCTTTAGAGAGAGAGAGAGAGAGAGATTGAGGCGGTGTGGCGGTGTAGAGAGAGAGATAGAGAGAGTTTGGGGCTTTTTTTGAGTTAGTAACAGTTTCTTTATTTTTACGTTTACGGTGCAAAAATATTTAAAAAAAATAATTTTTTAAATAATTTTTTTATATTATTTTAATATAATAATATTAAAAATTAATTTTTAAAAAGTATATTATTTTACTGTATTAATATTTGCCATCATCACCATTATTATTATTATTATAGAATTATAGCTTAGTCCTTATATTTGTTTAACACTAATCTATTAGTCCCCATAAATAAATAATTAAATATTCTCTTGAGCCTTTCCTAATCAAATTCCTATTTTCTTGAGAGATTATTGGGCACTTCCATTATAGCAGGATCTTTTTCGAGAATTTTTTGTCATTTTAACGTGAGTAATTATTTGGTAATGCGTTTTTACAAAAATGTTTCTAAAAAAAAAAATCAA
>Ga0307515_10005584_pt1 | contig 25410 bp, 23 predicted proteins | sample 17_EM_MG_FD_194513 | JGI IMG/M metagenome (GOLD analysis project Ga0307515, IMG submission 194513) | Populus trichocarpa ectomycorrhiza microbial communities from riparian zone in the Pacific Northwest, United States - 17_EM | ecosystem: Host-associated > Plants > Roots > Unclassified | place... | reverse complement strand
TGGGACTTATTGGTGATGCCCGGTAGATATCCTGGCGGCTTATTTGTTTGCGCATCCCGGATGTGCTCGCGCATCCCCATAGGAGACACGTATCATATCGCTCATTAATCAGACCATAACTTCAACTTTGACATCTCGCTTTTGATGAGTTTGTTCGGTAGTTAATCAGGCTTATCGGGATACCAGTTCCGTGCTGATAACATAGGGTATTTATGACGTTGCAAATCCAAACGCATGCAAATCAATGCAAGGTGCTTGCTTCTGGCTTATCAGCCAATGCCATAAATCCCTCAGTTACATCATGCTTAGGTGGAGACCCATTCTCCTAACACCGGGGTGTGCCTCGCTGGGTATCCTGCCGTTACGGTCAGGCAGTGAAGAGCCCTCTTACTTGCATTGATTAACAACTGCCGTGCTTGCGTCACAAGCATGTCCCGCATAGTTTCTGAAAGTGAAAGAAACCCTTTGGTGTTCTTGGACTACCCGACTGACCACCCCAGGCTTTTCTCGTGATTGATAAGTACCCCCGCTAAAAGGCATATCTGAGAACTTGCAAGTCTTGGCGTGGTATGCACCCCTCGACTACGACAAGTCCCATTATCACTGCTAGGGGAGAACCCCTAACACTTATACCCTGTGATGTGAGTCTATCTCTGCAATTCCCACTATCGCTTGCTATCCATATTGCTTATTATCACTTGTAATCTTGTATTATAACCTCTAGAGTCACTAGGAAAATTGACCATAGATAATGTGCACCACATAGAAATGCTATTGTACAGACAGTAATCCAGTGGATATTTGATGCAAGGTACTATGGAGACCTATAGATCTGCACTTCAACTAAATCGCCATGATATACATGTAATTGTATGCACTCGATACTATATATCCCACTGTATACAACACACTTGCAACCGAGCTACCATATACAAATTATTGCAAACTCCCAAGTATGCTCCAAAGTACTCTGTTAATTACACTTGAATCCACACTTCCAGCCTGCTGAACTGTATACTTCCAAGTAAGATTTCATCATACTTCTAAGTACACCTCCAATTTGTATACTCCCAAGAATACCTCCAAGCTGTGTGCGTTGTCAAGTACACTGCTAAGCTGGCTCTCAATGTTACGGGGGTATCTTGAATCCCAATAAATCAATATAACATTTATTGAACTAAGTACAGCCGCCTATCTAAGATACTCTTTCTTTCCTCGTCTTATCCTAAGACTCAACCTCTTGGCCTTTACCCAAGAGCATGCAGGTCAATCTGTGACCAGTTCCCTGTGGATTCTTCAAATCCGTAAATTATTCCTGTCCCGGAAACAACCGATCTTCTGAATATTCTTCGAAGGGAAATATCCCTGTAGATATGAATCGATGTTCAGGGAAGCCGATATCGATAGAGATGACAACAAGCCAAACCACTTGAGATGTGTCGGTCAAAGCTTGCTCATCCAGATGAACAATGAGTTCGCCGAAACGTTCGACGAGCTTGTGGTGTGCGTATTGAGATTGTGTCAACCAGTGTCCAGGCATACAGTGCGTAGTCACATAAATGGATAATAGAAGAAATGATGAAGATGTTGATAATAGATAGAATTCGTAATAATATTTTAAGATCGTCTGCAGTGTTCTGACTGTTGACTGTCGATTGCTGCTTGAGCTTGTTCAGCTCATTGTCAGAACAATGTGATCTCTTTGTAGTCGTCTTCGAGGGTTTGTACACCCGTACTTCGACGCTAAGACTATATTGCTCGTGATAGTTTTATCACGGTCGCTGCACACCTTGTCCGCATGCGCTCGGTGATAATTGCCATGAATCCCAATAGGTTATTGGGTTCCTGCAATGTGGTTTCAAAGCATTACACCCCTGATCATTATCAGGCCATCCATCACATGATATCATGTCAGACAATGTGACAGATCAGACTGGAACTTAGATATCTCGCATCCCTTTGCTTCAGTGGTTGGATTAACAGCCGGTTTTACTTTGGCAGTGCTTATCACAATTAATGCCTCACCTTATAGGCTATTTGGCTTGCACCATAGATTTAATCGGCAACCAACCTATACTATGCCAATGTAGAACTTGACACGTCAGCTTGTATCCACATACGAGTCTGACGTTGCAATGCATACAAAGTCACACCAATGAGATGGGTTGTTTCAGGCCTCATATCTTCCGCCAACGTCATAATTCCCTCAGTCATGTCATGCGTAGGCCGAGACTATTCTCATTGGCTGGGGAGTACCCTGGTAACTCTTATCGCCTGAGGCAATAAGCCAGAAGTCCCGCATACTCGCATATTGACTATCGACTGCTGTGGTTGTGTCTCGGAGAAATCTTTAGTTCAATCAACCACGACCCGCTGGTTTGTTGAATGAACATGGTTGAAAACAATACACTCAGCAGAAGCTAGCTTCTTTCGATCTGGCAGTATTGCTGCATCATCTTAAGTGAATCTGCTAAGCAAGGAGAATTGCTTATTCGATTGGCACCTGACTCTTGTGTATCCCCGCTAAAAGACATAAGACTGGCTCACTTGCGACGCCTCATAATAGGGGTTATGCATGTCATGTGACTAGACCGAGAGTAACTCCAAGATATGTATTAATCCAACTATCGCAAGTACCTTTACTGCTTGTCAGGGGAGAACCTCTAACACTCAAGTACACTTCGAATTGTACTCATCAGCCCCCTCCGAGTCTGCTTGTCTGGGTTTTCAAGTTACTCCCGAGACACTTTGAAATATACTCTGAAGTACACATCTAATTGTCCTTGGTCATACACTCCCACATTAGCACAATGTATTTCAGTCACTAGAAGCTTCCATAAGGGTATAAGAAAAGGCGGAGTATAAAGTTACAAGTACATCAGCAAAATGTATTCTTTTCTCTGGGAGCCTCTGGGAGTATATGGGAGTTGTAAGACCAGAATCCCAGGGTTGTCAAATCCCAAAGTTGACTGGACTGATACAGTGGCCTTCAGGTGCACCTGGGAGCATCTGGAATGCCAGTGACAAGCCTGGGAGCACAAACCACAAGCCTGGGAGCGCCAATGCCAAGCCTGGGGGTGCTAATGACAAGCCTGGGAGCACCAATGACATGCATGGGAGTGCCTATGACAAGCCTGAGAGTGCCGGTGATAAGCCTTGGAGCACCTCGAATCACAGTAGAGCAGTCCAGGCAAAACCAAATCTTTTGTAGAAACGCTGCTGGGGTACTTTGAAATCATAGCTACAATGTATCATTCAACAATTTTTCATACTGATGTATTCAGTTTGTATTGTGATCTATATATCTATGTATCCAGTATCTTATAGCTACCTATCTGTACATGGTATATCTGGACTGGCTGTCAGCAGTACTTGACAGCAATTCAAGGTGCTCCTGAAGATAAAGATGGAGTGAATGCAGAGATGCACTTTGGAGGCTGTGATGGAGCGAGTTTGGAGATGCACTTGGAGGCAATAATCATGTAAACTTGGAGGATCAGAATGTGCAAGGTTGGAGATGCACTTTGAGGCCACGATCATGTGAACTTGGAGGCCATAATTGGGTGAGTTTAGTGATACAATTGGAGGCTGTAATTGAGTGAAGTTAGAGATGCTGTGATTGAGCAATGTTGGAAATGCAGTTGGAGGCCATAATAGAGCGAGATTAGATATGCACTTGGAGGCCATGATGATGCGAGATCGGAGGTGTACTTGGAGATGGTTGTTGGGAGGCACGCTGGGTGCTGTTCAGACTCCATCCAGCAGTTACTTGACTCGCCACCATTGGAATGTGATGAGGTGACACTACCTTTAAACTCTCATCGAGAGTTGGCAGGTGGCAGTCAAATTTTCAGGTAAGCACACGGGAAGCTGAAACTACATTACTGGGTCAACTAGTAATCATGAGAATGAAGGGAGGACAGACAATCTGTGGTTGATGCTGTACTCGTTGTAGGCTGCATCCAGGGTATGCTGTACTTGGGGTATGCTGTCCTCAGAGTATGCTGTACTCTGCGTATGCTGCACTCGGGGTATGCTGAACTCGGGGTATGCTGTACTAGGGGTATGCTGTACTCCGGGTATGCTGTACTCGGGATATGCTGTACTCTGTGTATGATGTACTCGGGGTATGCTGAACTCGGGGTATGCTGTGCTAAGGGTATTCTGTACTCGGGGTATGCTGTACTCGGGGTATGCTGTACTTGGAGTATGCTGTACTGGGAGTATGCTGTACTCGGGGTATGCTACACTTGGGGTATGATGTACTCGGTGTATGCTGTACTTTGGATATGCTGTAGTTGGGGTATGCTGCACTTGGGGTATGCAGTACTCAGGGCATGCTCTACTCGGGGTATGTTGGACTTGGTGTATGCTGTGTGTGATGTATTCTGTACTCGGTGTATGCTGTACTTGGTGTTAATTTATGGTCATGACATGGAGAGATAGTGAGGAATGACATAACTTTGTGTTCTGTGATGATGTTAGAGGATGTGGATGAGAAAGAGAGAAGGGGGATGAAGATGGGAACAATAGAGGATATGAGCAGATATGAGATGTTAGGGGTACAACTTGCCTGATTGAGTTTAGAAGACCTCATATCAGTATTCATATACACCAGATTGGGAGTCATACCTGCACTGTCAGGCATGGAAAATTGACTTGCACATTACATTCTGATAAGCCCAAGTCTCTTATGATGTTTTCCCCCATCTCCTCTCAACTCTCTCTTTCTCGTCGTCAACACTACCATCACCCAGGAACTCAATGTTAGGTCATCCCGTACTATCTCTCCATACCACGATCATGAGTTTACACAGAGTACAACCTACCAAGTACGGCATACCAAGTACAGTATACCGAGTACCGCATACCTAGTACAGCGTACCGTGTACAGCATACCGAGTACAGCATACTGAGTGCAGCATACGCAGTACAGCATACCAAGTACAGCATACCAAGTACAGCATACCCGGTACAGCATACCGAGTACAGCATACCTAGCACAGCATACGTAGTACCGCATACCGAGTACAGCATGCCGAGTACCGTGTACCGAGTACATCAGCAAATAGCGAAATCAGTTTCCGTAACCGGACCACACACACCGACATCAGCCAGGTTTCCCAAAATTATGAAATAGGCTGCGACTGCATTTTCTTCGATCAAGTTTCTGGAAGCTTTATTGCATCATCACGATGACCAATTGCAATGCTTGATATGTGAAATCCCACTGCCGATTGCACGTTGCTGATTTTGCACTTGGAGATTAGTCTTACTAACCTTGAACCCCTCCAATCTTATTTCATTTTCTTGAACTGTATTTGCAGTGTGATCACCATCACCCTCACCCTCACTATCACCATCCCCTTCACCCAGACAACCATTTCGACCCCTGAAGCCTTAATTTACATGCTCCTTGCTTCATTTTCATCATCACCATCACCCAGGCCATCACAATTTACTAATTCACTACATGAAGCCTTATCCCAACCTTCTTTTCTACTGCTGACCGTCTTCAAGTTCAAAATTGTGCAAATCAACTGTGATTGATTCTGTGCTACGCTCAATCAATTCGCCTATTCGAGTACATCAAGCTGGTGTAAGGACTCTGGGATACATTGATTATTAGCTCTCGATTCGCTGCTCTGCTGCTTCTGCAGTCTCCACGGCAGACCCCTTTCAAACTTTTTCAGATCAACTCCAATTCACTCGCTGTTAGGCCCAGTCGATTCGGCTCGCCGACTACATCAAGATAGTTTGAGGACACTGGGATACATCGATTATTAGCTCTCGATTGGCTGCTCTAGCGTTTCTGCAGTCTCCAGGGCAGACCCTTTTCGAACTTTTCCAGATCAACTCCGATTGGCTCGCTGGTAGGCTCAGTCGATTCGGCTCGTCGAGTACATCATATCCTTGCCAGGACGCTGGAGTACATACATTATTGACTCTCAATTCGCTGCTCTACTCCTCCTCCTCCCCGTCCTCCTCCTGCAGGGCTGACCCCATTCAATGTTTTGCAGATCAACTGCGATTGACCAATTCGGCTCGTTGAGTGCATTGAGCCGGTGCAAGGATGCTGGGGTACATCCATCATTGACTTTCGATTCACTGTTCTTCCGGCTCCTCCTCTTCCACCCCCTGCTCCTCACGCTCCTCCAGGTCTGACCTTTTTCGAACTTGTGCAGATCAGCTCTGATCGACTCGCTGGTATGCTCAATCGATTTGTATCGTCGAGTAAATTAAGACCTTGCAAGGATGCTGGGGTACATCCATTATTGACTCTCGATTCGCTGCTCTACTCCACCTCCACCTCCTCCTCCTCCTGCAGGGCTGACCCCCTTCGATCTTTGGCAGATCAACTCCAATTGACTCGTCAGCAGGCTAAGTTGATTCGGCTCGTCGAGTGCCTTGAGCCGGTGCAACGATGCTGGGGTACATCCATCATTGACTTTTTATTGGCCGTTCTTCCTGCTCCTCCTCTTCCTGCTCCTCCTCTTCCTGCTCCTCCTCTGCCTCCTTCCCCTCATCCTGGTCCTGAAGGTCTGACCCGTTTCGAACTTTTGCAGATCATCTCTGATTCACTCGCTGGTATGCTCAATCGATTTGTCTCGTCGAGTTCATCAAGACCATGCAAGGAAGATGGGGTATGTCCATTATTGACTCTCAATTCTCTGCTCTTCTTCTCCTCCTCCTCCTCCTCCTCCTCCTCCTCCTCCTCCTGCAGGGCTGACCCCCTTTGATCTATTGCAGATCAACTCCAATTGACTCACCAGTAGGTGCCATCGATTCGGCTTGTCGAGTAAATTAAGATGGTGCAACAACGCTGGGGTATATCAAATATTGATTGGGCAATGGGGGCGTACGGAGATACAGAGGGAACTCAGCTTATTATCATACAATGCATTTCACACTCTATCTTTCCGTGCTTTTGCTCTCACTCGCTCTTTCCAAGATTTCATCGATCCACCCAATTGTGTGGATCCTCATGGCTGGGTAGTATCATACCATCTCACCCACTTACTCTCCTCAAGCCAGAGCTGCTCTTTCGCATGAATTCCTATCGAATTCCGCCAGAGGTGCGGCAGAGTATTAATGATGGGCTTTCTGCCTTCTAGCTCCGCTGTTTCACCACATCTCCCTCCAGTGCTGCCCCCCTTAGATTGCAGCCTAGTAGGTGTTTGGGTGGGACCCTAGATTTTAGTGTCAGAGATAGAGTTTAGTTTAATAAGAACTGGTATACAAGTAAGCTGTGGTTCGGAAATTGGAATTGTGAATTTGTCACCCGCAAGGAAGAAAATACTTGTCAAAATGATTAATGGCCATCATCCAGGGTGAGGATTCTGAGGTTCATAAAAAGATTGCAACTACTGCTTGACTATTCACAATCATTGGAGCAATGCCATATGTCAGGGAAACCTCAATTTCATTTTTTTGGGTTTGTGGCTACAATAAGCTGATTCCGTTTAATGAAGCAAATTTTGTTTTTGCTGATGTACTACATACCGAGTACAGCATACCGATTACAGCATACCAAGTACAGCATACCTAGTATAGCATACCCAGCATACCATACTTGGTAGAGCATACTGAGTATAGCATACCTAGTACAGCGTACAGGGTATAGCATACCGAGTATAGCATACCGAGTATAGCATACCGAGTATAGCATACCGAGTATAGCATACCGAGTATAGCATACCGAGTATAGCATACCGAGTATAGCATACCGAGTATAGCATTCAGAGTATAGCATACAGAGTATAGCATACCGAGTATAGCATACTGAGTATAGCATACTGAGTATAGCATACTGAGTATAGCATAACTAGTATAGCTTATTCCAAGTGCTGCATACACGACACACAGTATACACAAAGTACAGCATACTCCAAATATTGCATACACAGAGTACCGCATCATCCTAAGATTGACCGTCTTCCCGCTCCCAGCCATTCTCCCATCTCTCATCTCTTGGCTGACCTTGTTGTACTCACCTTGCTACATTGCCATCATTACGAGTTACCAAAACATATAGTCTCAGCTCCCCTCTTGCCTCGTGTTGACCACCTCCCAGTACTCCCCAAATTTCGCTCAATCATGTCCTCGAAGTGCATCTCCAGACTCCCTCTATCACGGCCTGCAAGTTCACAAGATTGTGGCCTCCAAGTGCGTCTCTAAATGTTAGGGGTTCTCCCTTGATAGAGGTATTGGTACTAGTCTACTTCGAGATTCACATAACAGGATTTATAATACAGTGTCGTACATAACACCAATCTCAAATGGAGTGGTAAGCTACCATACATAAGATCTTTAGCAGGAGATTACGTACCTCGTGTTGATTAGATAGCAAGTGTCATTGCCAGCGGATTCATTGAAAGTTCGCATACTACGGTAGAACTGATTTGATGATGCAAAAACCATGGCCAGTCATAAGCCTTCAAAGCTTAAGAGATCCCAGTAATTTCTTACCACATTCACTGAACTATGCTAAGTGGGGCTGGACATGTTGACTGCATTAAAAGTGCAACAGATGTGTCAGGCAGACGTTGGCCAATATGCGAGTAAGCGGGACTTCAAGCCAATCCCTTGTGGAGCGCAACAACTTGGGTACTCCGCAGCCAAAGAGAACAGTCTCAAACTAAGCATGGTGTGTCTGATTGATGAGGACATTGGGCAAAGTCAATGAGACCCGATAAACCTCTGACTCCCGGGCTGGGAACAAACGATTAAGGTTAACTACTACCAGGTCATACATCAGCAACAACTCTAGTTTCCATCAAAAACACCCATGTGTTCCGGACGGCTCTGACGGCTCTGACGCATTGTGGTACTCTCTGACTGTGAATCACACACTTCCCGTCGTGTTGCATACTTACCTCCTTTACTTTGCACCCGGAATGAGGTGACATATAGGCACCATCAGAACATCATGTGTGTTACACTCTTCGCAGGGGCTCCAGTTATGGTGCAGCCGTTTACTCAACGCCTGGTGACATTTATGCCATGGTGCGGCCAAGTGCCATATTTTACCTCTCCGCTATTGCTATATATCGGATGCTGCACTCTCCCCATATATGTTTAGCTTTGGGATGTGGTCACTGTTTACAATTCAGTCGATGTTTCGGAAACATCGCTTGCCGTTGCATTTGCTTCCCCATTATTGTATTTTACAGGTCTGAAATATGCTGTCTAATCTTTACACTCTCGAGTACTATGCCCTCAGTCCTCCACATTCTGCATTGATGCATCATCGGCTTGTGATGCTTGTTCCTCCTCACCCACATCGGCATCATCACCATCCTCACAACCATATCCCTCGACATCACTTGTTTCCAGGTCAAACCTACTATACTCTCAGTCCTCCACATTCAGCGTTGATCCATCATTGGCTTGCGATGATTCTTCCTTCTCATCCGCATCCGCATCGTCGGCATCTTCCCCCTCATACCTGTCGACATCACTGGTTTGCAGATCAAACCTCTCGAGTTCAGTGGCAGCCCGTTGTCACCGGCTGGCGGTGGGGATGGCATCACTTTTGTCACCTTCATCTCCCAAATCCCCGCTGCCCACTGGCATCCCTAAATGCAGTTCGTCATGCGTGCAATTGTTGTCTATTGGGATGTTTGGATAAATGCTTCCGATCACTTCGGAGGTCAAATTGTCAACAAGAATAGCATTGTCAACACATGCTGCTTCCATGCTGATGACCATGGCAGGCGTTGGGTTCTCCGCCTGTTGGATCTGACGCTTGACTGTAGCAAGAGGGTTTTTATAAACCCTCTATTGGTAGCTCTCCAGTAGTGTGTTCCAGGTATTGATCAAGAATGTATATGTGTCTGCAACACAGGCGAGGTTAACAACTTGCTACCCATTGCAGCGTGGCAGGATGCATTCATACCACCATTCTTGTTGTTGAAGTGGATCGAGCGATCAGGTCTGTGTGCTTTCAGCTTTGACTTGGAACCTTTTGGATGAACACTTTTGTTCCTTTGTTACTCCAGCAGTGCATGGCGCAATGCGGTGCAGGTAAACATGATCAGTGGCGAGGGTATATGACCGTCCTTGTCGTCAAATGGGGAAGAATAAAATCCATCAGCATACTTACAGCGGTTATTCACTCGATGATCAAATTTGATGTTGATACACGGCTGGATTGCTTGCGCAGTGAAGTGAAGTGGACGCTGGCCATTCGTCAGCAGCTTTCGACTCTCTCTGCATTGGATTTGGGCCGCATACACCACCTTCCACACGCTCTGCTACGGGAAACAGATATTCATTGTCTGGCAGAAGGGAATCAATGAATTCCAAACGCTCTCTGTCGGATTCAAAGCTGTGGATATCATAATGTTCTGGTATGTTGTCCCTTGCTGATTGTATTAGATGGGATTTAACCTTATCGAGTTGTGCTCGAACCTAGTACCGGTTTTAGTGTGTCATATCCAATGTGGGCCGTTGCTTCAGCATACCTCTTTCAAGATCTCCGTTGTGCGTGCCTCAAATGCTATGGACCAAATGATGTTTTTCTGCATAGTGGTGTTCCAGTATGTCTCTAACATCTGCCAGGGTGGGGCTTCAGCTAATGTTTTCGCAACGTGTCGCATTGCATAACTTACCTTCTCAAACTTGCTTGCACTTATACGCCGCCATCTGTTCCACATGTAGATCTCCAGGAGTCTGCCCATTGCAAAAACAAGACGCATCATGTTTCAGTGACCAAATCGATGGATGCTGCGACTGCCAGAGACCATTGATTGCTGTGTAGACCCCGCCAGCGGGTGCAATTGCCACTTCCTCTGTCTCTGATGTCTTTCTGTAGCTCGCGTTCATGGTGGATTTGTAATGATCGTGCGGGCTTCTGGATTAGGGATGGGGGTAGGCAGGTTTTCAAGACCGCTGAGAGGAGTGGGAGTGCTAGAAATGCCAGATGCGCAGCTGGATACAACATGACTTGTTGAATCTGTCTATGAGGTTCCTCCGGGTGCTGGTGTGCTACGACTGCTTGTTCCCGGCATGCTGGTTGAAGTAATAATCAACCATCACTGTGTAGCTACCGGAGTGGAAGTCACGCGTCAAGTAATATCTGCAACATCAGAATCATTGTGCGAAGATCAGGTGGTGGAGTTCTGACCTTGGATTGAAGAGGCTACGGAACTCTCTCCTTCAGAGCAGTCCCTCTCGCCACCCGGTATGGATACGCGTCTCCGAGCAGAGGGCAGGTGAGAATTCCTACAAAGGCTGACACATTGGTTTATTCGGACGATTAGCAAGACTTCGAAGAGTTTGTATGACCGGAGTCGTGTCAGGGTGAGGGCTTTGGGAAGGCATCATCCGATATAGATGTTCGACCTTTGGAATGTAGGAATAGTTTCCTCTCCATGCATATGCAATGGCAGGCAAGGTCGACTCCTATTTGAGCGCGCTGGGAGGGATTCAACAAGAAAGGGAGGAGCAGTGAAGACCACACTAGACACTAAACCATGACAATACTTGGGGACGAGATCCCTTGAAAAGCATTCAATTATGGGGTTAACTGCCATCGAATTAAACTCAGATTAAACTCAGCATTGATATTCACCGTTACAGCAATATCTGAAGGCCAATTTGCACCGCTTGAAGAGTGTTTATGTCATCTTGGCGCGATTATCATCATAATGCACTGGTGCCTGGCACAATACTTTGAATCATCGATTGTGTATATCTTCAGCTTCCTGGTGGTTATCCTCATTAGGCAGAGCTAAAAGCTTCGCAAATCGAACAATGCCGTATTCTCTATCCTATGACATCAGTTGCGCGTGCTTTTTCCACCGCTAGGCATGTTGGTAGCCGTGTTGGATGGTTGCACAGTTGGGACAACCTGAGAATTACTCAGTTTGCTGCAAGATGCATGAGGTCTGAGCGGTAAAAGTGGTGTGTGATGCAAAAGCAACACCCAGCATTGTGAACTTTCCTCACTGCGAGTACTAAATCTCGTCCCCAGGCTTCTCAGTCATGAGATGCCTGGTGGTTGTGGAAGATGAAGGTTGGGCCGTTTTGTGTTTGTTAACCAACAAAACATGTTGAACCAACGAATCGCAGGAAGTCGAGTATATATATATCCTGTCTTCCTACCTACACCTCCATTCTCTTTTCCTCCCGTATTTATCACACTGCCAGCATCCTCAATTCTCCTGACATCACGTGACCTGCACCAAACATTGCCTCTTGTTCCAAAACACAACTGATAACCTACACAACTTGGTACATTCCCTCTGGGCTTCCTTCCGCTACATGAAACTGAATCATAATTCAAATGCCTGGGATGTAGATTCGTTTTAAACTCGCAGCGAGAGCATCGAAGGGCAGCTGCAAAGAAAAGAGGAAGGCAACTGGTAGCGAGAAAATGCAGACATCGGTTATAAATCGACGCCTGTCATTGGATCGGGACAGTATGAAGGGATTCATCTTGGAGCACATCCGTGGACTCATCCAGATATGCAATGTTAGCAGCATTAAGGATGAGAGGGCTTGGGACACCTTTTATGATATAATCTTTCTTAATCCAGTCATGACTCGCCGCATTTCACAATTCCTGCTACTGTGGCCGCACCTCAGGAGCAGAAGTTCGCCTTCTCGGGAGTGGTGGGCAGCCTTCAGCTCATATATGGGGCAAATGTTTGACAAATCCAGCAACCAAAAGAACAATTGGAGGTGGGACAACCACCGTGCCTTCAGGGATCAAGTCGATCGCTCCAATCCGCAGACAACCAGCTTGGGGCAGGTTGAATATACCTGTGAGCATTTCTCACCGTACAGTAGTGATGATCCAAGGGCAAACATTGAGCCAACAAGCTGCTGGCAGTAAAAGCCAGGCGACTTCCTGGCTGTTAGACTACTAAACTGGGATGAGATAATCGACGAGGATGATGATGATGAGAACTGGGGGGATGCCGGAGCGCCGTGTGGTAGCAGGAACCGGCCTAGCGATGGCAATAACAAGTCCGACGGCGAGGGTGAGGAGGACATGCAAGGCGGTGAGCAAGGCACCAGGCAACAGACTGCAACAACGGATGGGAACAGGGCAGGGAAGGGGAAGGGGACAGCAATGAAGGAAGGGAAGAGGAAGGGGATGGGAAATGGTAAAGGGAAAGGTATTGTTGAACAAACCCCAGGGGGAGATGATATCTCTCGTGCGGTTGGTTTGCAGTTGGAGAAGGAAATGTATGAGGCAGACTCGGAGATGGAGGGCAAACTAGTGCGGGAATATTATGAGCCGGAAGCATTGCCCGCAGTGTCAATTTCCTCAGATGATGATACCAACTCTACCGAGGAGTCAGCCAGCGAATATGACTCAGATCATCGTTCCCATGTGGATATACGCATGGAGGATGATGTGGACACACAGGACGGCGTTGATTTCGATGGCTATGTGGATATGGACAGGGACGGTGACATCGGAGAGGAGGAAGATGAAGGGGAGGAAGACGAGGAGGAGTAGGAGGAGGAGGATGAGGATGCGGAGGATAAGGATGAGGATGATGGCAAAGAACCTCGGATGATTGGCCAGGGAGAGATGGTCAATCCATCGGCTGACGATATAGATACCATGGTAGACAATCATCGAATCGTGCAACCTGAGCAAGGCCAAGAGATGCGTGATCACACCCCATGGCCACAACCTCCAGCGCCAACCCCAGGGCCACACTCTCCAGCGCCGGCCCCACGGCCACAACCTTTGACGCCGGCCCCACGGCCACACACCCCGGAGCGTCGCCCACGACCACAAACTCCGGAGACCCAACTCCTCAGTGGGGTGGAGCATTGTGGGCTTGTGACGCCGCAAAAACCTCGCCCGGAAGTGCCAACTCTGCGAGAAGCTGAGGCAGCTGGAAACTCCTCAGATGTGTATCTGGATCAGCAGCTGCTCGTGGAATCGGCAAGTGGCGACAGTCTCCCCGATGTCGCTCTCCCTGATGCCCCTCTCAATGAGGCACACCTGGATGGCTAGGCATGCGAGGAGTTAACCAGTCCTCGGGGCGCAGAGGAGTCGATGGTTGTTGTGTTTGGCTCAGGGTCGGGTTCTTGTCTTGTTCGGTTCCTTTGTTCTAATCTATTTATCTCAGGCATTGACTATTAGACGCATCACAAGGTTTCTGGATCGCTCAGGGTTCGTTTTATGTATGGGTTTTGTATTGGTTAGATTTTATTCATAGTATGATGGGACATCGCGCAGGCAGTGTTTTTGCAACTCCTGGCATGTAAGGAATCTCCTTGTGATGGTGTTGAGGCTCAATAAATCACTCAAGTTAGCTGGAAGTATCATGAGCTTACAAACCAGAACACACAGGCCCAGCACCAACTTTCAGCCCATTCTACGGTGCATACTCCACTCCTCGCGTGTCTTTGACAATGCCAGAGACGACCCCTTTCCGTTTCCCTGAATCCTCATGCCGAAAGAAGTTCACCTCAGACAGCTGGCGACTTAAACATATCACAGTACACCCTCCTGAACACCTTCAAGTTGTGCGCCAGAAGAATCTGACTAGTCGCAGCCTGCCCCGACAGGTTGAACCTGCTCAGCATTGGGAGTTCAATGCTAACAAAGATTCAGTCGAAGACTTGGACACATTTCCCTACCTCGAACACGTTGAAATCATCACACCCTCTGAGTCTCAACTACCCCCACCTGCTCTGCCGCGGACGGAAATAAACCCTGGCACAGGCGCTCTGCTGTTCGATCACAATGCTGAGCCATGGGAACATGACGCTCAGGGTTGCCTTGAGATGAACCTGAAGGACAATCCCTACTACCTGTTTGCAACACATGAAGAGTACAAATATATGCAGTGTAGTATCAAGAAGAGAGGCACAAAGACGTGCTATGACACCAGGCTGAAGGAAGAAAACACAGGGCTGCGTTTCCGCAGCTTCAGGAACGGGGATAGCGTCCAGATGCTCGCGGTTATCATGCCAGATGATCACGCTCTTGGGGAGTGGGAACTACACACTCCTGAGGATATGAGATGGAATGACAATCACCAACAACCTATCAAATACTGGAGTCGAGACATCATCAAATGCATGAGATGGTTGATGTGGCAGCCAGCCTACACCGAGCATCTCAGTTACACCCCTCAGCACTGCTTCAACAGCGATACACCACCGAAACGCCTCTATACTGAAATGCACACTGCAGACTGGTGGTGGGAGACCCAGGTAAGGAGATATGATCCAGGATAATAACGTGTTAATCAACATTTAGTCAACACTCAGAGTAAGAGATACACTGGTTCCCTTGATATTCATGTCTGATCGAACACAGCTCTCGAAGTTTGCTGCCGACAAGAAAGAGTGGCCTGTATATATGACAATTGCCAATCTATCTTCGAAGATGCGGCAGATACCCTAGATCCACAGTGTCGTAATAGTCGCTCTCCTGCCGATTGCAATCACCAACCGCAATATTCCCCAGAAGTGGCGGGATGAGCAGCGGTAAACAAACAGAGAGGTGCTGAACGAAGTACTCGGGCAGGTACTACGTTGACACACCTTTGAACAAAATCCCGGTGCCAAGAGTGGGTATTACAACGTTCTCTGTCCAGATGGTAACTTCTGGCATTGTATACCGGTTTTGCAGCATAGCTTGCAGATTGCCCAGTGTATAGCGACCTCCATCATCTCGAGCGGCGTGTCTGTTTTTGGTGCCAGAGTCCAAAGAACAAACTTGCAGATTTTATCCCTCCTGACAAGCAACACCCCCGGCAGGATCACAACCTATATAAAACGCTCAGCAATGCCGACACCAAGGCAGCCAATGGCGAACTCTCATCACGCTATGTTCACTGAGGATTCAATGTGTTTCAACATATTTCCTGTATTGTGAGTGACCTCCCTTAGCCTGACCTCATCCATCCAATGCAGATTGGCATACTTGACCACCTCCAGAAGTAGATTTTCCACTTCATGAAGATGCACGAACGGCTCAACAAGTACAATGCAATCTGGTTATCTGTGCCTGCTTACCACAACCTCACACCAATAAATATGTCATAGGAAGAAGTTTCTCCATGGAATGGGAAGGAGATGAAGGAAATGAGCCGGTACCTACTTGGAGTTGTAACCTAGTCTCTACAAGGCGGAAGCCCCGCTCAGCATCCCATACTCAATCCCGCAATTGGGTGCACACCGGCATTATTATAATTTGATATGTATGCATGATATTAATCTCACGATGATGCAACATTGAGCTACCTGGAGGATGCCTTGCGTCCTTTTCACACCTTCAAAGATGTTTTCTTACTCGGGCAAGCCAGCAAAATGGCGAAGGCCAAAGCCAATGCCCTGAGAACGGAACTCTTGAAGAAGCGAAAGGTAGATGAGGAAATACATGCTGAAACTTGGACACAGTCGAAGAAGTGGCATGATTGACAGCCTGGCGGGAATATATCAGCCACGGGATAGATAATTCCAGTGCGTTAGATGCCGACTTCAGCTTTCCGAAGATCCACTGGATGTCACATTGGGTCGAACAGATTTGACGATATGGAGCCTTGCAACAGTATTCTGCTGACACACATGAATAAGCACATAAAACAAACCTCAAGGATGGTTGGAACCCCTCCAATCACAATCTCAACTACCTGCCACAAGTACTCACCATTCAGCATCGCATTCTCTTGGGTCGAAATCAGAGTGCTCAATCTCCAAGCCCTCGCTCAGCATCGGGAGAACAGCGCTGCCGCCTGCAAATTTCTCCCTTCTGTTGCTGTTCAGGCTGCCCCCCTGAGCCCCCAGTGTTATGCGAAGCCTGATTTCATGGGACCCCATAACCGCCCTGATGGAAAGCATCCTGATGCAATGTTCAAAGACTTTGGAGCATTTCTCAACAATATGCAAGACGTGACGCACTGCGTGGCAATATACAGTGGCACGCGGGAGATTATGATGCATTAGAGTCGTAATATGACGTATATATTGGATGAACAACTGCATGCAATGGAGCTCTGTATTTACCATGGTATTAAGGTTCAAGTTAAGGGTTTAGAAGGTGAACTCATATCTCAGATGTGTCTATGCACAGGAAGCCAGAGCTGGCGAAGAGGGGATCAATGGAACGACTGGGTTTGGGTGAAGCAATGCCCGGGGAGGTGTTATGGCGCGCTGAATGGGCGTCTCCCATGGCAACTGCAACGACCATTCAAAATCAAGCTCCTGAACGAGGATGTAGCTTTCGTTGTGTACTGGTTAGCCCTGGCGCTGACCACAATACCTGAAAACTCGGGTAACTTGGATCCTGTCTCGAAATATGTACAAGCGAGAGAAGCACCGGCTGCCATTGCTTTGCAAGTTTCCAGTGTGGGAAAAATCGTCGGCTGTGCACATGTCATTCCAGAGATAGCTACTATTAGTGAGACGGGAGACGGAAGGAACGACTGATGGATTCTCAATAGCCACATAGATCTGGGGACTTGGAATGATGTGTATAATCAGTGAAGATAGAATTGCATTTTGTGCGCAGGTAGAAGGAATGCAAGGAGAGATTTTCGCAGCATGATCCATGGCATTGCAATCCCAATGCAAGCATGTACCCAATGAACCCATTCCGACGTATGGTCACAGTTGGCCACAACGTCACTGTGTTCATTCAAATTCGGAGACAGACAGAGCCAGAAGAAATGGCAAAACCTAGATCTGAGGGCGATATGCAATGCAACGCATGGTATTCACGCCGGGCACGGAGTAATCCGCCACCAGGGTGTCTCTGACAGCTCTGACCAAGCGAGTCTACTCTGATGCAGCCATTCCGCCTGGACAGAAATGTTTTTTGCTGATCCAATACTCATGTGAAAGTTTGATCAAATGTTGACAGAGCAATCGTGGGTCACCACATAAGTCTCTGAAGCAGATAAGCCAAATAGCCTATCTGGGGAAGGTTGTGTCTTAATTTATTAAGCAATCTTTTTAAAGCCCTCTGAATAACCACATCAGGCCACGGAGAGGTTTCAAATATCTGAAATATAGGAGTTGCATGATATCGAAGGTGAAGTTGCGGATTGATTAAATCTTATTGTAGACAATGGCCCGAGAGGGAGCATAATGCTTTAGAACCAATGATGCAATTACACAATATCCTTTGGGATGCGTGGTCCTCTATCTACAGCCTTGCTCGGAATAGCAGAGCACTCTAGGATACAACGGATGAGATTATAGCTGAGGATCGGACATACACTTCGGTTGTCCGAGAATGGCTATAAAGGAACGACAAAGCTCCGGCTTTGGAATGGTAGCCCGACGAGTAGTGCTGGCAGCGGGTCCAGGTAACCTGCCAGCGGTCCGGGTTTGAACTGCAGAAATTGGTTGGTTCTGTTCCAGACCTGTCCTAAAACCCAACCTGCTGACTCTCGGCTGGCCAAACCCGGACTAGTACCAGTTAACTCACTAGGTTTGCCGGGCTTCGCCAGACCCATCGGTTTCAATCTCCGGTTCTGCGTGTCGGGTTTCAGTATTCATCATCAAAGTCAAATAGGCTACTGTTAATCGTGAAACATTGACATTGGTACATCACTGTTTGTTTGTGATGTATTGGCCACCTTAATGATGAAAACGAACAGAGACATGCCCTCTATCACATCCTGAAAATGAGCGTCAGTGGAGTGTCAATGATTGTTGATCGTGTATGTTGGGCAATCTGGGGGGTGACAGGTTACACACAGTCATAAACAAAGTATTCGCCTCCTTTATAGAAAAGAGAGAAAATGAAACACTCCCTACCCCTTCTTGAAAATGAGCGTGAATGGAGCGTCAACACTTTTCGGTCTTTCATCTTCACTAATATGAGTAGCACTTCGTCACAAGCATCCATAAACAAGGATATGGCAGCCTGTATTGGCAAATATGTGTGGGATATTCCCGCCACATACTCCAGGACAGTAACAACTTAGTTCATTTACAAAGGTACCACTATGAGTTCTTGAGTATTTTGAGTTACAAAAACATTGAAAACGATGTATATAGACAATAACGGCCACATCGTGCTGCGCATAACCGTGATGCAAGGCCAACAATTGTTGACGCTCCGTTGACACTCATTTTCAAGATGGGGCAGGGAGCATGTTGCTTTCTCTTTTTCCTATAAAGGTAGCCAATACTTCGTTTCTGACTGTCTGCAACCTGTCGCCCCCCAAGTTACCTAAGATACACGACCAACAATCATTGACGCTCCGTTGACGCTCATTTTCAAGCTGTGGCAGGGAGCATGTCGCATTGTCTTTTTCCTATAGACGCAGCTAATACTTCGTTTCTGACTGTCTGAAGCCTGTTGCCACCAGATTACCCAAGATACACGACCAACAATCATTGACACTCCGTTGATGCTCATTTACAAGATGGGGCAGAGAGGGTATTGCGATCTGTTTTTTCTATAAAGATGGCCAGCAATTCCTTTGTGAGGGTCTGCAACCGATCGGCAATCTCATCACCCAGGGCGCAAGACCAAAAATCTTTGACGCTCCATTGACGCTCATTGTAATGTATTCTATAGTCAATATCTGCTGCCATCGAAATTTGTATAAATAATTATTTTGACCTATTGGTTGCCTTTCTGTCCAATTAAGACTCAGCCCATTGGCAAAGCCAAGCCCAGTACTATTCTTGCACGGGCTTCTCTCATTCTACCAAAATTGCTATATCTAACTGAATATTACATTTCACCAGCTATACTTTTTTTAATGAACAAATATCTGCATGCCACTGCTCACAATTGTCTCAATATAGTTCTCTAAGTGAAATTCTCGGTCAAGCAACATATAGAACCTGGTGAAAACATATTGACCCAATTTGTCCTACTTTTTCTTGTTTCCCTTATACTGCCTTGTTTCCATTGCGTCGACAGTCATCAACCCGTGTTCAGCATGTTTAATCGACCTCCATGTTGGCGGAATCAATCTTGGAACATTTGGCGCGGCACTTACAACCCAGTGCTCCGGGCATTCTGAAACCTTGATGGCATTGCCTAGCTCTTCATAGCATTGATAGTCTGCCTCGCAGTCATCTTCACCCTCGTTTGGATCATCCAAATCACCATTCCAGTCAAGAGAATATTCGGTGTCGGAAATGCTTTGTGGTGTGCCATCCTCAACATTTTTGGCTGGATGATGGTCGATTCTTCTGATTTGGTGGACATTCAATACTTGAGTTCATCCTCCAGGGTGGTCCCTTGCAGACAAAGCAGGTGGCAAAGGTGATCTTTCTGACAATTTAAATGCAGCCACACCATTATGTTAAAAATTTGACCAGGTTGATTTGATGATCTCTGCAGTATCTGAAATGTAACCTACGGCTGTCATTTGCTTGTCTTGAGCGCGAGATTCTTTCTGTGTAGCATATAGGTTTTGGCTGCCCTGCCTCATCTCCAAAATGTCATGGACCTTGGCCATTCTGTGCAATTTTCTTTCCTCTGCCTCTGTCTTGAATTCCAAGTCGTTTTCAGTGTCCTCAGTATCCAATGCTGCGCAATCGCCTGCCAATGTGCCGTTATTGGCTGGAGCAAGCTGTCTTACTACGACTCTTTCCTAAAGCATCTCTCCAGTGGTTTTAGACTGTCTCCAGCCAATATCGTCTTGCCCAAGGGAAAAACTGGCCTTCACTCCAACACCATGTGCTATAATACACATTATGTCGGGTGCCACATTGGAGAGATCGGTGTACTTTGATTGGGTTCCCTCATGCTGGTGCCACCAATCATTGATATCAGGAACCCAAAATGTACTGCTAATCTCCATAGGGTCGGAGTGGTAATTATTAAGATTTGGATAATCTTGCCCCCAGTTCTTCGATGATTCAGGCGGTGAATTGAAATAGAGCCTTGCAACGCCCAATAAGTGTGCTGCACAATCGCTTTGTCCAGGTGTCATTCTAGCCATGCTTCTAGGCGTTAAGTATTCTTCATCATCGCTGGACAAACCATAGGGATTGAAAGACGATTGACCAAATCCAGGAGCAGACCAGTTGTTCGCGTGACTTCAGCATAATATTTGGACAACTTCTGGCGCACAACCTTCGTTGCAAAGTATAAGTCTTCCTTCCATTGTGTGTTCTTCTTAGCCAAGGCTCGCATAATGCCATCCATGAGATTGACCATGCCATTTTAGTCAGTGATGACATGATGCAGAGTAACTGTATGCCTTTTCGACATCGCCAGTGTCCAGTATCGGAATGTCCTTAAATCGTCCATGACATACTTGACGATGGTTGATTCATCATGTATTGTGAACAGTGGTTGGTGATCGCTGTATTGTGCATTCGTGGGCCACTTGCGGGTGATTTCTTGTAATTGGAAGGCTTGATCAAGCAACTCCAGGGACAAAATCCACCGTGTTATCACATCAATAATCCGTGGTACAGCAATGCGGACTTTGGCTTGTTGACAGTCTATGAATTCATTTCCACAACCAGGTGTCCGCGTAATCAATACAGTAAGCATTCTCTGCTATATGAAGGTCAGTATCAGGTCTTTCACAATATCTGGAAATACGTACATTCACAATTATTTTTGCCAAACGTGGTCACATAGCCGACACCTTGTTGATTCTAGCATTGCCTTCTTTTTGCAGTCTTTGACTCTTCCCAATGTCTGTGGTTTCATTCTCTCCAAATTTCTGATTGCGATCATGGGCTTCCCAAGACTTGGTGTGGCCCTTAACTCCGAGATTGCTCATGAATGCACCGAAAGCAAGCCGAATGTCGTGCGCCATGCATAGTATGTGGTTCCTCATCGCAGGCCACCAGATTCCGGAGGCCTCAAGGGTTGATTGTAGTTCCTCAGTCATCGAGTATTTTGAAGAAGCATTTCCAGTCGTAATTCTTATTAAACGGCTTTCGGTATGCTCGAAACTATCCAAAACTTCCTTCAAATGTTTAACAAGCCTTGCTCCCGTCTGTTGACCCTTGACTTATTAGTGCTAATTAGCATTTGAAATGGGAAAACAACAGGCTATCAACCTCGGCGAATGCAAGTTGTACTTCTTGCAATGCCCAATTTCACTCCATATAGAAAACTATGATGGACATTATCGCTAATTAGTTTGTCGATGTCCACCCATCTAAAGCCCAGCTAACTTTATTTCTTGACAGCAATTGCTTTTTACTTGCATCCACTGTCAGTGAGTATTCCCTCCAGCGAATGTTGCTAAGGGTGCTGGCTGATGGAAGCACCAGCTTGCCACAGAACGCATTAAATGACCGTTGTAGCTCGAAGTTTGATATAGCATTCCATGGAATGTGAGCCGAAACAAATCCTAATATGAGGTAGCAATTCCATGTATCTTGGCAAAATTCGGCAGTTAGGTAGCCAATTGCTGCCAGTTTAGACCGTTGAGTCCATCGATTGGGTTGATATAGGTATGATCTAACTGTCAAATATGAATTTCTTTTGTGAACTCACTATTGTAATTCCACGACTGCCTCGTCTCTTCAATATGGCCAAATTGGTTTCATCAACGGTTCATGTACTTGTCAATTCGGAAACTTCCAACTCTGTTGGTTTTTTCATCTTTGTAATGTGCGCTTTTGCTAGCAAGTGTTTCCCCATGGCGCTAGTCCTATGTTCTGATGGATGGCGAAGAACTTGATGACGAATGATGCATATCATGCCAGGGCTGCCGGTCTCCTCAATTCCACCGTGCCAATAGAAACTCCACAAAGGCGCATGTTCAGAATTATTCGAAGCCAGAGGATGCTTTGAGCCCACATTCATTGAAGCCAGCCAAGAACCATATAAGGTTTGTAGAGTACAGTCGCTCAAATCGCGAATCAAGACACATTCATTTTTGGAAGATATCATAACCTCTAGCACTGAGGGGTGTATAGATTGGCAATCGGACACAGTAGTAGGAATTTGGATGCTGTGAAATTGTGGTTGATAGACTGTCAAAAGTTACATTATTGTTGAGTAGAACTCTGGTGCTTAAATATTGACTCTTGAGCTACACGCAAGACAGAAGTAAGACCTGTGAGGTATTGCATGCATTGTTGTGACGTTGTATACCGAGTCATACTGATATGACTGACCATTCAAAATGCCATTCAGGTACGATGCAAGGCAATTCATTGCTGTGAAGCTTACTGAGCCCCACCAAACCTGTTGCTGTTCCACTGCCACATATTTTTAGGATGCAGTAGCAGAATTGTCATTGGCATTTATACCCACAAAGGCAGGCAATACGATAATTATGGGTTTATGTCGATGCACAGCCATTGGATTAGGCAAGTTGATTGCCCAAACATCATTGAGGCTCCGTTGACGCTCTATTGACCCTCCGTTGAAGCTCAGTTTTAGGACATAGTAGCGATGTTGTCGCAAGCATTTTTGCCTACAAAGGCGGCCGATAGTTTGATTATGGGTTATTGTCGCCACAGAGCCCTTGGACTTTCCATGATGCAAGGCCAAAAATTGTTGACGCTCAGTTGACGCTCATTTTTAGGCTATTGTAGCGATGTTGTCACAAGCATTGCTGGCTAGAAAGGTGGCCACCAGTGCAATTATGCGTTAATGTTGCCTCATAGTGTTTGGATATTGCAAGATGCAAGGCCAAAAATTGATAACGCTCCATTGACGCTGATTTTTTGAATGGGGCAACAAGCGTGACATTTGCCATTGTAACAATAACACTTACCATTAGATTTACTTTGGCAGGAGGTGACAATGCAGCCCTGTGATTGTCGAATGTGTAAGACTACAACTGGTTGACACTCCGTTGACGCTTATTTTTAGGATCGGGCAATGAGCGTGTCATTTGCCTTTTCGGCTACAACGCCGACCAATACATCCACTTTGGTGTGACGTGACAATGGAGCCCTTTGATTGTCGAATTTGTAAGACTAAAAATCATTGACACTCTGTTGACACTAACATTGAACAAATCCAAATTGCCACCATAGACTCAATCATTGTATGCAATGAATGGTATACTCATTATTGATATCCAATATTGTGTTTCTAAGTATTATCATATGCATCCAGAAGCTTTGTGGCCTCTCAATTTCCGATCAAGCTCCATCCATGTTATCTGAGTGGGAGATGAGGTCACCCTATCACATTCCTGCGCTTTCGGCCGGCAATTTACGTCATGTTGATCATTCAACTAGTTTTTGAATAATATTGCTCGACTTCCTCATCTTTCCTCACCCAACTCCATCTCCTGGATTTCCATGACGTACCATAAGTAATTGTAAATATCTCAGCCCGGTGCACCAGGTCTGGGCGGAGAGTTACACAGTTGGATTGATGGATAAATGCAGCATGACGGTCTCCATTCAGACAGATTCGTGTTGAGAACAGACCGCTCCTTCTGTTACTCATCTGACATCAGTCACTTGAATTTTGTTCATATTTTTCGTCACTAATATAGCTTTTGTTTTCTCACTTAATGGTGATTGGCTAGCAGAAATCGGGCTTATTGGGCGCCTTAAAACCTGATTTTGGTTCTAGAACTTTTGCATGGTGTGTTCGACCCTTGCACATGCACAGACGAAGTATCATGTCTCACAATGTGGGTACTGAAATCAAGACAGAGCTGACGGATAGCAAAATTGGTACACAAATTGCTTTTCACCGAGATATGACATTATAAATTACAATTTGCCTGTCTGTTCCTCCGGTGACACAGGAGCCATCACCATGTCTTTGTCCGAATCCGATTTTTATATGGAGATTAGCTGGGGACAGTATATGCACGGGTAAATGGTTACGGGTTCAACAGGCTTTGCTGTCTGAATAGGTGATGAATTGAGCTCCACAGGGGGCGCAAGACCAGCTATACCTATGTTCTACTGTGGCTTCCCAAGACCAAGCCAAATATGACCACTTCCTGGTGAAGAGGTCCCTTGTGGGATTCGTGATATTCCTGGGACAATCTCGATACACTCCATAAGGTCTCCAAATGTTGTGGCTGCAGGTTCGGCTACATGGTCATTTGTGTGCAGTTTAACGACTGCCGGAACCCTCAATTCGGATGTGCCATACTTCTGATCTCTTTCAGGGAAGTAGTCCGGTGCGTTGCCCCATTCCGGTTGTGTCAATTCATCAATCGTCTTCTGCTTCTGCTGAAACCTCTCCATGCGCTGGAGAACGGTGTTGGAGATTGTACCCATCACTCAGCCGGATTCTTCATCTTCGGTCAGGTTGCCCTGCTCGGTCTCTTCGTCATACCCATCTTCCCCATCCTCCCAATCGTTGGAACTTGCAAGATCTCTCAGACTGTCTCCAATTGCAACCTTCATCGGCTCAAAAGTCTTTTCGGACTCTGTGGTTGTTACGGGGGTGCTTAATCCCAATAAACAATACAATAAATTATTGAATTAAGTACAGCCGCCTATCTAAGAAAACTCTTTCTTTCCTCGTCTTATCCTAAGACTCAACCTCTTGCACCACAGCTG